>Ga0302325_10021815_pt1 | contig 13406 bp, 18 predicted proteins | sample Palsa_T0_2_FD_201948 | JGI IMG/M metagenome (GOLD analysis project Ga0302325, IMG submission 201948) | Peat permafrost microbial communities from Stordalen Mire near Abisko, Sweden - Palsa_T0_2 | ecosystem: Environmental > Terrestrial > Soil > Palsa > Peat permafrost | place: Sweden: Abisko... | reverse complement strand
TCTAAGCACATATTCGCAGACCCAGCGATTTGTTTCCTTCGCCCAGGCAAGCATCAACTCCTCCACCTGCAGTCCCACCACCCCTTCCCTCATCCTCCACATCTCATCTTCAGACATCCCATTGTTCTCCGAGTCACCATTAAACAATTTCTCTGCCCAGTCTTTGGCAGCTTCAACCTCGTTTGCCGCAGTACTCCCCGTGTACTTCAACAATATCTCGAAATCCCACAGAAAGTGCAGATTCGTGCCCCGTCCCCCGAATAGGACTTTGATCCCGTTGCCTCCTTTCGCGAGGCCTTCTACGTGAAGCGGGTTATGGAGGTCCCCGATCAGATGCAGAAGGAATTTCATAGCTCGGAGTTTTTGGGACTTTCGGTCGCGATTCTTCGCGTTAGTTAATGTCTCTGTCTGTATTGTGTTGTTAAAGATTAGTCTTGGCATTGGATCTAGAGGACAATAAAAGGGATTTTTGGATTTTTGGGTGTCTGGGGAAGGTGCACCATGTCAGCGATAGCATTGAGTATGCATTTCTTCTTCCCAGAACAATCCCTCTCCTGCTCCAATCCACAGGAGTTCGGCGGATTGTCGTGCGCGTTTATGTAATGCCAGCTTGAAGTGTGCCATCCTAGCGGTGTATATTTGTAGAAGTCTGCCCAGATGGCCGCGTCTGAAATATCTTCATCCCCTAGGATGTCTTGAATGTAGGCGTGGCCCCGCGTGTTGAGGTGTTTTTCAGCGAGATATGCGATGGTGCGGTGGCCTAGGTTGCCCCAGCTGGTGATGGGGGTGGGGAGGAGCGTTAGTAAGGTGAGCGCTGGTAATATAGATAATGGCTTCATGATGTCTGCTTTGTCACGGTCAGGTTCTGGAGATGGTGTTGTGGTTCTGGTTGAGAACACACTGAAAGGTTTTTGTTGCCGAAGACAGCAGTCCCAGGCCCTGGAAATAGGCGTTCGATGCCTGGGAGCCGTGGCTGACAGGGCGCTTACAGGCCCGCCAGCCAGCCAGCAATTGGGCAGCATAAAGATAACTTAGACAAGACGCCTAAGTGAACTAAAATCTCAAGCCTTTCCAAGTTGCCGCATACGACATTATTTCAATGACATCAATGACAATATCAGTATGCTAATAGGATATTATCTAGAATAATTTCTTTTCATGATAGCGTACACTTGGGCCGGACCTGGTAACCCGGCAACTCTCCACAGCCAGCACCGCGTACTCGGTTTACACGTCCCTATCAAGATGTTTAGACTATTTTATAGATATAAAGTATTGTCTGCATAACTTCACAAGAATAGCTCCAACACTCTGAGGTCCTAATATCAATACATCCGACAAAATGAAAATTCAAAATGAACTGGACAGAAAGTCTCCAAAACCCATCACATAGTCTTCTCTGACCTAATATTCTTGTGCCAGAACTTAAAGAAGGATCGCTTCTTCTTCGGCATCCTTTCTGCCACCGCAAGCTGCTCAATTGCCGTCAACGGAAAGGTCATACGTGTCGGAGTCGATTCGTCCTCTTTTGAATCTTCTCTCCGGTCCCCATCTGTTGTCGTCACTCCTGTGGCATCCTGTTGTTGCATTCCAACGCCATTGACCTTTGGATACGCAATTTCTGTTCCCGGTATACCAACAGCAAGTGAAGGCCTCACTGCCTCCGCCTCCGCCGTCTTCTCCTCCTCCTCCTTCTCCTCCTCCTCCTTCTCCTTCTCCTTCTCCTTCTCCTTCTCCTTCTCCTTCTCCTTCTCCAACTTTAACCAACCTACGAAGTTGTCCCATGTATTAAGTACCGCCAACGGTTCTTCACCCTCAACCGGAGAACTGAAGTATTCTCTCTGCCGCAAGCGACTCTCGAATAGTTCGACTTGATGCGTTGAATCGGGGTATTGGACGAGACCGTTGACTGTTCTAGGGAAGTCACAGAGCCATCCCGCCTTGTAGTAAAGGCTTCGGGTGAAGTTAAGCTTCAGGCACTTCTGTCAGCAATGATTAAAGGCATGGAACGGGAGTAACAAAGCTAACCTGCCCAATGTTAACTTCTTGCAGTTGGTATTCGCGCATGATTCGTCCGATTTGGCCGGCTTCTGCGAAAAAGTCGGGTTTGTTCTTGTCGGGCATGATGACCCTGAGACCTTTGACTTCTTCGTATGGTATCTAATAACATGTCAAGTCCGATTTCTCGGAGCATTACTACCATGCTGACTTACGGCTTCGTATGAAGTAACTTTCTTTTGAGCAAGCAAGCCTTGGGAATAGGAGTCCAGAACATGCCGCACGAAGTTGTTGTAATATCCATGGGACAGGGAGACTCCCGGTTGATCATCTAGCCCATGCGTAAGCCGAAGTCTCATCATGCTCATTCAATGGGATTTACCTTCGTCCAACTGCCAGTTCATAGCAGGTATTGTATGAATAACCCATTCTTTCAATGCAATGGCTGTATTCTGTAGCGCCTCGTCATAAGCATTTGGGACCTTCCCTTTTGCCGAATCGCCGAAATCAGATATTCCCTTCACAACACCTAGCGATGAGATCCCAGCATATCCACATAACTTTAAAAATGCGCTAGCTTCCATATCTAATGCAATGGCATTTCGAGCAACCTGTTCCAATCGTAAGACCCCGGAAGAATGAGCAGCAGTCTGGAACACGTACGTTTGTTCTGATATTCTTGAATACATCACTGGCATCATGACGAACGGCTGAACCGCTGATATACTCTCCATAATGGTATTGAGGTCTTTCCTTGGATTCTGCAAAGGCTTGCATATCTCCAGCAGGTGTGCGGACAACATCGTAGTCGGGCTTGAAGATCTTTGCTCCGTCTACCGGGTCCCTTTCCCATTTGCCTTCTTCGAAGTTGATTGCCGCTTCGCCGAATATGACATCTTTCAATTTCCGTCTAGATTCATGAGCTTTGGGCACTGAGAGTAAGGGAGGAGCAGACAAGGAGATCTAGAGTAGACTTACACGGGTTTTCCCTCGGCATCATCTTCATAATAAGCAGCGCAGACACCAGCATGAATCACGAATCGAGGCCGGAGAATGTGAAAAAGAATACTAGAATGAATAGTGAAAGATTGGATGCCCTGTCGGATGCTACTCGTCACATAGTAATCCAGATTCTTGCCCTTAATATCGAAAGATCCAGTGAAGAAGGTATGTCCATTGTTGATTTTCTCCACCTCGTGCCCGGAAATCCGATTCTTCTCAATCCCCAATTTCTCTGCAATGGCCTGTGCCTCGGCGGGCCTACCACAAATAATGCATAACGGTCGGTTTCTGAGCTGTCTGAGTTCTTCTGCTGGTGTATTTGACATGTTTGACGAGGATATTAAACAAGAAAATCGAGGCAAGGCTGCAAGCCCGACTTGATATCAATCCTCGCACCATCTCGATTCGAGATTCTGCAAGCTCTGGGATTGGATGCAAGCCACAGCAGTTCATTAGTGCCAGGAGGGGCAATATGAATCAGTTGACGTCTTAGAAGGGAACGTGCCTCGCACGTCTTGTCTTAATTGTTCAGATTTTAAGACTCAGTCAGCGAATGGCAAGTTTCTGCAGGCCCCCCTGTCTCAGCCGCAATATTTGACTGCATCAACGCGGCTTCGAATTGGGCGCGTGGGATAAGTTTATCGAATCCGGATGTTGCACCGATTATACTGTAGGTCTCGCTGCCTTTAGGAAAGGAAGTAGGGGTAGGGGGTAGACGACGGGCGGCTGATTGCCACAGACGAGAACAGGGGGGAGGGGGTCATGTGCTGCCTGAATTACCGCTATCTTTCCACGAGACAATTTGAACCAGATAATACAGTACACTGCTCCTTGTTTTACGATGTTTTACGGGCACCCATTATGGCAGAGATATACAGACACCTCTCAATGGGTCAAAAGCCGGAACACCAGAGTTGTCAAGGTTATAGCCTGCGCGGACTCCCACCATGGAAGCCGAGCTCCTCGAGACATGGGTAGTTTAACTCTTGTACCACTCACAATATGATCCGGATAAAAAGGAAATCCCGATCAGGGGAATTGTGCTTCAGCCTAAGTTTCTTGTGGTGAACATTGCACTTTAAATTTTCAATTGGAGCGCAGGGTGGAAGTTTTTTAATCTGATTTATGCTGCATTTTCTCTATCAAATGGAGGAGAGCTGATTGGGCATTGACTATATCTGCATGCAGAGTTCTGGATAATTGGGTCCAACCTATCAGTGTATTGTTGGAAATAAAGTGGTATCTTGGTGTAAAACATTGCAGAAGAAGGGCTCTCTCTGTTAGCATCAAAGGCAATCTCAGATCACGACACAGCATAAAGTCATCAGACAGCACTTTGTGGAGAAACTTATTTATGTATGCACAAGCCCAAGAACTACCAACTGCACTGGGTATGTAGCAATCCTCAATAAGCGCACCACGTCCTCGCATCAAAGATCGATCCACCCAGATCACACCAGGCGGACCTCCTCTAAACACTCAAGTGATATCGCCATTTCTGCTCCCTTCCCATGCAAGTTTTATTCGCACATCGAGGCATGCAACCACCACCACTTCGATTCAGGATACACAAGGAAAAAGAAAGAAGTTCATCGGAATTTGATGCAAGATATCCGGAAGTTCCCAAACGCCCTTAATTTTTGCTGCTAGCTCAAGGATTTTTGGTCGATGTCCATCTTCTATCCGCCAAATATGTATGCGCAAGAGAAGTGAGAGCCATCGTCTAAACTCTCATGATGAATGACGTGAATGCATAACCAACCCCAAGACAAAGAAAAGCAGACGAGGAAGACACGTCTACTTTCTTCGGAAGGAGCAGCCCTCGGTCAGACGAGCCTTTCCACCGGTCGGTTGGCAGAGGACAGTCGAGCACCCGGCACAGATAACGACGGTTTGTGCGTGTGAGAAGACTGTGGTGATGGTGAAGCAGCCGGGGCACTTGACATCCATGAAGAAGGATCGGGGAGTAGGGACAAGGTTCTAGTGGCGATAAAAGTCAGCGATCATACCTCTGCAAGAGCGCAAAGCTTCGATTATGATTGCGGTAGCGTACCTTGAGCTTGTGTCTGCGGGCCTCAGCGGCAGGAGTTGGGTTGAGAAGATCGACTGCGAGAACCTAAACAGGCAGCACCACGTTAGCATTTGATCTTCAAAATCCATCAATCAAGGCATTATCCATATCCCACCCATCTCTACCATCCCAATATCTTTGTTGACCAAGTTCCATCGCGATCCCTTCAACTTCGAGACAATCGAGCGTAGGTCGTGTGCCGAATCCCCTCACCGACACGACGAACTCCATAATTTACGAGAGGGGAAATCCTTACCATCTTGACTGTTTGAATTCGAGATTTGTATTGTTTTGGAGTGACTGACGGGTCTTTCGTCGATTACGGAGGTGTCGAGGACGTAGAGAGCGAGTGTCAGTCGTTGTCGATTATTGAAGGTGGGAGGATTCAAGAGGAGGCGATCGTGAAGACAAAACCCTACTCGCTAGTCCCAGTCGAATTTCCCAAAATTCGGCGGAAGGTGCGATTCGCTTAGCCGACAAAGCACGTGATTGGGGACTGCAGCTCGGAAAATGAGGTGCATCAATTTTAGATACCTAGCCTAGGTACCTGGTTTCTGGAAAAGCAGCAGTGAAATATATGCTTCTAGAATTGTATCAGGGCAGAGAAGACCATCCGAGTAAAATATTTGATACTTTTTAAATTTCGAAGGATAGCTTGCAAATCGATGTTTTTCGGACCCTTGTTCATCATTCACGTCCCACCTTCTGTTGCCATAAGGCTGTTCGGCAGCGGGGTGTTTGCGCGGTTTGCTTCACAAGGCGGCCATATTTTGTAACTGAGAACATACGACACCTCTCCCTCAACACCACAGCACAAAATGGCAGCTCCAGTAGAAGAGCGCATAAGTGTCCCCATAGACGACCCAAACGCTGACACAGAATGGTATCCTCTCCCCTCCCTCCAACCTAAAATCCCAAGCTAAAACGCTCCCAGGAACGACATCCTCCGCAAACACGGCGTGATCCCCGAGAAACCTCCCTCTCCCACCCCTTTGATCGAAGAAGCAATCCTCGAAGGCCGCCGCCTCGCCCACGAAAACCGACTTGAAGGAAAAGACCTCGATGAGCTAGACGCGCTGGAGGATTTGGAAGACGAGAACTTCCTCGAGCAATACCGCCAGCAACGAGTCCAGGAGCTTGCTTCACTTACCAAAAAAGCGGTGCATGGAACCGTGTATCCAATCTCAAAACCTGATTATTCTCGCGAAGTGACGGAAGCGAGCAAGAATGGGCCCGTACTGGTTAATTTGACGAGTGGACTGGGCACGAATGTGGAGAGTAGGGTGTTAACGGAGCTTTGGAGACGCGCGGCGAGGGAGTATGGGGAGGTGAAGTTTTGTGAGATTAGGGGCGATATGGCGATTGAGGGGTATCCGGATCGGAATTGTCCGACGATTTTGGTTTATGATAAGGGGGATATTGTTAAGCAGGTGGTGACGTTGATGACGATGGGAGGCGTGAGGATTGGGATGGAGGAGATTGATGGGTTGTTGGTTGATATTGGGGCGGTTAGGGATAATGATATGAGAATTTTGAAAAGGAGAAAGGATAGGGAGGATGCGGGGGAGGAGGGTAGGGAACATGGGGGCATACGGTCGAGTAAGAAGCAGGCGAGTGTGGAGGAGGATGATGATGATTGGGATTAGAATTGCAAATGGCATTGTACGGAGTTGCGGAGTCTGGCGAAACGAGAGCTAAGAGCCTCTGAGAAATGGCATCTTGATTTCACTTGCTTCTACTTTCCACATTTCTCGTAGTCTGCATTCTCGCCATTACTAGTTTAAGCTATCACAGTGATGACCACGGCAGGGGCTCCTAATAGAGTCTGATCTTGTGGCCTTGTACCGGAATCTTTTATATTTTTGACGGTGCCTTACTCTGTATTGTTGTTCTTAGATTTGTCGGGTATCGTGTTCTTGAGGCAGAGTTAGTTACTGCTTAGCAGCCGACAGACTTGTAAGAGGAACTTCCGCTTCTCCAAACACTACTGTAAATGTGCGTACAGTTTCAAGAAAAATTGATAAAACATGTAATGAAAGTTTTGAGATGTCTCTTGGGCATAATCGGTGTTTGTAAACACCCTTGTACAAGTGAGGGCTGGGAAACTGGTTGATCTCAAACTTGACAGGGATACTACACGTGACGAGGCTGATTTATGACGATTTCGGCGCGCCGTCGTGTTTACCTTTATCGAGTCTTTCCCTTTTTTGGGAATTCTCCCCAACCAACGCCAAGTCTGGCTGGGAAGGCATCAGAACTCTTGTTCATGATGGCCGAAGACCTTCCCCTCCCTAGACTTGCTTGGGATCCGACGAGTGAGTCGTTCTCGAAGAATCCGCCACGGAAACGCGCCCGTCTTAGCAGCCCTCCTATCTCAAGCGATCCCGCAATCTTTTCGAGTGACGATGATCCCTCTGCAGACAATTACACGCAAGAACGTCGCAAGAAGAAATTTCGAGGACCATGGTACCGCCAGAGGCCGGCTTCAGACGCGGGTTCTCAGGACTCGCATGAACATGACCCGCATAAGAAGAGCAAGAGGAGGTTCGAGAGGCAATTTGATAGTGGTGTTTTCATGGGAAGTGATGGCACGGATATGGATGAATCTATGGAGGAATTCGAATCTGGGACTACTCCGTTGCCGTTGAGACAATCGCGTGCAACTCAAACTGCGAGAGCAACCCCAACCCCAGAAGAGCTCGCACGCGGCCAGATCCAGCGGTGTTTGGAAGATGGGGATGAAAGCATTGATTTATCGTATGTCTTCCTCGAGTCAATGAGACCAAACCTAACGATTTATTCGCAGCTCTCGAGGCCTCACGAAACTTTCTAATGCTACTATCCGACCCCTCGCTACCTTTACGCGCGTCCCACCTGTAACGGAAGGTGTCTTCACTAGATTAGAACCCAAGCTGAAGATCTTCCTTGCCTCTAACGAATTGACAACACTACCTGGCGAACTTTTCAACCTCGACCGCCTTACTGTCTTGAGTCTTCGAGCCAATCAACTTCGGGAGCTTCCGCCTAATATTAGCAAGCTGTCAAATCTCAAAGAACTCAACCTCTCCCAAAACGGTCTTCGATATCTACCGTACGAAATCCTTGAGCTCTTTTCAGATACCAGCCGTCTTACCAGCCTTCATCTGCATCCGAATCTTTTCCATGAACCACAATTTCCGCCTTCTGAGGAAGACGTGAAGGAAGAGCAGGAGGTACAGTACAAGATCGGTCTTGGGAGTCGGGCGCAGGCTCGGCCTCGTCGTGGTGCTGTGTGTGCCGTGTCTCCGGTTGAGCGAAGGGGATCGTGGCATACGCAATGGAAGATTACCTCTCAAGCCCGGACCGAAGTGAGGTTTTTGGGTATTAATGGAGCTCTGGTCAAGGGACCAAGTTTTCCCGTGAATACGGATGATTCGAGATCCAGTCACAACAAGCTACCTGTCGCCGACGTCGATGATGCTCCCGAACCTCCAAGTTCGGGGGACGAACTATCTCGAGCCCCGTCACTCCTTGAGGTTGCTTTGGCTGCTTGTGCAAAGACTTCTCAACTGCCTTTCTTAGCGGACTTCTTGCCAGACGATAGCCCGTCTTCTCTTCATGTCCTCTTGGCCGAAGCTGCTGAGAAGAAAGAGTCGGGAGGAAGCAAGTGTACAATTTGTGCAAGGAACTTCATCATCCCACGCACGGAATGGATCGAGTGGTGGGAGATCGCGAAGGTTTTGGATAGCAATGCCACGGCCAGTGCTGCGAGTCCGCTGAGGCAGATGGAAAATGAGAGGGACATCCTGGAGAGTATGGTTCCATTAATGAGGAGAGGCTGTAGCTGGCTATGTGTTCCTGAAAAAGTTAGCATTGCCAAAGAGAGCAATGCTATGGCTGTGAACGAATAGGATATTGCGATGGCTTTTTGTTGCCATTTGTATATGTCGGAGGTCTTGTCAATAAGCTTTATAGCGTCTGGTGTATATTTCGTGGGCTTGATTCTAGAGTAAGCGTTAGTAGGCTAGGCGTTTGAAAGAACATTATATAACGGCTACTTCATTTCTTTTCGGCATTCGACAGCAAAACAAGTATACAGACTTTCCGTATCTTCGGTTGGTGGTAAGGCTCCCTGCAAGGCAGGCTATACATCGCAGTCACTATTTCTGTATCGCCTGTTACCACGTCAAGCTTCCGCTCGGTAACAACTCGCCTTTGGATCGTGGAAACCCCAACTACCAATAGCAAGAGCATGACCTTTTCGGAGTACTTTAGAGCCGTTGCCTCTCCGAAATTTCGTCGTGAAATGAGAACTCCCTCCTTTAGATGCAAATGGACCTGTCTTTCGTCCCTCCTTCGGGAGGCCTCACATCTCTACACCAGTAGCGTAAGGCTGTGGCCCAACTTCGTCCACAAGTGGGCAATCGCTATCAAGTATTTCGCTTGCCCGCTCCATACGGCCCCTTCCAACATTGATCTCAGTTCGGGATGAAAGCCTCACTTTAGCGATGCGGGAGACCTCATTTCTGCACTGTGACCCATTTAAGCCGCCGCCTTTTCTCTCATCTCCCTATCTCACTTTTAAGTCCAATAATACTTCCTTTCAATCGAGGTGCAAACTCACGGGACTCTGCGACACCGCCAAGCAGTCGATTTGCTCTGCCCACGACTCGGGGCTGGGCTTCGATAGGCCGCCTCCTATCTTGCAGCGGTCGGGCTCTGCCCGATACCAAGCACAATTCATCAATCAGTGAAACAGACGTCAGCGAGGATAACAGCACCGCTAGACCTTTTCCCGGAAAATGTCGGACCTTTTGATTTCAGTATTAATTCCTCTTCTTTCCTTGCGACTGATTTCCAGGATGATTCTTACCAATTCCTTCTTACTGGCGCATTTGAACACGACTCGATTCCAAATGAAGAATACTCTTCTCTGAGGCCCCTTTCCTCGCTTTCTACCTACACTTACACTGATGAAAGTACTGGCTGGATTGGTGGTCTTGATGTCTATAACGAACCAATTGCCACACCTTCATCTCCAATCAAAGGTGGAGCAAGGCGCCTGGGACTCGATGGTTACAGTGCAAGCTTCCTGGAAGGCTTTACCGACTCACTGGTAATGAATTCCTTCCCATGGCCTGCCAGCCCAGCCAAGACAAACTCGAACCTCCAGAATTTCGAGCCCTGCCAGCAAGTCTTGATCGTGAACCATGAAAGTCTTAGCCCCGGCGAAACAAGCTTCGGACGCGATCTAGAACTGAACGAACATCCACAAAAAAAGTCACTCAGTAAGCCCCCCCAAAAAAGCCCCAAGTGGGGCGGCTCGAGTACACAGAATCGAGTTTTCCCCTGCCCAAAACTTCGAGCTCCACAGTCTCGGGTTTGTTGGAGTTTAACAGTTTGAATTTGTGTAGCTCTGGACACCCCGTCATTGAGTTCTGATGGATCTACACCCTCACCATTAGCTGGTCCTGGGATCAAATGTACTTGGCCTGGCTGTGAGAAAAGTTTCCAAACAACTAGTGACTACAAGTGAGTGAAGCGAGCAAACTCTTACCCCCAGAGCACAACGGATTCTCATTTCCTCCCAGCCATCACGTCAAGAACCACACTCGACCGTACCCATGTCCCACTTGCTCCTTGCGATTTGCCACCAAACGCCAACGCGATCGACATGTTGACGAGCGCCATGTTCACGCCGAGAAGTACTTCTGCATATTCTCCACATGCAAACGGTCTATGGAAGCCGGAGGGCAGCCTTTCTCTCGAGAAGATAATTGTAGGAGGCACATGAGGAGGCGGCATCGAATGACGGTTGATCAAGTGGCAACATGTGGCATGGATGACGAAACACAGAGGATCCGGAGGCAGAGAAGGTTTGCTAGGGGAGGCGTGGATTGATCTTTGTCAAACCTTTTCCTGTCTTAGCTCAAGCATTTCACAGCCTCTCATTCAATGCATGATCCGGCACTCGAGAGAAATATCATACCTATCCTATCCTCACACGACTTTCGTATAATGAAAGCAAATTGAATCAGATAATTCTCCCAGACGCGCACCTTCTCCTGCAAAGCAGACTGCTCTTTCTCGATTTGATTAGTTGAAGTGAGAACTCCTGCAATTCCCTAATTTCTGCCTGAATTTGTTGCTTCCGAGAAGCCAACCGGTTAAAAATACTTTAGAGCTAGGCCTCCCAAAGTCGTACGCCCTCGAAACACTCTCACGGGATCGTCCACCAAGTCGGTGATAAAGCGCAAAGCTGGGGCTCCGCTCCCTGTAATTGGGCAAGAGCATTGGGAGGCCTCACATAGCTTCGCTTGCAGCTTCCACATAGCCTCCTCCGCTGAAAGTGGGAAGCCTCCCTTAGCCGAGATGGGAGGCCTCACTTTCGGATCGGAGGATATATCGTCTTCTCTCATCCTTCAACTTCCACCTTACCACCTCAGCCTTGAAACATCGTCTCCCCCACCCCTCCTCAAAACTTTATTCGAAGGAAAGGTTACACGGCCAACCGCGAACGCCGCTTGGCGGCTACCATTACCACGAGGCTTTTACGCCTTGGTATTTCCAGCTGAGAAGCAGATTGACTCGGCGCAGGGTCCGAGGCGGACCGCTGCGCAGGCGCAGCAATTTCTTTTACTCCAGGTTCGATTTCAAGCAGTGGATTTACTCAAGAAGCCTGTCACGACTCTGACTCAGCATCTCAGTCTATTGGCAACAGCTTGACTTCCAGTTTTCATTATTGTGATAACCACATCTTGCAAACGCGAGGGTCATTTCATTTTACGCAACAAAATTATCTTGACGAGGTTGATTTCATTTTTAGCCAGAATCGGGGCGATTGGGGCGAACCTGTCAATTTGGCTTCAGGATCCACGGTCGAGGCTGCCTTCAATACAGACGTTAACCATCTACGAGATCCGCTGGTCGATTTCTCGCCATTCCACACTTCAGTATCTCAACACCAGCCAACTTCATCCCAGTGTTTCGCAACTTCCGGTACAGGCCATTCCATTGTATATCAGTCCCACCCTTCAGTGATTAGTCACCCAAGTTCCATCCAGCCTACCGACGTATTTCAGTTAGAGGACGGCATAGATAATTTCAATTTCAGGTTTGACTCACCTTTGGGTGCAATTACGCCGCCACCCGTTACGGTGCAGCAATCATCTCCCGAGCTTTCTGATTCCGTTGTCCCTAGCCATTTGTTCTCCCTCTCTGGCCCCGAAAGCGAACCACTTTTGGGGCAGAACTTGCGTGAAGGCATCAGGAATTCTTCAGCGGATTCATCTTTAGGGGCGTCTTTGCCAGATGGAATACAGTGTACTTGGCCCTCATGCAACAAGGCCTTTCCTTCTATCCATGTTTACAAGTACGTTGTCTTATCTAAGCATTTGCTCCTCCGCTAACAAACTTCAGCCACCACTTCAAAAATCACTCCAGGCCATTTCAGTGTGGTTTCTGTCCTGCCAGACATGCAACGAAACGTCAACGGGACCGGCATGTAAACGAGCGACACAATAATATCGAAGGCTATTATTGTTCTGTTACCACTTGCGTACGTTCTCTTGCCAGTGGTGGGAAGTCCTTCTCTCGTATAGAGAACTGCAGGAGGCACATGATTATGGCCCACAAGTTTACGGCAGAACAGGCGAGAATGTGCGATATGGATGAGGAGACCCAGAGGATACGTGAAGGGAGGAAGAGGAAGGCTGCGAGGCGGGTTGAAGCATGAACTTCGTTTTTGTAACAAATGTCTAACACGAATCTCATTTGTCATATAACGATTTCTATCCTATCCATTTTCCACCGTATGTTTCAGAGTATTTGGATTAACGAAAATTTCCTAGCCTAGTATTCTTCTGTAGTTCGTACAATGCGAAACGTATAGTCATAGGGGGAGCTGCTGGTGTTGCGAGCCGTGCGAGCCTCGTCTCGAACCACCAGATGCAGCCGACAGCTCGGCTCTTTTTGGGACACAGTTAGCTTCTGCATCTGTCCCTCAGGATAAGTTCAAACAATTTCGGATATGTCAAGGGGGCGTTGGGGATACCGTGAAGCTAAGCTCATGGCATCTTGGTAAAGCTATTGGTCGACTCCTCGACGCCTGACAGAACTCCCCCGGACGAGAAGTCAAAAATCATATAAGAATTCTAGAAAGTTCTTAGGTCAGGTGTGGGCTGGCATTGTATCTGACCTCGAAAGAAAGACTCATAGACTGCTGGAGGGTAGTTAAAATCTTGCTTTGGCAGATACCAATTATGCCACCCAGAGGATATTTTCATTAAGTCTCGGTATGCCGTTCAGATTTCCCAAAGTTAATATTAAATCAGAATGTTCTACTCTCTGAGGCTCT
>Ga0302325_10021814_pt1 | contig 13406 bp, 11 predicted proteins | sample Palsa_T0_2_FD_201948 | JGI IMG/M metagenome (GOLD analysis project Ga0302325, IMG submission 201948) | Peat permafrost microbial communities from Stordalen Mire near Abisko, Sweden - Palsa_T0_2 | ecosystem: Environmental > Terrestrial > Soil > Palsa > Peat permafrost | place: Sweden: Abisko... | reverse complement strand
GCTGGAGGAGTTGTCCATCTCCACGTCGAAGGCTTCCACCTTGCCGGTGAAGTAGTTGAAGGTCATAACCGCGGGGATGGCCACAAGCAACCCGAAAGCCGTGGTTACCAGGGCCTCAGAGATACCACCGGCGACTGCTCCGATGCCTGAGGTCTTCTGGGTCGCGATCTGTTGGAATGCATTCAAGATACCAACCACCGTTCCGAACAGCCCGATAAAGGGAGCGGTAGATCCAATGGTTGCCAGGCCGCCGAGGCCCCTCTTCAACTTGGCGTGGACGATTGCTTCGGAGCGCTCGAGCGCGCGCTTGCTGGATTCGATCTGCTCCTCGGTGATGGCGCCGCCACTACCGTAGTTGCGGAACTCCTGCAGGCCAGCGGTGACCACTTCGGCCAGATGCGACTTCTTATTACGGTCAGCCACCTTCACTGCTTCGTCCAGCTTGCCTTCCTTCAGAGCTCCGGCGACACGGGGGGCAAACTCGCGAGACTGCTTGCGGGCCGCGCTGAAGTACAGTGCGCGGTCGATGATGACCGCCAGCGACCAGATAGACATGACGAAAAGCACTGCGACGACGGCCTTCGCCGCGGGACCCATATTATGCCAGAGGTCCATGGGAGAGAAGCCGACGGTTTGTCCTGAATCCTGGAAGAGGTACATGCCGAGAGCTGCCTGATGGGCGGCGAGTTGGGTGAGGTGAGCGAGAATCACTGAATCTTTCCTCCTACGGAATTACTTCGTTATAGCTCTGAAACATCCAGATGCTAGCACCGGGCAACTTCGTTACGAAATGACCCGAAGTGGCCACGAGGGGGATTGCCGGCTACCACCTTTGGTTAAAGCAGAGCCGGCACATTGGGCTATCCACCGAGATTGAAGACGACGTTGACCGTGGTCTCGACTTCGACGGGGTCTCCATTCAAAAGATACGGTTTGTAACGCCAGGAGCGGACCGCATCCATAGCAGCTTGCTGCAGCATCGGAGGACCGCTAATGACTCTTAGGTTCTGGATCGTGCCGTTCTTGGAAATCGTGGCCTGCAAAACAACGGTTCCCTGAATGCGGGCCGCTTTCGCGATCGCCGGATACTGCGGCACTGTTTTGTCGAGCAGGTTACCGGCCATCACGCCGGACGAGATGCTCAGCTTCTTGGGGGGAGCGGCCTTGACGATCGCCGGCCCGGATCCGATACCGCCGAGTATGCCGCCCATGACGCCGCCAGCGGTTCCCCCGCCCATGCCTTCCATGCCGGAAACACCAGCCATCGAAGGCGGCGCCGACGACTCCTTGATTTGCTTGATCTCGTGCGGGATCTTGCTTGGCGCCTGCAATTGATTGTCGAGCATCTCAGACTTGATCTTGACCTGGACCGGTGCCTGAGGTGGAGGTGGCGGGGGAGGAGGCGGAGGTGGTGGTGGTGCAACCAGCAGCGTAGCCATCATCTGCGTGGGTAGGGCCTCTGGATGCAACAACGGCCATATTATCAGTCCTGCCAGGATCGCGCCGTTGACAGCGAAGGTAGCTATCGACCAATACTTACTCTTGGTTTTGAGTTTGCCACCAGACTCCATTAGAGAATCTTCAAACATCGCCTTACCTCGGATATTCGAACTTGTACCTACTTAGACACCGGAGGCTTTTCTTTTGATCCCGAAGGGTTATTGGCATGCATAGGGTACCTGTGCGAGATGTGGAAAACTTCTATCTCTACTCTGCGGGTGACAAAAAGCACCAGAAAACCTCCGAAAGCAGGAGGAGAGGCTCTCCCACGTCATGGATGGCTTTGTTCATCTCATAGATGTCCGGCTGACGGAGGCTGAGAGTTCGGGCTGAAGCCCAATCCTCTCTTAGTCTTCTACGGCCGGGCTAAACAGGTTGCGGAGAAAGTCCGCATCGAGTAGGACTAGGCCTTGGCGCGCTTAGCCGCTGGCAGCGCCGCGCGCTTGCCCCGTTTGCCCCGCCACTCCTGATAGGCCACCAGCATGGGCGCGGCCACAGCAATCGAGGAATAAGTGCCGATGAGGATGCCGATCACCAAGGCGAAGGAAAAGCCGTGCAAGACCTCGCCGCCAAAGAGGTACAGCGATAGAACGGTGAGGAAAGTCAGACCCGAGGTCAAAACTGTCCGGCTCAGGGTCTGGTTGATGCTGCGATTTACGGCTGTGGTCAGGGTCTCGCGACGGGAGAGGCGCAAATTCTCCCGGATACGGTCGAAGACCACGATCGTATCGTTCATCGAGTAGCCGATCAGGGTCAGAATGGCGGCAATGACCGTCAAGGTGATTTCCTGATCGGTCAAGCTGAAGGCGCCGATGGTGATCAGGGTGTCATGGAAAACTGCCACCACAGCGGCCACACCGTAAATGAGCTCGAAACGGAACCACAAATAGACCAGCATCCCGAGCAGGGAGTAAAGCGTAGCCAGCAAGGCCTGTCTGCGCAACAATGCGCCCACCTGGGGCCCGATAATGTCTGCCGCGAACACATGGAAGCCGGAGAGGTAGGCACCCTGCTTCAGCTGGTTGACCACCGCCTGATCAGCCACCCCGTTCAGCTGGTCGACGCTGCTAAACATGCCGTCAAGGTCTTTGTCGCGATGGCTCAGAATGGCCGCGGCCTGCTGGGCATACTTCTCCGAGGCGCCCGGCGCCCCTACCAGGTGCTCAGGGTCGGTCTGCTGCAGAAACTGGGCTAGAGCTCCCTGGCTGGTATTGTCTAAATCCAGCTTTCCCTGGTTGGCCGACCCAGTGCTGGAGTAATTTGCATTCAGCGCCTGCACAATGGTCTCCCGCCCGATATCGAGGGCCGACTCTTGGGTTTCCTTTTGCGCCAACGAGATAGCTACCTGCCGCTGCGAAGTTCCGTAGGTCTGGATGCGGCTGTCATGGATGCCGGCACGGTCGATCGCCGCACGGATCCGGTCGAGGTTTGGCGGCTGATCGAATTGAACATAGACCAGCGTGCCGCCACGAAAGTCGATCCCCAACTTGATGCCGTGCCAGAAAAGGATCGACAGAACTCCGGCAACACTGAAGATCAGCGAAAAGGCGAGGAAGTACCACTTTTTCCCCAGCCAATCAACGTTAACGCCACGAAATAATTCCACTTGAAAACTCCGCCTTACTGGTACGCGACCACTACCCGATGGAAAGTGCCTCTCCGCGCTGCTTACGCTTGAGGATCGAATCGAAGATGTGGCGCGAGACAAAAACCGCAGTGAACAGGTTTGCGAACAAACCAAAACTCAACGTGACCGCAAAACCCTTGACTGGACCGGTGCCGAAAAGAAACAGGATGATCGCGGAAACAATGGTCGTGACGTGGGTATCGACAATCGTCACCCAGGCATGCGCGAAGCCCTGGTCTACGGCCGCCGCGGGCGCCTTGCCGGCGCGCAATTCTTCCCGGATGCGCTCAAAGATGAGCACGTTTGAATCGACGCCCATGCCAATCGTGAGGATCACGCCGGCAATTCCGGGCAAGGTCAGCACGGCATTGGCGTAGCCCATGAAGCCCAGCAGGATCACCAGGTTCAGCATCAGGGCCAGGTCCGCATTGATGCCTGCTCCGTGATAGTAGACGAGCATGAAGATCATGACCGCCAGCATGCCAACGATCGAAGCCAGCACCCCCCGGCGGATGGAATCGGCGCCCAACGACGGTCCGACCACGCTCTCCTGCAGGTAGTGAATCGAGGCCGGCAGTGCGCCGGTGCGCAGCATCAGAGAGAGATTCTGCGCCTTATCTTTGCCCAGGCCGGTGATCCGGCCCTGGTCGCGGATAGCCTGCTGGATATTGGCCGCTTCCTGGACCCGGTTGTCCAGCACCACGGCCAGTGATTTGCCGACGTTAGTGCTGGTGAACTGGTAGAAACGGTCACCAGCGGTGCGGGTGAGAATAAACGTCGCGTCCGGCCGGCCATTTTCGTCTACCGAGGGCTGGGCATCGCGGAAGTCGTCGCCCGCCACAATGGGCACCCTCTGCAAAACGTAGTATTGACCGATCAATTCCGGTTCGGTGCCTCCATAGGCCATCACCAGATCTTCAGGCGGTACCGTCCCCCCGACGCTCTGCACCGCAGCCTGCTCGGTGGGGAATGGCCCCCCCACAACCAGGTGGATTTCCAGCCGGGCGGTCGACTGGATGATGTCGCGGACCCGGCTGAGGTCGTCCACACCCGGCAACTCTACCAGGATCTGGTTGGTGCCCAGGTTGTATTCCTGAATCGTGGGTTCGGTCACCCCCAGGTTGTTGATGCGGGTGCCGATGGTGTCGATCGATTGTTGCAACGCATGCTGCTCGATCGTCTGCACCTCGGTCTGCTTCATGGTGAGCGTCCAGCTATTGTTGGCCGCGGAACTCACGGTGTACTGGGCCCCGTAGCGCGAGTCGAGCAGATTGCGGACGTCACCGACCTTGTCCGGAGGGGTACCCTGAATCTGGATCACCTGAGGCTGCTTAGGATCGGGCTTGAGCACCGAGCGGGCGGGGAATCCGCCCTGCTGCAAATCGGCTTGGATCCGGCCTACCGCGTTATCCGTCTCCGCGCTCACGGCTTCATCCACCATCACCTGCAACACCAGGTGGATGCCGCCCTTGAGGTCAAGACCAAGGTGGATGCGGTCGGTAAACGCCGTCTTCCAGGCGGACAGCCCTATTCCCTTCGGAATCCCGAAGATGCCAAAGATGAAAACAAGAAGAACTGCGACGATCAGAAGGGTTTTACGCATGGGGTCACAATCAGGTTTTCCGCAGGCTTACGGTCTGCCCGCGAAATACGGTTATTTGGCTTCCTCTTGGTTAGTGGTCACGGAAGCGATAGCACTCTTGATGACTTCGATCTTGATTCCGTCCGGTGGGACGCGCAATTGGACCGCGTCCTCCTTGATCGAGATGACGGTTCCGCGCATACCGCCGGTGGTGGTGATGCGGTCCCCGGGCTTCAGGGCTCCCAGCATCTCCTGCCACTGCTTCTGCTTCTTCTGGTTGGGGCGCACCAGCATCAGATAAAAGACGGCAATGATCAGAACGAAGGGGAGAAAGGTCACCAGGCCGGGTGGAATGACAGGAGCCAGTAACAAGGGGGTGAAGGTCAACGTACCATCCTCTAATTTTCTTATCCAGCCTTCTACTACAGCCTATCTGCTCCGGTTTGTCTACTGGATGAAGAGGGTTTGGACGCCGGAGGGCAGCTTCCCGGATTTCCTGTACGCTGCGCTGGACACAACCGCGTGTGCGGCTTTCGTTAAGGAAAGCCGCATGAAGTTTGTCAACGCCACCCACTTCCACAGGAAATCCGGGCTCAGGCCACACGTTCAGGGCGCCCGCGCACGCAGGCCAGGAGCGCGGGAAGAGTATCCGTCGCAATAGCATTTCGTACCGATCGCATCGTGTCAAGGTAGAAGGCCAGGTTGTGCAGGGTGTTCAGCACTCCGGCGAGCGGTTCCTGGGCCGCCATCAGGTGGCGCAGATAGGCCCGGCTGTAGCGGCCGCAAACCATACAGCCACACTGGGGGTCGGGCGGTGCCGGATCGTCGGCAAAGCGCCGGTTCTTAATGTTGAGCCGGCCCCCGGAGGTGAATAACAGGCCGTGGCGGGCGGCGCGAGTGGGTATGGTGCAGTCCATCATGTCCACCCCTAGGGCCGCATATTCAACGATCTCATCGGGGTAGCCAACGCCCATCACATATCGCGGCTTGTCTGACGGCAGCAGGGGCAGCGTGCTTTCGATGATCTCCCGGGTCAGTGGGCGGGGCTCGCCCACGCTCAGGCCACCGATGGCATAGCCGGTGAAGTCCATGGCGACCAACTGCTCGGCGCAGTCGCGCCGCAGATCCGGATACATGCCACCCTGCACGATGCCAAAGAGCGATTGGGTGGTATTGGCATGCTGGTTAAAGTGCTGTTGGCTGCGCCGGGCCCAGCGCAGGGTCAGTTCGAGAGATTGCTGGGCGCGCGCTCGCTCCGCCGGATATTCGGTGCATTCATCGAAGGCCATGACGATGTCCGCGCCAAGGGCCATTTGCACGTCCATGGAGTGCTCGGGGGAAAAAAAATGAGAGGATCCATCGAGATGGGAGCGGAATTGCACCCCTTCTTCGCTGATCTTCCGCAGCTGGTTCAGGCTGAAAACCTGGAAGCCCCCGGAATCGGTAAGCATGGGACGCGGCCAGGCGATGAAGCGGTGCAGCCCACCTAAACGGCGGACCAGCTCGTGACCGGGACGAAGGTACAAGTGATAGGTATTGGAGAGAATGATCTGCGCGTCCAGCTGCTCGAGCAGGTGCTGAGGGATCGCCTTGACTGATCCGGCGGTGCCGACCGGCATGAACGCCGGAGTCTGGACCTGCCCATGAGGCAGCGTCATGGTCGCCCGCCTCGCCTGCCCACTGGCGGCTTCTATCTGAAAAGCGAGAGACACATGAGTGATTCTATCTGTGATTCCGGGACAAGATACTTCGCTAAAAAAAATGGGATGGGTGACCCAATGTTCCCTCGAATTTCCTGTCGAGTTTGTTGGCATCGAAGAACTTTTTCCAATTGTTAGAGGCGGCTGAGCCCTCCGAATAAAAGCATTGGAAAGAACCGTTTTCGGCCCAGGTACGCCCCACGGCTCGCCGGGGCAGGTGGCGCGAACCTGGGGCACCCGTCCTGTTTCCGAAAGAGCATCACGGGATCAGGAGCTTTCGGACAACTTACGGACAGCGGCGATGCGATTCTCGCCCTCGTCGGGCAGCAGGGCCAGCAACTCAGCCATGGTTTGATTGCTTTGCGGATGACGAAGCCCGGGCGCAATCTCTACCAGCGGTGCCAGCACAAACCTGCGTTGAGCCAAGGCCGGATGTGGCAGGGACAGTTCCTCACCGGCAACTATAGAATCCCCCAGCACCAGCAGATCGAGATCCAGCGTACGGGGACCTTTCGCTGGACCTTGTATCCGATCCCGCCCCAGCTCCCGCTCAATGGCCAGTAAACCGCGCAATAAGGGCAGCGGCTCCAAGTGTGTCTCCAGAGCGACCACCGCATTCAGGAAGGCAGGCTGATCGCGATAGCCAACGGGCTCGGTTTCGTAGAGCGAGGAGTGCGCCGTCACTCGGCCCAACCGATCCAGACGATCGGTGGCGGAGGAGAGCGTTTCGGCGCGGTCGCCCAGATTGGAGCCGAGCGCGATGTAGGCCGTAGGCATCGAAGTGGCCCTAGGATACAGCCCAAGATTGCAGGTCGCGGTACGATGCCCCTATGCGCATCGCCTTCTTCGGGGGCACCTTCGATCCGCCGCATCGCGGCCACATCGCAATCGCCCGAGCGGCGATCGCGCGGCTGGGCCTAGACCAGGTGCTGGTCGCGCCCGTCGCCACCCAGCCGCTCAAAGGCGGTTCTGGCCACTCCAGCTTTGCGGACCGGTTAGCCATGGTCCGCTTGGCCGTAACGGGCGAGCCAGGGCTGGTGGCTAGCGATGTAGATGCTCCTCTGCCCAGCGGGCGGCCGAACTACACCTTCGAAACTCTGCAGCGGTTACGGAATCGTCTCCAACCCACGGATGAACTGTTTTGCCTGCTGGGCGCCGATTCCTTCTTTACTTTGAGACGCTGGCACCATTGCGCGGCGCTCCTGCTTTTTTGCGATTTCATCGTGGCCGGCAGACCCGGATTCTCCCTTGAACAGATCAATGCGGCGCTGCCCCATGGAGTGCAAAACACGAGCGAAGCCCGGGAACCCGGGTTCACCCGCTTTACCCTCGCAGGGCCTTCAGGCGAAAGCGCTGAGCTTTATCTGTTACCCGATCTGGACCAGGACATCTCCGCCACGGAGATTCGCGCCGCTTTGGCCGAGGGCTCAGAGCGGCAAACCGTGCTCGCCCCCGCTGTAGCGGAGTACATTCGATCCCACGCGCTCTATCGACCCGAAACCCGGGATACCATAGAGACTGACAGTAGAGCAGGCAAGAGCAAGGAGATTTGACCCAACCGAATGGCAACTACGGAAACGCGCCGCATGGTTTTGGCCGCCGCGCAGGCTTGCGAAGACAAGAAGGCTGAGGACACCCGCATTCTCGAACTCGACACATTGGACTCCGGTTTCACCGACTTTTTTCTGATCTCGAGCGGATCGAACGAACGCCAGACGCAGGCGATTGCGGAAGAAATCGAAGCACGTCTAAAACGGGATTTTCAAACCTACCCCAACTCCGTAGAGGGCCGGCGGCAGGGCGAATGGATTTTGATGGACTACGTGGATTTCGTCGTCCACATCTTTCTGACAGAGAGGCGGGCGTACTACGACATTGAGCGGCTAAGGAAGTCGGCGCGCACCATCGACGTTGAGCAATTGAAGGCAATGCTGGTGGAAAAGACCGTGGAGGCGCGCAGCAAGCCGGCCAAAAAACCGGTAGCAGTGAAGGTGAAAAGGACCGCCAAGAAGGCCGTGGTCAAGAAAACCATCGCAAAGAAGGCGAGCGCCGGACGTAAGTCCGCTATAAAAAAGGCTACCAAACGGGGCAAATAATAGAAGTCAATGAAGTCTACGCGCTGAAGAGTGTGCGTGCGGACTCCACTGTGAACCCAGTCCCGCCAAGGACGGCTTCAAGCCCCCGAAGTGGCACATTAAGTGCCGGGATCCCACTCAAGCCCCACGGCACGCCGGGGCAGCAACAGAAGGTTTGAATGGGGCACCCAGCATTTGTTGCAGGTTCGGTGAGAACTATGGTGGGGCTTCGCCCGGCGATCTATCTTCACAATCCAGAATGTGCTGCCCTTTTTCAGATCCGCATTGGCATGATCACGTAGCGGTACTTGAAGTCATCCGCTGGGTCTTCCGGCCTCATCTGGCCGGCCGATTGGGCGTCTTTGAACTCCAGCCGGACTTCGCCGTTGGATCCCACAGCCCTGAGAAAATCAATCAGGTAGGTTGAGTTGAAGCCCACCACGATGGGGTCGAAGCTGTAGGGAGTTTCGATCGTGTCTTCCGACTCGCCCGATTCGGTCGAGGAAGAGGAGATCTTCATCTCGTTCTGTTCCAAGCGAATCTTGATTGCGCCGGATCGTTCATCGGCGAATTGAGCCACTCTTTGGATCGAACCCATCAATTCTTCGCTGCGCACTACCACGAATTTATTGTTATCCCGAGGCAGCACCGCTTCGTAGTTGGGGAATTGGCCGGTAAGCTTGCGCGTTGTAAGCACGCGGTGGCCTAGACGGAAGAATAGAGTGTGCTCGTCGTCAAAAAAGTCGAGCGACTCTCCGTCGTTATCGGCGAGCAGCGACTGCAGCTCAGCCAACGCCTTACGCGGGATTAAGGTCTTCTTTTCACCGCTGATATTCTCGAGCGTTTCGCCGGTCTTTTCAATGTGCGCCAGACGGTGGCCATCGGTCGCGACCATAGACAAAGACTCTGCTTTCAAAATCAGCAGCGCGCCATTGAGGGTATAGCGTGATTCCTCATTGGAGATAGCGAAGATGGTCTTTGAGATCATGCCTTTGATGGAGGCAGCGGACAGTTGGGTGAGGCCAGTCTCAGGAAACTCCGGTACCTGAGGAAAATTGGCCCGCGCCATGCCCACCATCTTGGTGTTGGAGCGGCCGGAGCGAATCTGCACCCAGTGGTTCTCCATAAGCTTGATGGAGATGTCGCCATCGGGCAGCAGCTTGACATAGTCGAAAAGCTTGCGCGCGGGAATGGTGCATGCGCCAGGTTTTTTTACTTTCGCCACACAGGATGTTCGGATGCTCTGATCCAGGTCGGTGGCCGTAATAGTGAGGCGGTCGACGCGATCTGCGTCGCCTTCCCCCTGGCCGGCCTCGAGGAGAAAATTGGAGAGGATAGGGATCGTCGTCTTGCGCTCGACGACGCTTTGCGTTGCACTCAGCTCACGCAGCAGGTCCTGACGGCTCACGGTGATCTCCATCGTTGCTGCTCCCTGTGCGACCGGTCTCTCCTGCTCAACGCCCGCGCTAAGCATGGTTTTTTCCCCCTTGTCGGTTTGACTCACTCTACACCACCCCGAAGCTGCATGAGCATCTTAAGCGCGTTGTTTCTGTGGATTCCCGGTGTGAAACAGGAACAACCGGACGGCAAATATCCCGGCTACTATGAAAAGCCTTAAAAAAGTATTCCTTATTAGTAGTAGTAACCGTTGACGCCGGAAAAGTGGAAAGAAAGCCGGAAACCAAGCGGAAGGCGTAGATGGCGCCCATTCCCGTTTTAGAAAACTGGACGCCCGCGAAATGAAAAGCAGGAAGACTGCCGAATATCTTCGAGTTGGGTCCCGACTTCCCCACGGTCTGCACAGCCAAGCCGTGAGAGGCTGTGGAAAGCGGCTGCCGCGAGTGCAAAGTGCGGTCAAATACAGGCCTGATGCGTGTCGCGAAGAACCCGGCTTTGCACATAGTTTCCATACTGGTGCATTCAGAGAATTGCTCCCATTCGGAATTACTCTAGGGCGCCTTCACCCAGACTTCCTGATGGCGGTCGTCGGAGAAGGTAAGCCCGGTGACGCGGCCGTCGGTTCCCTTCTCGAATGTGATGCGCGTGCTGCTGCCGCTGGGATAAAAAAACCGATCCGGAAGCTCAGGCAGTAGCTCCGTCTGGTCGCCCGTACGGTTGCGGGACATCAACTTGTTGCCCTGACGAAAAACAGTGAGCTGGGTCACCCCGGCATCGACATACTCCCCCTGATAAGCGTCATAGACACTGGGATCAACGTGAATCGGCGGAGGATGGATGGGGATGATCCGCTTCTCGGCGTACGGCTTCATGGTGGCGATATCGGAAAGCCGATGGGAGAGAAACCACTGTGGTAGCTGCGGGTCAACGTAGGCTCGGTCCCAGGCGTTGTGATGGTAGTTGGCGTACTCCCAAAAGCGCACATTCCCACCCGCCGCACTGATGGCGGAATACATAATCTGCGACTGAGCCGGGGAAACAACCGGATCGTCGGCGCCATGAAAGAGCCATACTGGCGTGCGGCCAATGGCTTTGACATATTCCGGAACAAGCTCTGGCTGGTGCCAGCGGCCGGGGGCGTACGACCAGTAGATGCCTCCGCAGACGGGAGCGATCGCGGCAAAACGGCCCGGATAGTCCTTAGCGATCTCCCACACGCCGTAGCCGCCGAGTGACATGCCGGTGAGGTAGAGACGCTGGGGGTCGCCGTGGAACTCTTTCACTTCAGCATTCAGCGCAGCCATAGCCATGGCCATGATCTCGGGGTCTGTCCAATGATGATGGTTGTAAGGGACTTGGGGCATGACCACCACGAAGGGCCAGCGCTCGTAGTGGGAGCGCAGCGCGTTTGGCAGGCCTACCTGGGTTTCGTCGAGCCCGTCCGAACCGCGCTCTCCGGAACCATGGAGAAACAGGATGACTGGCCACTTTTGTTTCGGGGTCCAGTCCATGGGGAGGTACACCGCATAGTGGTAGAGGGTGCCATTGACGGTAATCGTGCGGTTGAGAAATCCCGTGTCTTGCTGGCGGGCGTAGGCTTGCGGCCCCAACCCCGGGACTGCACCGAGGAGGAGCCCGGTGAGCAGATAAGCAGCCAAACAAGACGCGCGGCGCGGCGAGCCGAAGCAATACATAGACAACTTGAGCATACCGGGAGCGCCCAAACCAGGAAAGGCAAGTCCGCGCGGCAGCCCGGCTTCAAGGAAGTTTCGCAATCCCTGTCGCCTGATAAAGATCGCGACGAGTGGTTTTCCTTGGGAGAAAACCACCAAAGGCCCTATCACTTCGGTCTACACCAATTGCGAAACTTCCCTAGCCGTTGAGCGTCTCCAGCAGCTTGTTGATGGTGCGGTTGAGATCTTTGTCGGCGCGGCGCTGCTCATCGATCTTGGCGATGGAATGCATCACTGTGGTGTGATGCTTGCCGCCGAACTGGCGTCCAATTTCCGGGAGGGAGGCCTCGGTCATTTGTTTAGCCAGATACATGGCGATTTGGCGGGGAACGACCACGGAACGGGAATTATTTTTTTGCTTCAGCTCTGCCACCCGCATGCCGAACTGCTCGGAGACGGCGCGCTGTATCGCTTCAATCGTAATCTTGCGTACCTGAGTATCGATAAACTGCTTGAGGCACAGCTGGGTGGTAGGCAGGGTGAGCTCGGCGCCATTGAGCCTGCACCAGGCCAGCAACCGCACCAGCGCCCCCTCAAGTTCGCGCACGTTGGTGCGCACGTTGGAGGCGATGAAGAGGGCGATGTCGGTAGGCAGTAGAACGTGCTCACTCTCTGCCTTTTTTTGCAGAATGGCGACCTTGGTCTCCAGGTCGGGGGGCTGAATATCGGCGATCAATCCCCACTCAAACCGGCTGCGCAGGCGGTCCTCGATCTCCGGCAACTCTTTGGGCGGACGATCGGAGGCGATAACAATTTGCTTCATGCTCTCGTGCAGAGCGTTGAAGGTGTGGAAGAACTCTTCCTGAGTCCGTTCCTTTTGTGCCAGGAACTGGATGTCGTCAATCAGCAAAAGGTCGACGGAGCGAAACTTATCGCGAAAGCTGGTCATTTTGTCGTAGCGCAGCGAGTTGATCATTTCGTTGGTGAATTTCTCGCTGGAGACATAGCAGACGGAGCATTGCGGCTGACGCTTCTTCACCTCATGACCGATGGCGTGCATCAGATGGGTCTTGCCCATGCCGACACCGCCATAGATGAAAAGGGGGTTATACGCTTTTGATGGGCGCTCGGCGACCGCCTCGGAGGCAGCGCGGGCGAACTGATTGCCATTGCCGATGACGAAGGCCTCAAAGGTGTAGCGCGGGTTGAGCTGCGCGGCCGTGGTCCAGTCAAACTTGGCCTGCTGCGGCGCCGGCATGGGCGCTCCGCGGTTGCCTGCGCGCTGGGCGCCGGCGGAGTGGGAAGGGACCGGGGCGAACCCCCCATCCTCCCGCACTCTGACTGTGGCTGGATCTTCCTGGGGGATGACGAAGGAAACGTCATCGAACTCCAAGTGGAAAGCGTCAATGGCTTCCTGAATGAGATCGCCATAGCGGTCGCCTATGTGCTGGAACTCGGGCGTGGGCACCCGCACGAAAAGCATACGGCCAGTGATGTGGCTAAAGCGCGTGGGCTTGAGCCAGGTATCAAAGGATTGCCGGTTGACCTTTTTTTCAAGTGCACCCAGGATTCGTGCCCATGGATTGGGAACGGCGGGGGCCGTGGCGACAAAAGACATACGCTTCCTTCGTTCAACGCCGACTGCCTGATACTTTCAGCAAAGTGCAAAAGAGCAAGCCGCTCCGGTAACAGCCGTGCGTGCCATTGTAGCTCCTGTGCTTAGGAACTGCTGTGGGGGAACAAGCCCCTCGCGAAAGTATCCAGATCGAAAGATCAGGTAGTGTGGACGTGCAGAAAATCAATCTTGATCGGAGCCGATACTAGCACAGTTACAAGGCCGTGCAACGGCTC
>Ga0302325_10021813_pt1 | contig 13406 bp, 11 predicted proteins | sample Palsa_T0_2_FD_201948 | JGI IMG/M metagenome (GOLD analysis project Ga0302325, IMG submission 201948) | Peat permafrost microbial communities from Stordalen Mire near Abisko, Sweden - Palsa_T0_2 | ecosystem: Environmental > Terrestrial > Soil > Palsa > Peat permafrost | place: Sweden: Abisko... | reverse complement strand
GGGCTGCATGGAGAGGCGCGGAGGCGCGATCTTTACTCCCTCGTCACGCCGCCCACCGAGACCAGCCTGGCCCAGCGTGTGGAACTGGTGAAACGGGCCGACCGCGCGGCTCGTGCGGCCGACCGGTGTGTTTTTCAAGTGCAGGCCAGCTACGCCGACAGCCTGCGCGATGTGCTGGTGGCCACCAGCGACGGCGTCCTCAGCACAGACCGCCAGCCGCTGGCTCGCTTGGGCGTGTCGGTGCTGGCCCGCGAAGGTGAGGGTGGTGTCGCCCAGCGCGGTTACTCCGGCGGCGGCGGCCGCGTCGGCCTGGAGTTTTTCGAGATCGAGAAGACCCCGGAACATTTCGCACGCGAAGCGGTTCGGCAGGCCATCGTCCAGCTGGGTGCGGCGCCGGCCCCGGCGGGCGAAATGACAGTAGTGCTGGGTCCGGGATGGCCCGGCGTCCTGCTGCACGAAGCGGTAGGCCACGGCCTGGAGGCGGATTTTAACCGCAAGAACGTTTCCGCGTTCAGCGGCCGGATCGGGCAACTGGTTGCCAGTCCCTTGTGTACCGTGATTGACGATGGCACCATGCTCAATCGCCGCGGATCGCTCAATGTGGACGACGAGGGCGCCGCTACGCAGGAAAACGTACTCATCGAGAAGGGCGTGCTGCGCGGCTATTTGTTCGACAAACTTTCCAGCCGGTTGCTCGGGTCGCGTACCACCGGCAGCGGGCGCCGGGAAAGCTATCAGCACATTCCCATGCCGCGCATGACGAATACCTTCATGCTGGCCGGCGAGAGCGACCCCCAGGATATAATCCGTTCCACCTCGCGCGGGCTGTATTGCGCCAACTTCGGCGGCGGCCAGGTGGATATCACGAGCGGCAATTTCGTATTCAGCGCCTCGGAGAGCTATCTCATCGAAGACGGCCGCATCACGCGGCCGGTGCGCGGCGCCATGCTCACCGGCAACGGGCCTGAGGCTCTGAAGCACGTAAGCATGGTGGGGCACGATTTGAAGCTCGACGAAGGCATGGGAATATGCGGCAAAGAGGGGCAAAGCGTGCCGGTCGGCGTCGGCATCCCCACCATCAAGATCGACCGCATGACGGTGGGCGGCACGGCAGGGGATTGACACGAGATGATTGACCGGGAACTAGCCAGCCACGCGGTGCGTCTGGCCCTTGACCGCGGCGCTACCGATGCCGAGTGTACGCTCGCCGAAGGCGAAGAGTTTTCCGCTCAGGTGCGGATGCGCGCGCTCGAAACCTTGAAGGACGCCGGCTCGCGGCGCGCCGGGCTGCGCGTTTTGGTCGGAAAACGCGTTGGATCGGCCCATACTTCCGATCTTTCGAGCGCCGGCGTGCGCCAGATGGTGGAATCGGCGCTCGCCATCGCGGCCATTTCCACCGAAGATCCCTACGCGGACCTGCCGGACGCCGCGGAACTGGGTATGCTTACGGGCGATTTACAGCTCTATTCCGATGACGTTCAAAACATCGATACGCCGGCACGCATTCAAGCGGCGCTCGAAACCGAAGAGGCCGCGTTTTCCTGGGACCCCCGCATCACAAACTCCGAAGGCGCATCGTTCAGCGCCTACACTGGCGAGCGCGTCTTTGCCAACTCGCGCGGATTCCTGGGCAGCTATCGAACCAGCAGTTGCTCGCTGAGCGCCACGCCGGTGGCGCGCCAGGGCCAGGCCATGGAGCGCGACTTTTGGTATTCATCGGCGCGCAGCCATTCCAAGCTCGAAAGCCCCGCCGCGGTGGGACGCCGCGCCGCCGAACGAACTGTCCGCCGTTTAGGCGCGCGCAAGGTCCCCACCCAAAAAGTGCCGGTGATCTTCGATTCCGTCACTGCCCGGTCGCTCATCGGCAACATCTTCGAAGCCGTCGAAGGCGATTCCATCTATCGAAATGCATCGTTTCTGGCGGGGAAACTGGGCGAGCGCGTGGCGTCGGAAAACGTCACGGTGATCGACGACGGATGCCTGCCCGGGCTGTTCGGAACATCGCCGTTCGACGACGAAGGCGTACCGTCGCGGCGCACCGTAGTGATCGATCGTGGCGTGCTACGGAGCTACTTGCTGAATAGCTACACGGCGCGCAAGCTCGGTCTGCTCACCACCGGCAACGCGGCGCGCGGCATAACGGGAAACGCAGGCGTGGGGCACGGAAATTTCTATCTGCAAAACGGCGACCGCCCGCCGGAAGAGCTGATTCGTGGGATCCGGCAGGGTCTGTACGTAACGGAGTTGATCGGCCACGGAGTGAACATCGTTACCGGCGACTATTCGCGCGGCGCGGCCGGCCTGTGGATTGAAAACGGCGAGTTCGCGTATCCTGTATCTGAGATCACGATCGCGGCGAATCTCCAGCAGATGCTGCTGGACGTGGAGGCAGCGGGCTCCGATCTGGAATTTCGGGGCTCGGTGGCATCGCCGACGCTGCTGATCCGGGAGATGACCGTCAGCGGCAGTTGAAAACTCAGCGGTAGTTGAAAATAATGACCAGTAAAACCGGCATCCTCACACTGGCAATCGCACTGGTTTTGGCCGGCGGCCTGATCTGGTTCGTGAATCGGCCGCATGTTGCGGCGGCAGCGGCGCCGCTCTCCTCGGAAGCCAAGGCATATGTTCGAAATTTGCAGCTCAGCGAAGTGACCATGAAAGCCACCGAGAGCTACGTGGGGCAAACGGTGACCGAAATTGAGGGCAAGATCGCCAATGCCGGCGGCCGCACCGTCCAGCACGCCGATGTGTACTGCGTCTTTTACAACTCTTACGGTGAAGCGATCCTGCGCGAGCGCGTTCCCATGGTAGTGACCGGGCTGAAACCCGGCGAGACGCGAGCGTTCCGGCTCCCTTTCGATGACATTCCGGGCGGCTGGAACAACCAGATGCCGCAATTGGTGATCGCTCGCATCGAGTTTGCCTGATGGCTCGAATTCTGGTGGTGGAAGACGACGCCAGCCAGTTGGATATTCGCAAGCAGCTTCTGGAACACGCGGGCTACGAAGTGGTCGCCGCGCGGGATGCCGCGGAAGCCTTGGAGCGCTGGAAGGGATGTCCAATTGTAGTGATGGACCTGCGTATTCCGGAGCCCGAAGACGGATTGCGATTGATCCAGGGGATTGCCGGCCGTGCGCGGATCATCGTGTTGTCGGGCGGGCAAGTGGATGCCACGCTGCCGGTGGACGAGTTCCTTACGAAGCCCTGCCCATCGAAGCGGCTGCTTGTGGCGATCGAAAAATGGGCCAACTGAGCAGGCTTACGCCGGCCGCGAGCGTCGCAAGCGAAATCCACTGCGTGTAGGAAAGCCCGAAGTGCAGGCCCTGCTCGTGGAAGCGGAAAAATTCGATGACGAAGCGCGCGGCGGAATATAGCGCGAGGTACCAGCCGAGAATGGCGCCCGCGGTGTGCGTTTTACCGATTCGTAAATACAGGAAGCCGAAAATGAGCGCGTCGGCGGCGCACTCGTAGAGCTGCGTGGGATGCAGCGGAATGCCCAGCGGCACGCCCGTGAGCTCGGCAGCCTGAGGGTTGCGGAAGGTAATCGCCCAAGGCACATGCGTCGCGATGCCCCAGCAGCAGCCCGCCGAAAAACATCCGATGCGGCCGATGGCCTGGCCTAGCGCAATACCGGGCACGAAGACGTCGCAGGTGGCAAGGATCGGCAAACGCTGCCGCCGCATGTACAGAATGGCGGTGACGAACGCGACCAGGAAACCGCCCTGGTACACGCCGGCGGCTTGCAGAGTGTTCAGCGAAAACAGCGAACGCGGATCGTTCCAGTAGGTTTGGAAATCGAACAGGATCATGAACAGCTTGGCGCCGGCAAGCCCGGCGAGCGCGCAATAAATCGCCAGATTGGTGACAGGCTCGGCGGGAAGGTTGGCTCGCTTGGCCAAGCGAATGATAATCCACAGCGCGGCCAAAAATCCGATGGCCACCAGCGTTCCGTAGGTTGGGATAAAAAAGCTACCGATCGATATTAGCTTCGGAAACATGCCTGACTCTCCGCTCCTTGGCCCGCCACATGTCTAACAGCAGCAGGCAGGCGCCAACGGTGATGGCGCTGTCGGCGACGTTAAAGGCCGGAAAATAGTGCTGGCCACTGTGTAGTTCGACGAAATCGGTCACGGTACCGTTGACAATTCGATCATACAGGTTTCCGAACGCGCCGCCCAGGATGAACGCTAACGCGGCGCGAAGAACCGAATCGCGCCGGCTGCCGGAGCGCAGGAGCATGGCGGAAATGGCGATGAGCACCGCGCCGGAAAATCCGATGAGCACAACATCGCGCCAGGGGCCGGTGGCGGTGGAAAGCATTCCGAAGGCGATCCCGGGGTTTTCGGTGTGGACGATGTTGAACAAACCGGGAATCACGGTAATGGTATCGTAAGCCAAAATATGCGTCTTGATCAGACCCTTGGTGAAACGATCCAGAAGCACCACCAGCGCGGCGAGAAGAAAAGGGACGAACCTTCTATTTAATAGCATCACTACAGGCCGCGCAAAGAGTGGGAAATTCCGGATCGCTTCCGACATCGAGCGTAAATTTCCAGCAGCGCTCGCATTTCGCGCCTTCGGCGCGCCGGATTTCGACGGACACGCCGTGGCCGGTTCCCTGCTCCAATTGAACCTGCGAGACGATAAACACGGCGGGCAGATCGCCGGCATATTCGTGGAGAAGCGGGTAAATATCGGGGCCGGCCGTCAAAACGACTCGCGCTTCGAGCGATTTGCCAATACGTTTTTCTTCACGGGCAACTTCGAGAGATTTCAAAACCTGATCGCGCACCGGCATCAGCTGGTCCCAATTGGCCAGGCGTTCGCGTTGTTGAAGGCTAATGCCTTGGGTCAGTTCGCTGGGCTCCGGCACTAGCGACAGATGCACGCTATCGGGGCTGCCGGCAGGTTTGCACAGATAGCCCCAGACTTCTTCGGTGGTGAAAGACAACAAGGGCGCAAGCAGCCGAACCAGCGCGTAGGCGATTCGATAGATAGCGGTTTGGGCGGAGCGGCGGGATTGCGAGCGGGCGCTGGCCGTGTACAGGCGATCCTTGACGATATCCACCCAGACGGCGCTCAAATCGGTGGTAGCGAAGTCGTAGACCGCGCGGTAGACTTTGTGGAACGCATATTCGTCATACCAGGCGCGGCATTTCGCGACTAACTCCTCTGTTTTTAGAAGAATCCACAAATCGATTTCCGCTAATTGTTCGGCAGCTACAGCGTCGGTGTCGGGATTAAAGTCATGAAGATTGCCGAGAGCGTTGCGGAAGACTTTATTACGAAGATTCACGTAGGCTTCGCTCAGCCTTTGCAACATCGTGTTCGAAAGCCGGACGTCTTCGACGAAGTCCACCGAAGATACCCAGAGGCGCAGCACATCGGCGCCGAACTTGGAGATCACTTCCTCGGGCTCAACGCCGATGCCGAGCGATTTCGACATCGCGCGGCCTTTGTCGTCGAGCGTCCAGCCGTGGGTGACGCATTCGCGATAGGGCGCGGCGCCCTTGAGCGCGACACCCACCAGGAGCGAACTGTGGAACCAGCCGCGGTATTGATCGCCGGCCTCGATATACATATTGGCCGGCCAAGGCAAGCCGTTCTCCGGTGTCAGAACTGCAAGGTGACTGGCGCCGGAGTCAAACCAGACATCGAGAATGTCGGTCTCCTTGCGGAATTCGCGTCGGCCGCAACGCGCGCAGGCGGCCTCTGAGCCAACCAGCTCGGCCGCCGGGCGGTCATACCAGACGTCGGAGGTGTGCTGGCCGAAAAGTTCAACCACGCGATCCAGGATCTTGCGGTCGGTCATCGGCTCCTGGCAGTTCTCACAATAGAACGCAATGATAGGAACGCCCCACACGCGCTGGCGCGAGATGCACCAGTCGGGACGGGTGGCGATCATGTTGGACATGCGCTCATCGCCCCAGGCCGGCATCCACTTCACGTCCTTGATGGCTTTGAGCGTGCGGGCGCGAAGATCGTTGCGCTCCATGCCGACGAACCACTGCTCGGTAGCGCGAAAGATAGTGGAGTTGTGGCAGCGCCAGCAATGCGGATAGCTGTGCTTGACCTTCTCCTCGCCGAGCAGGGCGCCATGCGACTTCAGAATTTCGCTGGCGATGGGGTTCGCCTGCCAGACCGTTTTCCCGATGATCTCTTCGGGAAGACGGCCGGCCGCGCCCTCGGCATGATAGAAGCGTCCGGCGGGATCGACCGGGCAATAGATGGGCAACCCATATTTGACGCCGATATCAAAATCCTCCTGACCGTGGCCGGGAGCAGTGTGAACCGCGCCAGTGCCCTGCTCCAGCGTGACGTGGTCGCCAAGAACGCCGAGCGAATCGCGATCGAGAAAAGGATGGCGGAAGATAGCGCCTTCGAGCTTCGCGCCGGGGAAAGCGGCGAGCACTTTCGGGCTCTCCCAATTTAGTTTCTCCGCTGTGACCTTCAACAATTCGACCGCGACGATGTACACCGCGTCGCCAACTTCAACCGCCGCATATTCGAACTTCGGATGATAAGCGATGGCGACATTGGCCGGAATGGTCCAAGGCGTGGTGGTCCAGATGAGGCCGTAGACGTTGCGACCGGCGAGCGCGGGATCGATCGCCGCCGTGTCCGATGTCAGAGCAAAACGCACCCAGATGGACGGGCTGCTGTGATCCGCGTATTCGATCTCGGCCTCGGCCAGCGCTGTGCGATCATGCATGCACCAGTTGACGGTCTTGAGGCCCTTGTAGATGAAACCTCGATCCAAGAAGTCGACGAACGCGCCCGCGATCACCGCTTCGTACTGCGGGCTCATGGTGAGATACGGGTCCTTCCATTGGCCAAGGATGCCGAGGCGGATGAAATCGGCGCGCTGCAGATCGACGTATTTCGCGGCGTACTTGCGGCACTCGGCGCGGATCTGCGCGGTGGTCATCTGCGCTTTGCGCGGGCCCAGCTCGCTGTCGACTTTGATCTCGATGGGAAGGCCATGACAATCCCAGCCGGGGAGGTAGGGCGAATCGTAGCCTTCCATGGTCTTGAACTTGACCATGAAATCCTTGAGGATTTTGTTGAGCGCGTGGCCCAGGTGGATGTTGCCGTTGGCATAAGGCGGGCCGTCGTGCAGCACCCACATGGGGCGGCCGGCGCGGGCGGCGCGAATCTTGCCGTATAGATCTTCGGTCTCCCAGCGAAGCAGCGTCTTTGGCTCGATTTGAGCCAGATTGGCCTTCATGGGAAAATCGGTTTTGGGAAGATTGACAGTTTTCTTCACGTCTACGCTGGTGGCGCCCATGGGAATACTTTTATCGTAACCCGTTGGGGGTTGGGGATTGGGGATTGGGGGCCGGGCACGCGCAGACGTCGCAAGACTAGCGCTCTGCGATCCACTGCTGGCGAACACGGATGGGCGAGCTGATTCGATAATAGAATGGCTCGAAGAGAGCTGGGGATTGGTCCGGCCTCTCGAGCCCTTGCGCAGGCGTAGAAGGAAGAAGCAACAATGAGTGAAACGAAATTTCCAGCCAATTGGAATGAACAAAAGGTGCGACGAGTTCTCGGCCATTACGAAGGGCAGACCGAGGTTGATGCTGTGGCCGAGGATGAGGCGAGCATTCGGCCTTCGACAATTTCCGGGCGCGCATTCCTCTCTAGGTCATCTAAGTGCGCGATCAACGCGGCCATCTTCGACTTTGAGAAAACCAGAGCGTCGAAGACCAGTCGGCCCGCGCAACGAAGCTCATCTAGGTATGCCCGGCACTGATTGTCCAAGAAGATGGCGTCTCAATAGGGCAAAAGGCAAGAGATCGCCTCTACGTCAGCCAAGAACCCTCGGCGGGGTGGCTCTTTCTGACTATCAGCCTTCCTAGCGTGGGCAAGGTTGGAGACTGCGTTCTGATCCAAGTAGAAGATCTTTTTGTTGAGCAACGGAAGGGGCCCACTCGGTTCATAACGTGAAGTCAACATGAACTCGTATAATGGGAGTGGAACTTGGCCGTGGCAAAAGAGTACGTTGAGGAACATTTCGGGGGGTACTTGATCGCTGAAACGCGCGTGTCCCTGGATTCGGTGGTGCACGCGTTCCTGCGTGGTGAGTCCCCGGAGGGGATTGCGGAATCCTTCCCGGCTCTGACACTGGAGCAGATCCTCGGGTCGTTGGCTTTTTATCTGGCAAATCGCGACGAGATTGACCAATATCTCCGTCAAGGCCAAGAAGATTTTGAACGCCTCCGTCAGCAGGCCCGTCAAAATAATCCGGGGCTTTACGCGCGCCTGTCGGACGCCCGCCTGAAGGCCAAACATCCGGGCGAATGACGCCGCGTTTTCTGGCGGACGCAGATTTCAATCAAAGGATTGTCCTTGGCCTTCGGCGAAGGGAGCCAGCAGTTGATTTCCGCGATGCCCGCAGCGGTGGTGTGATTGGAGCCGAGGATGCCACCGTGTTACGCATTGCGGCCGAGTCAGGACGAATTCTGATCTCGCATGATCGCAAAACGATCCCTGGGCATCTTGCACGCTTTCTTAAAGACCACGCTAGCCCCGGTGTAATTATCGTTTCGCAGGATCTCGACATTGGCGCCGCCATCGGGATCTGTTGATCATTTGGGCGGCCTCTGACGCAGACGAATGGCGAAACCAGCTGGGTTTTGTGCCGTTGTAGCCAGGATCAGACGCCTTCATCCCACGGAATACTGCGCTACGCGCAACCTCCACAGTCAGGTTTCAGGGCAGCCGGCGCCAGCTCAAGCTGGCGCGAAAGGGTCCGACAGAAAGGGGCCCGCTGGGAAGCGACGCTTACTTTCTTTTCTTTGCCTTGCGCCTTTGCTCTTGCACAATCTTACGATTCAGCTCCGCTTTTGCAGACCTGAATCAACTTGGCCATTGGTTAGTCAAGCATTGTTATTACCCAAACAAGAGGCGAACCGGCAAGTCTTTGCATCGGAATTAGGCGCCAAGCGCCTGAGCTGAGGCTGTTTTTTCGCGTACGTCGCGTCACAGCCTGTCGCGTCACAGCCTTGCGTCACAGCCTTGTGCCGCAATCGTCTTGGCGATATTATACGCACCAATGGCAAGGCCGAAGATGTACCGATTCGTGTTGGCATTGACGACCGGCGCTCTGGTGGGCGGCAGCCTGCGCGGCGCCCCGCCATCGGAGCCACAGGTTCGGGTCGCGGTCTCGAGTGACGCGATTACTCTTCTGCCTGTTCATCTCGCGCAGACTCTTGGTTTTTACCGGCAGGAGGGTCTGGCTGTCACACTGTCCGAAATCAAGAGCTCGAGCAAGACGCTGGAAGCCCTTCAGGACGGCAGCGCCCATGTGGCGCTGGGAACCACGGTTCCAATACAGATGGCTGCGGAGGGCCGGTCCATACAGGGCTTCCTGGTGATCTACTCGAGAATTAACACTGTTTTGATCGTCTCGCCCGCGGCGAGCGGGGAAGTCCACCGGTTTGACGATCTGAAGGGCCGCCGTATCGGAGTCTCAAATCTCGGCTCCGGCTCGCAGATCTTTCTGAATTATCTTCTGGCGGTAAATGGGATGCGGCCGGCGGATGTCAGCGCGGTCGGCATCGGCGTGGGCGCATCATCGTTGGCCGCCATGGAACACGGCGAGGTGGATGCCGCGATACTGGTGGGCGGTGCGATCAACGTGCTGCTCGGAGCGCATCCCGGCCTGACCATCCTGGCGGATACGCGCACTCCGGAGGGATCGCAACGCGTGTTTGGTCCTGCCACCTTCCCGGGCTCGCTGCTGGTGGCCGAGGAAAGCTGGCTGAAAGCCAACCCCGACACTGCCCGCCGGTTCGTGCGGGCCGTGAAGAAGGGAATGCAATGGATGGGCGAACACTCGGCGGAGGAGGTTCGCGCCAACATGCGTGAGGACCAGCGCATGCCGGACGCCACGGCCGATCTCGAAACCATTCGCGATTTCCAGCATATGCTTTCGCCCGACGGCGCAATCGCGGAAGGCAGTCCGGAAATCATATACAAGGTTCTCGCCACCTCCCTGGAGAACGTTCGCACGGCCCATATCGATCTTTCCAAGGCCTACACGAACGACTACCTGACCGCGAAGTGACGCCCGGCAGCCTGGGTTCAGTGTTCCGTGCTGTCCCGAAGCAGCTTCAGCCATTCCGGCATAGAAATGATGTCGCCGTGCAGCGGAGCGATGGTCTCCACCGCCAGATTCAAGCGCTGCAGGTTTCCCAGCAGGTTGTTCCAGAGCCCCAGAGACAGCGCCGTGGCGTAGCGGTCGGAGAAGTCGTCCACTTCGATGAGGAGCTTTTCCTTTGGAAGATAAGCGAACGAAAGAAACTCGTCGTGAAAATCTCCAAGGGTGAGATGCACCTCGACGGAGCGGGTCCCGTCGGTAAGCGCGTATTTATTCTTATACGTGATAAAGCTGGCTTCCTTCGGATTTTTCGCCAGCTGGTCGGGTTCCATGGTGCGCGGTTGCTTCCACGCCCATTCATAGAAAGCTTGGTTGCCTTCGTGGGTGATCACCGCGGCGCCCTCGGCAACATAAGTGCGAAGCCCGCCTGAGTGGTCGAAGTGATGGTGTGTATTGACCACATACCGGATCGGTTTATCCGGAACCAGCCGCTTTACTTCCGCAATCACCGCCAGGGAACGAGTCTCATCGAGCGGAGCGTCCACTACGGCCACAAAATCCTTGAACTCGATGAGCGCGCTGCTGGCCCTGCCGTGCAGCAGCCAAACGCCGTCGGCTAATTTTTCCGGGGTCACCCGCTCCGGCGGAACGGTCGCGCGCAGCACCGCTTCCGGCGCCTGAAGAGCGGCGTCTTCCACGTTGGCCTGTGCGTTCGTCACCACCAGGTCGAGCGTCGGGAAACCACCCTGCTTCTGGACGATGTGCGCCGGAAACTTCACACCGTTGAAGTCTTTGTAATCGGAATAGGCTATCTCTACCGGCATGTCGCCCAGAACCGGATTTGGTATCCACGTTTTGACACCGGTCAGCATGTTCTGGCCGTCGATGGCCCCCACGATTTTATTCTTCCCCGTCATGAACGTGAGAATGGTTACCTTCTTACCAGCGTCCTCTCCGGCCTGGCCCGTGGCGTGGTTTTCCGCGGCAGCTTTTAGAAAGCCGTGCGGTGTGAGCCAGATTTGCAGCCCGCGTTCATACGCCGCGTCGGGCGCCGGCCGCACCACGTTGGGAGCAAGCGGCGGATTGGCGTTGGCCGGCTGGTTCCAGGCGTATTTTCCGCTGACTCTGCGGCCCTCGTGAATCACATCCACAAAGGGAGCTTCACCGCCGAGCATGGGCGGATTCTCCTGGGACCGCGTTATTTCCTCGGTGGAGGATGCGCTCGGATAGTCGATCGTCCGCGTGTAACTGGAGAGCGCGGTGGTGTGCCACGGAGCGGTGGGGTTCCAATTCATTCCCACGGCGCCCAGATGGCCGGTGCCGGAATAGCGGATCGACTTCACGTCGCCCATGGCCTTTTGCGCGCGCAGGATCACGGCGTTCGCATCCTGGGCAAGGGCGGCTCCAGCCGTGAGCGAGAGCAGTAAAGCCAGGCTTGCCGGACCGCGTCTTGTCATAATTCCCCCCGGTGAATTGTATCCCAACGCGGATGGTTTCCACGTCATAGGGCGGAGGGACGTCCACCCGAGCACTAAGGCCTTAGCCCGTGAGTTGGACGCCTGGATTGAGACGCTCACTTGTATTTGTTCCAGTGGGCCGTGATTTCCTGGACCACGGTGTTGCCGACACGCCTGGCGGATTCGAGCGCGGGCAGGTAGCCGGCGTATTGTCGTCCGGCGTTTCGGGCGAGTTTCTGCAGCGGTAACACCGGGCGGCTAGTCCTGGTCCAGTACGTCGCGCACCTTTTTAGAGAGCGAGTTTGGCGTGAATGGCTTCTGCAGGAAGTTAGTATCGGCCTGCAGGACGCCGTGCCGGACCACCGCGTCGTCGGTGTAGCCGCTCATAAACAGCACCTTGAGTTCGGGATGCTCGGCCAGAAGAGTCTCTGCCAACTTGCGGCCGCCCATCTCCGTCATCACGACGTCGGTCACCAATAGATCAATCTTCTCCCGGCAAGTCGCCATGAGCTGGAGTGCGGCCAGGCCTTCCGGAGCGGTCATTACCTTATAGCCGCATTCCTGCAAAACAAAGGTGGCCAAGTCTCGAACGCTCTCTTCATCTTCCACCAGCAGAATGGTTTCCGAGCCTCGCGACGCGGCTTCCTGGCCCTTGCTAGGCGACGCGGCTGGCTGCAGTTGGGCAGTAGGCAGATAAACCCTGATTGTAGTTCCGATGCCCGGCTCGCTATAAACGTCGATGTTGCCGCCACTCTGCTTTACAATGCCATGGACCACCGCCAGTCCCAATCCCGTTCCGTGGCCGACACCTTTCGTGGTGAAAAACGGCTCAAAGACTCGCGCTTTCACTTCCGGCGTCATTCCGCAACCGGTATCGCTGACGGCCACCATGACGAACTTCCCGGCCTTGGCGTCCTGGTGCGTTTTTGCGTAAGACTCATCCAGTTCGGCTTCGCAGGTCTCGATCGTGAGTTTCCCCCCTTGAGGCATAGCATCTCTGGCGTTCACGGCAAGGTTCAGGATCACCTGTTCGATCTGGCCGGGATCCACTTTCACCGCGCTGACGGCCGGACCAAGAACCGTGGCAAATTCCACGTCTTCGCCGATCAGACGGCGCAGCATTTTCTCGATATCGGTGACGACCGCGTTTAGATCGAGAACTACCGGTTCCAGAACCTGCTGCCGGCTGAAAGCCAGAAGCTGGCGAGTCAAAGCGGCCGCACGCTCGCTGGCGCGGCGCACCTGATCTACCATTTTCGTCTTGGGATCGCCGGCCGGCAGCTTTGCCAACAACAAGTCGCTGTATCCGGAAATCACCGTCAGCAGATTGTTGAAGTCGTGCGCCACGCCTCCCGCCAGTTGACCGAACGCCTCCATCTTCTGCGACTGATGCAGTTGAGACTCCAGCTTCTTTCTCTCGGAAACGTCGCGCACGATGCCCACGAAATAACGCTGGTTGTCGAGCTGGAACTCGGTCACGGCCAGATCGAGAGGGAAGGTGGAACCGTCTTTCCGCAAGCCCAGGACCTCTCTTCCGATACCAATGATCTTGGCTTTCCCGGTCCGCATGTAGTTGGCAAGATAGCTGTGGTGCTCTCCGCGATAAGGCTCCGGCATCAGTATGTTGATGTTCTGTCCGATCACTTCAGACGCGGTGCGCCCGAAAAGCGTCTCGCCGGCCCGGTTCATCATCGAGATGGTGCCCCGCTCGTCGATGCTGATGATGCCATCCAGGGTATGGTTCAAGACAGACTGAAGTAATTCATCGCTGCGCCGCTTCTCCGTCATGTCTCGGGTGATTTTGGCGAACCCTCGCACCTTGCCGTTCTCGTCACACAAGGCCG
>Ga0302325_10021812_pt1 | contig 13406 bp, 15 predicted proteins | sample Palsa_T0_2_FD_201948 | JGI IMG/M metagenome (GOLD analysis project Ga0302325, IMG submission 201948) | Peat permafrost microbial communities from Stordalen Mire near Abisko, Sweden - Palsa_T0_2 | ecosystem: Environmental > Terrestrial > Soil > Palsa > Peat permafrost | place: Sweden: Abisko... | reverse complement strand
GCAGCGGTGCTCTATTCTGGAAAGCGATTGGAAAAGCGATTTACGAAAGGCGGCAAAGCGATGTGGTTTCTGGGCATGGATGTAGGCACAAGCGGCACCCGCGCCGTGCTGGTGGATGAAAACGGGCAGATTGTCAGCTCCGCCAGTGAAGAACACGCGCCCTTCCGCACGCCGCACCCCGGCTGGGCCGAGCAGGACCCGGAAGACTGGTGGCGCGCTGCGTTGATCGCCATTCGCGCTGCCATCGCCGCCGCGCCCACACCGCATCAGCCCATCGCCGGCGTCGGTCTCACCGGCCAGATGCACGGCGCTGTGCTGCTGGACAAGGACGGCAACGTCCTGCGCCCCTCACTAATCTGGTGCGACACCCGCACCCAGCCCCAGTGCGACTGGCTGCACGAAACCATCGGCTACGACCGCCTCATCGAGCTCACCTGCAACCCGGCCCTACCCAACTTCACCCTCACCAAGCTGCTCTGGGTCAAGGAGCACGAACCGGAGATTTTCGCCCGCACCGCGCATATTCTCTGCCCCAAGGACTACGTCCGCTTCCGCCTCACCGGCCGCTACGCCATCGACGTGCAGGAAGCCAGCGGCACCCTGCTGCTCGACGTCACCCATCGCCGCTGGTCGCTCGAAGTAGCCTCGGCCGCCGGCATCCCCGAAAGCTGGCTTCCAGATCTCTTCGAATCCACGCAGGTCTGCTCCGAAATCTCATCGGAAGCTGCGGATCTGACCGGCCTCACCGCCGGAACGCCGGTCGTCGCTGGAGCAGGCGATCAGGGCGCAGGCGCCGTCGGCATGGGCATTCTCCAGCCCGGCTCTGTTTCCGCGACCATCGGAACGTCCGGCGTGGTCTTCGCCGCCACAGCCGCACCCATCAAAGACCCCAAAGGACGCCTGCACACCTTCTGCCACGCCGTTCCCGGCCGCTGGCACGTCATGGGCGTCACCCAATCCGCCGGACTCAGCTTCCGCTGGCTCAAAGAAGCGTTTTTCGCAAGTGAAAGCTACGATTCCCTCACCGCCGCGGCTGCCAAAGTCGCCCCCGGAAGCGACGGCCTGAATTGGGCTCCTTACCTGCTCGGCGAACGCACTCCGCACCTTGACCCTGAAGTCCGAGCCGCCTTCACCGGCATTTCGACCATCCACACGGCCGCCCACTTCATTCGCGCCACGCTGGAGGGCATCGCCTACTCACTCGAAGACACATTTTCGCTCTTCGCCGAACTGGGCATCCCGGTCAGCGGCATCCGCCTCGGCGGCGGAGGCGCGCGCGGCCCGCTCTGGCGCCAGATTCAGGCTGGCGTCTACGGCCACGCCGTCGAAATCCTCGCTGCCGAAGAAGGCGGAGCCTTCGGCGCTGCGCTGATGGCCGGTGTAGGAGCAGGCCACTGGCCAGATCTCCACCACGCCTGCGCGGCCGGTATTACCGTCGCCGAAACCATCCAGCCCGACCCGGCGTGGCTCACCGCATACGCCGCCGGCTACGCACAATGGCGCAAGCTCTACCCGGCGCTGGCTACCCTGCGCTGACGGCGACAAATCCAGCTCATTCGCAGGTCAAATTTGCAGTTCCCGTCACTGTAGGCACATTCTGGGTACCGGGCGCCTCATTCGGGTCTTTTGGCGCTGTCGCTTGTACCGGAGCCGTCCCCGTCCAGCCCTTGGCGCAAGTCGCTACGCCCGCCGTGTTCACCGAAATCGGCCCGATCACGGCAGGGGTTGCCGTGTTGCACACGTTGTCGCAAGTGCTCTGCGACCAATCCACAGGCAGCGGAGTCACCGTCACTGGAGCCGAACTGAACGTCCCCGTAGCCATCAATTGGGCCGTGCCGTCTTTGGCCACAGCAGGGTTCGGGCTGATCGAAATCGATTCCAGCACCCGGCTCGCACCGCCGCCGCAACTGGTCACTAACAACCCGCAAAACAAGAAAGAAAACGCTCCCGCATGGCGTAGTCGATACATTCGCGACCTCCCACAAGCAATTTGCTCGTTGGACCGCATTATGAGCCCGAATGTTTGCGATTTTCCAATCGTTTCTTACAGAGATTTTCCGCTCCGTTCAATTCCACGATCCTACGGCGTCAGCTTGTCCGGCGCCATGCTGCCCCGCGCCGTAATCTCGATCAAAACTTCTTTCTCCACATGAATGAACGCATTGCTTGGGTCCTTGATCCCCCACGCCACATACGGAATCAGAAAGTGCGTCACGGCGACCGTCGCCTGCCCATCCCGGCTGAGCGCGAACTCCAGCACCAGCGCGTGCTTTGTCCCATGCAAGGTCATGGTGCCATTCACGGTAATCTTCTGGATCGACTTTTGGGCGTCATATCCGTTCACATGCTCAACTTCATACGTGGCCACGGGAAAGCTTGGCACTTCCAGATACTCGCGCTTCATCTTTCCATCGCGGGAGTCGTTGCCGCTGGCGCCGGAGCTAGTATCCACTGCAATCTGTCCACTCGCCTCGCCCGTCCGTGGATCGAAATCGATCGCTCCGGCGCTCATCTTGAACGTGCCATGCACCGTATGGATGGTGTCCTTGAGCGTGAAATGCACCTCGGTTTGCGCCGGGTCCAGACGCAGATGCTGCTTTCCCGGCTGCGCCCAACCGGCATTGCAGCCCAGAACGCCGATCGCTATCGCCGTGAACCACTGGCTCAACACGCTTGCCTTGTTCATCGTTCTCCGCATTCTAGCCCCGCCATTCCAACTCGCCCACAGCCGCGCCGGCCATCGCCAGCCGCCACGCAACCTCGAACCCCTTGGCCGCCAGAAAGCGCGGAAAGGACTCTGCCCCAAGATGCACTCCCAGCATACGGGCAAAAATCGTCGGTTCAGCACCGAGCATTGCAATTGCGCGGCCGCGAAAGACCTTGGAGCGATCCATCCCCAGCATGACGCGCGCCATCGTCTGCGGCAACCGCATGATCTCCGGATGCAGCCGGTCGTATCGCTCCAGATCTCCCAATTCGAGGCATTCGGCCAGCAACAACGCCTGGCGAAAGCTCATTCCCATGCCTTCGCCCGTAATGGCATCGGCCGAACCGGAAGCATCGCCGACCAGCGCGACCGTACTATGCGCAACCCGCCGCAGCCGCCGCGTCAGCGTCACCGCGCCCCGCTCCCGCTCCAAATCCTCTTCGCGGCCGTCAGGCGCTTTCCCGCCTGCAAGCCGCTCCCGCAGCCGCGGCATCTCGGCCAATAGCGTATCCAGCCGGCAATGCGCATCCCGCACCACCCCGGCTACGCACACTTCATTCGGCCCAGTGGGCGTCACATACGCCTGGCCCCGTTTCGACCAGTGAACTTCGACATAAGGACTCCAGGGTTCAACCGGAAAGTGCCGCCGGAACCCGTACCTTCGGCTGACAATGGAACCGCGCTCCAATCCCGCCCAGCGCCGTACCCGCGAACCCTGCCCGTCCGCTCCGATGAGCCATCCGTAACGAAACGGCTGGCCGGCAACGCTCACGTCGTCGACGCCCGTCAGCCGCACGTGGCTCTCCCAGCGCAAGCGCACCCCCTCAGCCTGCGCCTGCCGCACCAGCCGCGCATGAAGCGACTGCCGGCGCAGCCCTATGCCGAAGCCCGACGGAAAAAGCGCTGTTGCCACCGAATCCGTCCCCAGATTCCCGTAACCGTGATCGACGAATCGTATCCCCTCGAAAGCCGCGCCATCCTCCGGCGAAAGTTCCACTCCAAGCAGACCCAGATCGTGCAGCGAATCCGGCATGAGACCCTCGCCACAGGCCTTGTCGATCGGAGGCTTCATCGCATCCGCCACCGTCACCGTCGCGCCGCGTTGACGCAGAGCCAGAGCCGATGCCAACCCCGCCGGACCGCCACCGACCACCAGCACATCCGACGAATCCTTCATAGAGCGCTTGATCACCACTCCAGCAGCACCATCTCCGAACAGAACCCCGGCCCCATCGCCACCAGCAGACTCCTCGTTCCCTTCGCCGGACGATGCTCGCGCATCACGTCGTTCAGCACCATCAGCACCGACGCCGAAGAGAGATTCCCCGCTCTCCGCAGCGCGTCCCAACTGAGCGAGAAATCTTCGCGCGTAAGCCCCAACGCCTCGGCATTGGCCTCCAACACCTTGGGACCGCCGGTATGCATGATCCAGGTGCCGATATCCGCCCGCGTCAGCCCACGCCCGGCTAGAAAATCGTCCACATTCCGCCCCAGATTCTGCTTCACCACCGTTGGCACATCCGCTGAAAGCACAATTCGGAAACCTTTCTCGGAGATAGCCCACCCCATCACGTCCTGGGAATCGGGATAGAAAGTCGCCTGGCTGGCCACAATCGATGGCCCTCCATAACCAAGCTCCGCGCAAAGCCGGTCGCCGACCACCAGGGCCGCACCGCATCCATCCCCAAACAGCCCCGACGAGATCAGATTCGGTATCGAAATGTTGTCCCGCTGCCAGGTCAGCGAACACAGCTCCACGCTCAGCAGAATCGCTGCCTCATCTGGATACGCCTTCACATAATCCGCCGCGCGCGCCAGACCCGAAGCGCCGGCCACGCAGCCCAGCCCAAAGATCGGCGTGCGCTTGATGTGCGTCGGCAGCTTCATCTTGTCGATCAGCCGCGCATCGATCGAGGGACACGCAATCCCCGTCACGGAAACCGAAATGATCGTCCCAATCTTCTCCGGCGGCAATCCCGATTCGCTGAGCAGCGCAGAAATCGCAGTCTCGCCCAGCGTCAGCGCCGTTTCAATCCAGACGTCATTGGTTTTACCCCAGGTGTCGAGCGCGTAATACTCCGCCAGCGGACGGCAGAAATAGCGCCCTTCCACGCCAGTGCGCGAATGCAGCCGCTCCAGCACGGCGGCATTCTCCAGGCCCTTGTCCCAATACGTCTTGAGCGCGGCCAGAACTTCGTCCTGAGTAAAGTAATAAGGGGGAAACGCGGTCGTTGTTGCGACAATTTTCAAGGTTTAAGGTCTCACTTCAATTGGTTCGCCCAAGAACATACTCCATTCGGCGGCGTATCTCCATCTTGGACGAATGCCAGACCGCGAACGATCTGTCCTCGACGACCAAGTGACATAACTTTGACAATCGCCTGATGCAAGCTTGCGGAGCGCGCCTAAGCCAGCCAGGGATTCAGGACCGGAATGCCCGCAGTCTCGAAGTCCGCGACGTTCCGAGTCACCACGGTCATCCCATAGACCAGGGCTGTAGCGGCAATCATCGCATCCCGCTCTGGGCGAGGATTTGGGACGTGAAGCACTGCGCACCGCTGGGCGATTTCTGCATCGAAAGGGAGAATACGGCCCGCAAAGCCGCGTAATACATACTCTTCCATCCAGGTGCGAAGAAGACGGCCCTGAAAACGGTCCCTTCGTTCCTTCAGCAGCACACCGACTTCAATCTCAAACACGGTGACCGCAGATAAGTACAAATAGAGATCGGGAACTGCTTCCGCCCAGGACTTCACTCTGCTGTCGATCTTCCCGGTCGAACTCTTCCGGAACTCAGACAGAACATTGGTATCCAGAAGGTAGTTCATTCCAGCTCGACTGGCTTGAAAATGCGGTCAAGCATACGCGGCGGATCAAACTCTATCGCGTCAGCTTCTGGCATTGCCAAAAGCTCCAGAATGTTCCTTCTTCTGCCAAGCATTTCTTCGTAATCCTGATACGTTAAGAGCACATGAGAGGGCTGACCTCGATCCGTTATTACGACCGGCCCAAGCTTCGTCGCCTTCTTGGCCTTGCTCAAATCCTGATTGAATTCCCGACTCGAAACTGTAGTTGTCATCGGCATGAGCACCTCCATGTAGCAATGTTGCTACATTGTAGCGCCATTCAATCTCCCAGCGCAAACGATCCCCATCAATCCGTAGCCAGACTCAGCTCATGCCGCACATCCGCCCCGCGAATCCAGAAAATCACGTCGGTCGCGATATTCGTCGCGTGATCGGCGATCCGTTCCAGGTTCCTCGCAATCAGCAGCGCATTCAGCGCCTGCGCAGTCTCTTCCGGCTGCTTCTGGATCCGCGCCAGCAGATCCGCCTGCGCCTTGCGGTTCATCCGGTCGATCTCGTCGTCCATCTGCCGCACCGTGTCGGCCACCTGCGCGTCTCCATCCAACAGAGATTGCAGCGCCGTCCGGATCATGCGCGTCGCATACTCGCCCATTGCGAACAAATCCACCGGCAAATCCACCAGCGGGAGATCCAGCACATCCCGCGTCCGAATCGCAATGCCCATCGACTGGTCGCCGATCCGCTCCAGATCGCCGTTGATCTTGATCACCGCCAGAATAAAACGCAGGTCGATCGCCATCGGCTGCTCTTTCGCCAGCAGCTCGTACGCCATCTCATCCAGCGCCCGCTGCGCCGTATTGATGGCCGTTTCGTTCTCGCGCACATACTGGCAAAGCCCCTCGTCGCGATTCAAATACGCATCGACAGAGGACTCCACCGCCATCTGGGCCAGCGCTGCCATCGCCAGAATTTTGTCCTTCAGCTCGGCAAGCTGCAACTGAAAATGAATACGCGGCACGGTGAAATCTCCCTCGTCCCAGGAAATGTAACTTCGATTGTGCATCATGCCGTGTTACCGGCGCGCAAATTTCCTTGAATCCCAGAGGTGGAAAGCATCAAATCCGTCATAGCCCACATCGATTTCGCGAATCGATCCGGCTCTTGTCTTCGCACAGACTTTGCTGCTTCCACTCTCCATATCTCGGCCAACCCCCGGATTTACTCTAATGCCATGGCCCCCGCTCTCGATCCCGCCCTCGCCTTCCACAGCATCAACCCCGCCGACCAATCCGTCCTCGAGTCCTACAAGCTCATGACCGGCCTGATCGTCCCTCGCCCGATCGCCTTGGTCTCTACCGTCGACCGGAACGGCGTCCCCAATATCGCCCCGTTCAGCTTCTTCTCCGGAGTAGGCGCCAATCCGCCCACGGTGCTCTTCTGCCCTGCGCTGCGCTCGCTGAGAGCAAACCGCCCCGACGACCGCAAAGACACCCTGCGCAACGTCGAGCAGACCGGAGAATTCGTCATCAACATCGTCTCCGGCTCCATTGCCGCCGCCACCCACTCCACCGCCATCGAAGTCGGCCCGGAAGTCGATGAATTCCTCGTTGCCGGGTTGACCCCAATCCCCAGCGACATCGTCAAGGCCCCGCGAGTTGCGCAATCCCCGGCCCAGTTTGAATGCAAACTGCTGCAAATCGTCTTCACCGGCCAAGGCAGCGGAGCCGGCGTCGTCGTGCTCGGCGAAATCGTCCGCTTCCACTTCCATCCCGATCTCGAATCCAATTTTCGCATCGACCCCGAAAAGTTGGACGCAGTCGGGCTCATGGCCGGCAATACCTGGGTCCGCACCCGCGAGCGCTTTGAAGTCGATCGCCCCAAATAGCCAGCTACTCCGTCCGCAGCCCTTCGCCGGATCGATCGACGCCCCGCGCAACGCGCCGGCTCCAAAGCCGATAGCATCCGCGAATCCATACAATCCAGGAGGGCCAAAGGCCCAAACTATACCAGCCTGGGGCAGCGCCCCAGGGGCCGTAGTAACAAGAATTTCCAGGACCGAAGGTCCGCACTATACTTCTTATCCTCACCCAGCCTGCAACTCTACCCCGCGGCTCTCGCGTCCCAGCGCCGTCACCCCGGCCAGCACCAGAGCCGCTAAAATCACCGTCCCCAGGATCACCGGCGAATAATTGTGCCAGCGTTCCGACAGCTTCTGCTGCACCACAAGATTCTGCGAGGTAATCAGATTTCCCAATTGATACGCGAGTCCCGGCAAAATCGCCCGCACCGGAGCCGGCGAAAGCTCCGTGAGATACGCCGGTACCACTCCCCACGCTCCCTGAACCATAAATTGCATCAGAAACGCCGCAATTCCAAGCGCCAGAGCCGTCTGTCCATAGGCAAAGAACGGCGCGATCGGAATCGCCAGGAGCGCAGCAGTAATAATCGCCCGCTTCCGCCCCCAACGCTCCGAAAGCGTACCAAACACAAACCCTCCCGCCAGCGAGCCCACGTTGTAGAAGACCGCGATCCAGCCCGTTGTCGCCTTGGAAAACCCTCGCCCAAGCTGCAAAAACGTCGGATACATATCCTGCGTGCCATGCGAAAAGCAGCAAAACGCCGTCATCAGCAGGATCAGAAACAGGAAAACCGGCAAATACGAGACCGCTTTGGCGCCAACCGGCTTAGCCAAACCCGCCGCCTTGCGCTGCCCAGCCTGAGCCCGCGTAGCCAGCCACACCGGCGACTCCTCCACGCCCTTGTGGACAAACAGCGTCAGCAATGCCGGAGCAGCCCCCAGCACAAACAGCCCGCGCCAGCCAATCCAGCCGAAAAGCGTGCCGAACGCCAGCGCCGCCAGCAGATACCCGATCGCGTATCCCTCTTGCAGAAGTCCGGAGAACGTTCCGCGGCCCTCCTTCGGCAGCGTCTCAAAGGTCAGCGCGGCGCCCACGCCCCAAACCCCGCCCATCGCAATCCCAAACAGCGCACGAAGCACCAGCAGCCAGGGCAGTGACGGCGCAAACGCGCAGCTCAGCTCCACCAGCGAGTAGCAAACGATGTTCAGCATCAGCACCGGCTTGCGCCCAAACCGGTCCGCAAGCGCTCCAAACAGAAACGCGCCCACCGGCCGAAAAATCAGCGTCAACGCCACGGCCTCGGAAACCGCCGACGGCTTGGTGTGAAACTCCGCCGCAATTGCCGGAATACAAAAAATCAGCAAAAAGAAATCGAGCGCGTCCAGAGACCAGGCCAGCAGCGCCGCCAGAAACGCATTGCTCTGCGGACGCGTCAAACGCCGAAAATTCCCCGCCACTTCCGAAAACGATCCCACAGACATACGCCGGAGCATACCAGACCGTCCCGCGGCGTCAGAAAATCTTCTCCGCAAAAATATTTGTTGCAACAACTATCGAAGTGCCGCATCCTATAAACACAAGCCGCACCCAGCCAATACTCGGGGGCGCAAAGATTCACAAACTCCAATACCTGGAAAGACGACCACCGCTCCGGTACTCCGGAACCAACCCCGAAACGATCTGAAAGGAACCACCCGATGAAGCTCTTCCACCTCGCCTCCGCCGCGCTCCTGCTCTCCGCTCCCTTCGCGCTGGCCGAAACCTCCACCTGGAAGTCCGACGCCGCCCACAGCGAAGTCGACTTCACCATCAAGCACCTCGCCCTCTCCAACGTCCACGGCCGCTTCGGCCACGTCGACGCCACCGTTGTCTATGACGACAAAGACGTCGCCAAGTCCACCGTCAACGCCACCATCGACATGACCGGCATCGAGACCGGCGAGACTGCCCGCGACAACCACCTCAAGACTGACACCTTCTTCGACGTAGCCAAGTACGCCACCGCCACCTTCGTCAGCACCAGCGTCGCCAAGGGCGGTTCCGGACTCCTGGTTACGGGAAACCTCACCATCAAAGGCGTCACCAAGCCCGTGACCCTGGACGTTGCGGGCCCCACAGCCCCGGTGACTGGAATGGATAAGAAACCGCACGTCGGCTTCGTCGCCACCACTACCATTCACCGCAGCGGCTTCGGCATCGGCTCCAGCTTCCCCGAAGCCGTCCTCAGCGAAGACGTCAAGATCGAGATCGACCTGGACGCCGCCAAGCAGTAACCGGCATCGAATCGGAACGCCCCTGATTCTTGGGGCGCCCACGCTTTGAAAGGGCGCCCACGCTTTGAAAGGGCGCCCACGCTTTGAAAGGGCGCCCACGCTTTGAAAGGGCGCGGCTTCAGCCGCGCCAACAAGGCCGAATAAGAAACGGGGGGCTTTAGCCCCTGCGGGTCCTGCATCACCCGCAACTCACAGGAGCGGCAAATGGCAGCGCATTCTCAGGGATCCGAGCAAGCCCTCAGCTTCGCCAGTCCCCAGGAGGAGGCGCTGCTCACGCTTGTCCGCGCCGCCGACCAAATGCAGCGCGCCATGCAGCATTACTTCAAGCCCGCCGGCCTCACCGCCACGCAATACAACGTTCTCCGCATCCTGCGCGGCGGCCGCCCCACCGGACTCACCTGTTCGGCCATCGGTGCCCGCATGATCACCGCCGAACCGGACATTACCCGGCTCCTCGGCCGCCTCAAGACGCAGAATCTACTCTGCCAGAAGCGCGACACGCACGACCGCCGCGTTGTCTGGACTCACATCTCTCAAAAAGGATTGGATTTGCTCGCCAGCCTGGACGAGATCGTAGATCAAGCGCCCAGGGAGCTCCTCAAAGAGCTCACCGGGGCGGAATTGAAGGAATTGACGCGAATCCTGAAGAAAATTCAGGGCTGTCCAAGCCATGCGGCCCAAACAACCCAAATGCCGCCCGAGCGCCCTGCTACCGCGAAGCTACTTTCGCCAGAAGCTCCACGTCGCCATCCCCTTGAATAATCTTGTGGTGCAGGCAATAGAGGGCTAGCTCCAGGCGATCGGAAACGCCCAGCTTGTCGTAAATCTTGCGCAAGTAGTTCTTGATCACCTGCTCGGTGGTACCAAGTTGGTAAGCAATTTCTTTGTTGCGCTTGCCCTGCGTGATGCAGGTAATGATCGCCATCTCCTTCGGAGAGAGCCTCGGCTGGCTGCGCGGACTCACCAGAGCCGCCGCCTGCGAACGGTATGCCTCAATCACCAGGTTGATGGATTGGTTGTCGATCCAGGTCTCGCCACCGGCAATTTTGCGCACGCACTTCACCAGCAGATCCGGAGAAATGGCCCGCGAAATGATCCCTCGCACCCCGCGCCGGTAAAGCTCCACCGTATGCGCTTCATCATTGGAAGAGGCCTGAACGATGATCTTCACATCCGGCGTCAAGCGCAGCAACTCCGGAATCGCATTCGGCGTCCCCGTCAGCATTCCACCCTCAAGTAGAACAACATCAGTAGGATAGCGTTGCACAGCCGCATGCAGATTCTCGATCGAATCGGCCTGCGCGACCACGCGCACGTCGTCTTCCAGGGCGAAGACCTTACGGATTCCAACGCGATAAATCGCTTGAGAGTCCGCCAGGATAATCCGGATCGCCCCCGGCTTGGCAACGGAATCGAGAACTTCCCCTTCGGGAGAGTCCTCCAAGTAGTCCATCTTAATAACCGCCATATGTGCCCGTGGTGTTACTGGTCTGCAAATCTGTACTCATCAATCGTCGCAGCGGCATGGTACTCATTGTGGCTTGCGAAACAGCGTACCACACGTCCGCGGCATTGAACCAGTACATCGCGCGGCGTTCCCAGGATTTCTCCGGGCATCCGCAGGGAGAATCCAATGAGCATGCCCGTCGTTACGTTCCGGTCAGTAATGAAGAGAACACCGCTCGCGGAAACATTCACCGTCGCCGCTGCAAATTCCTCCGCATCCGTTGAGAGAACTACGGGAAGTCTCAATGGAAACCGCACCGCACAACGCACTTCTTTCCTACCAGCGCCGTGGATGCTCACCGGTGAAACAGGCAACTCTGCCGTTGATGGATTCATGTATGACAAATCCCTCCTGAAAGCGATGTCTTCACTCTACCTCAATCCAAGGTATAGCAAACGTATCGCCAGCAACACCAAAGTTTCTTTCACATATCCCAAATGTACCTGAATGCCTACTCATCGGAAATACACCTTATGGGGTACTCATTACCAAGGTGAATTTGGGCGTCGCGGCCTCACCTCCACAACGCCGCCGACGCCCCCACCCATTCCTGATTACGATTGTGATCTACGCCCATCATCTTTCCCCGCCCCAGCCGCACCAGCGAGATCGCCGGCGTCAACTTTCCTCCATCCGGCCATAAATACAGGATGCGAATTTCCGCCTGCGTCAGCCCGTGAGGCGTCCGGATCGTCGGCTCAAACCGCATCCGCTGCTGCAACAAATAGTTCCCCCGTTCCTCCTCTCCGATCCCCTCCAGTTCCGCCCGCGTTGGCGCAAACTGGATTCCCTTCCCCGCAAACGAAAACAACGGCTTCAACAACAATTCCTCATACACTGTCTCGCCCGCCGCCGCATCCGAAAGCGGAACTCCGGCAGCTCGCAGCCGCTCCAAACCATCCCCGTTTAAGAAATCGCTCAGAAAAACCGCCGGAGGCACCACCGACCCTGCCTTCCCAGCTTCCGGAAGGCAGAACCAAGGCACCGCATATTTGCTAATGAGGAAATACCAATTCGGATGGCCGGCCCACTCCACATCCCAGGGGTCCGTCAACCGGAACGGCAACTCCACTCGCCGCGCCATCATTTCATCCGCAATCGCCCGGTTGTAGATCCGGTGAATCGGTACCAGGCTTCCCAACTTGTTCCGATAGTGCAGTTTCCGGCCCACTGGCACCAGGCTCGCGATATCCACCACCGCAATCCCCAGCCGCTCCGCCGTCAGCAGAAAATCCGGCAGCGTCTTCTGGCGCCATGGGTCCACTTCGGTCAAAACCACGTTCTCCGGAGCATGATTACCGACCACCGTTTCGCGAAACAAAGCCCAGAATCCATCCCGATCCAGGCCGCCAAGGAACACCCCAAGTGATTCCGGAAGTCCATAGACCTTCGTGTACTCCTCGCACAGCATCGCCTGGTAGGCAAAGACCGACGGAAACGCCTGAATCTCCACAAGGCGAGGTTGCAGCTCACTCCCAGCCGTCTTCACCAGCGCAAAATCCGCCGTCAGAAAGTTGGGGTGCGACCGCCTCAGATCCTCCGGCAGCCCCGCCACCTGAAACCCTTCCGGAATCGATTTCTCAGCGCCTTTCAGGTATTCAGGCCACGCCAGCAAACGTTCCGTCAGCGCAATTCCAGAATCCGCCATCGACTCGAGCTGTGCCAAAGGAAGAAAAACCGGAGTCTCGGCCACGCGAAACTCCACCTTCGTACCGGCTCGCTCATCCAGCCGCCGGAGCAAACGCTGGTAGTCTTCCGGCCGGAAATCGGCATTGAATGCATCACGCAAATCAGAGATCACAGTAACCTCACACATGCCCAAAGTAACGCGACAAAGTTGTCCTGAAGTGCATTACCACGAATTCTCCAGAAAAGAAATAGCAAAACTATCTTTTTACAGATATTTGCGACTTTCGTTGTACTTCCAACCGCACAGATAGGTTAGTCTTTCGATAGATTTTGTTTCTCCAAGGAGAGTTTTCACATGAAGTTCGCATCCGTTCCCGCCTTCCGCGCTTACCTTACGATAGCTATACTTGCATCCTCGACCGCCGTTTTCGCCAGCCCGCTGCTCCCAGCTCCGATCAACCCCATCAAGCTCGCGTCCAGCCCGCTGCTCCCAGCTCCGATCAACCCCATCAAGCTCGCGTCCAGCCCGCTGCTCCCGGCTCCGATCAACCCCATCAAGCTCGCGTCCAGCCCGCTGCTCCCAGCTCCGATCAACCCCATCAAGCTCGCGTCCAGCCCACTGCT
>Ga0302325_10021810_pt1 | contig 13406 bp, 10 predicted proteins | sample Palsa_T0_2_FD_201948 | JGI IMG/M metagenome (GOLD analysis project Ga0302325, IMG submission 201948) | Peat permafrost microbial communities from Stordalen Mire near Abisko, Sweden - Palsa_T0_2 | ecosystem: Environmental > Terrestrial > Soil > Palsa > Peat permafrost | place: Sweden: Abisko... | reverse complement strand
TAAGTCGCCTCAACATATCCAGTGCAAATGAAGTTTGCTTCCCCAAATAGCCGATTTTCATGACGACCTCACTCCTGTTGAGCGATACGCGCAACTAAAGGATTGAATAAGTTCCTAACGTACTGCCACACCGCTTCATAGCGATCGCTCGAATATCATTCGCTGTGAATGTATCGTTGAAGTCGACACAAATTATGAATGATCGTTAACCCGATTAGGACGGAGGCCGCCGGAACCATTGATTGATCGAAGAACACGATCAAAACTCAACGCGCAAAATCTTTGCCGGCCTGAGTATCCCGTCAGAAGGCAATGCTGTCGTTCCGCCATCGGTTGTAAAGAATGCGACGCGACCCATTTCACCGGCTGCGCGTCCCCAGGCTCCGCTCGATGGCCCTACAAGTTCCTCATTGAAGGGGCTGCCAGCTACACTTTCTCTCTCGTCGTTGCGGTCTGGCTCCAAAGACATCCGATCGATTGTGTTCTCACGGTGAGTCGTCACATACGCGACTCCCGCGTCCTCGTCGAGACAGAAGTCGTCCATCATTTTGTCTCCTCCCAGATACTCAGGAATGCCGAGCGGCGCGAGAGTTTGGCGGTCCACTCGCACCCGCATGAAGAGCTTGAGTACTGTTGAGGTGTAGTAAACATAGGACATTTTCTTGGAGAAACGCAGGCCGTTCACTCCCGGCTGCTCGGGCTTCATCTCGCCCGGATGGAAGAGCATGCTGTAATGTTTGAGCCATATCGACGCGGATGCGCCGCGTCCATCCTCGGAGAGCTCAACTCGCCAAACCAGGCTGGCGAAAGAATCGGCTACAAGGATAGTTCTAGGACCTATCAGGCAACTCCCATTGAGAGCGCGAACGGGGGAAGGAAAAGTAAGGATAAGCTCCGGATGAATGCCTTGGCCAGGCTTCCAGTCTCGAAGATCGATCCGCCGCAGATCCGAAGCGTGAGTTACGTATCCGTCAGTAGCAAATAAATAGAAGACGTCCGGTTCCAACTCGACCATGCTCGTCGGGGATTTGTCAAAAGTAAAAAGCAGCGCCGGTTCTACCTGTTCACCCGGGTTTGCTGGTGGGACGTACCATAGTTCATGGGTCTTCACAGAAGTGACGAGCAAAGAGTTGTCGGCACGCACGGCGAGATTTTCGAGAAAATACCCCTTGGGAAAGACTGCGGCAGTGCTCAATGTTGCTTTTTTCGTCCCTGCTTCCATTTGATACTCCGGGAGTACGCCAGGCGTTGTACGTGGGTATTTTGAATCAACGGTTCGGGTGTCTATTTGAGGCTCGTAGCGGCCGCAGGCATCGCATCCAGTGGCACTCGCCCGGTTCGCGCGACTCGCGCGAGCAGCATGTAGGTACCGACGACATAAAGCAGTTCGGTTAAGGCCTGGGGGCTGAAGAAGCACGATGCCTCCGCATAGACTTCGTCGCTTACCTCAATGCGCTCAAGAGCCTCCTGCGCAAACCGGAAGGCTGCTTTCTGGGCTTCGCTAAAGCAGTCCGCCTTCGTATCGTTTCTTTCTAGAGTGTCGATTTCTTCCTGGGTGATGCCCAAGCTCTTCGCCACTACCACATTCTGTCGCCATATGTAAATGCAATCGGAGAGCTTGCCGACATACAAAACAATCAGCCTCTCGATGCGACCGTCTAGTTCTAAAGGCTTGAACAGCAGGTACATGTACTGAATGAATGCGGGAAACAACGTTCGAGCGTTTGCTGCTGCACGAAACAGGTTGATGGGCGGCAATTTGTCAAAGGTGTCGCTGATATTGTCGATGAGTGGGAGCCGCGCGTAAAGGACTTGTTCTGTCGTAGTGTCCTCCTGATCTTATTTGTAGGGACTGAAGTCGGAAGCTCCGGAGGGAACGTCATAAGCAGCAAGCGTCATAGAAACCGATGTGAAGTATCCGATAAGGACCGTTACGTCTGTCAGGCCATCGTCCCCAAGCAAATCAGCTGCGCGCTTGTAAAGCCCTTGCGGGACACGGCGGGATGCAATGAGAGTTTGGGTGATCTCATAAATGACTTGCTGCCGCGGATCCTCGAAGCTGGTCGGTAGACCCGCGATCAAAGCCTGCACTTTTTCAGCAGGCAAGCCCGCTTTCTCAGCGATCTCCTCATGCTCCCTGTTAGAGTAGCCGGCCGTCGCCCACTTGCCGTTGATGCAGTTTGTGACGATTTCATGTTCCTGCCTGGAAATCTTAAGTTTCTTCTGGTAATAGACTCCAATGGGCGTCATCGCTTTGAGCAGCTCCGGGTTTTGAAGCCATATCCGGTAGGGGCCGGGACACATGCCACGCTCTTGCAGGATGTAGTCATAGGCTTCCTTCTGTTTCGGACTGAATTGTTCAGGTGGGATCTCGGCATATCGACCAAAGGTTGGCGGGTTCTGGGTCGCTTGTTGCTGTTCTGGCATAATCTCCCTTTCGCTGCCGTCCGTGTTTTTGATCACCGTGTCGCGTATCCATGCCGATCTTGAAGAAATCGAAGTGCTTCGATACAGCGTTCTCGTTTATTGTGTTCTTCTGCTTTCGGTTTGGCTGTGCAATCGAGCACACTCTACGGAACTGAACCGTTGCTGCTTGCCTGCTGTGCGACAGGGCCATGCAGGGATGGCGAGATGAACACTTTCTATGGGCCATTATCGGACCAATCAGGCAGAGGTTCCTTTTACTGAGCAACTTTGAGCAGATCTTCCTGGTTCTTCATGAAATCCTGACTGGATGAGTGAACATATTCGTCATGATCTGGAGTTGCTGCATCGGAGTCTTCTTGACGGCAAGTTGCCGCGCAATTTGAGCTGGAATGAGGCGATTGAGCTGATCCGGCATCTTGGCCACGCAGAGCCGCAGGGGGGTGATGAGTTGGCCTTCGTTGTTGGCACGCAAAGAGCCTTTTTCAAGCGCCCGCATAACGATGAACTTGGTATCGACGAAGTCTCGCGGCTGCGGAAATTTCTGAAAGAGGCCGGCCCTGCAAGCGGCGACACAAGCCATCCTGCACAACCCTGTCGTATGGTCGTCGTCATCGATCACCACGCCGCTCATGTCTATCAGGACTTCAACGATAGCCATCCGGGGGCTGGGGTTACCGTTCGACCTTACGATCCGTCGAATTTCCACCACCATCTCATCCATCGAAAGGAAGCTCACTATCGCGGTGAACGCGTACCGGAAGAGACTTCGTTTTATGAGGAGATTGCCAAGAATCTTGTGCCAGCCGTAGAAATCGTCCTGGTTGGCCACGCTACGGGCAAGAGCAGCGCTGTCGAATTTCTAATGAACTACTTGAGGCTCCATCATTCCGACATGGCTCGGCGGGTGAGGGCGACCGAAGTTGCAGATCTTTCGGCATTGACCGAACCCGAAATTGAGGTTATCGCGAAGAAACACATGATCGCAGTCGTCTAGGCCCTCGGTGGATACTTCGCGCTCGCATCCTCTGTCCTGAAATCTGGCGGGGACGGGACTCTGGAGGGGTGTAAGGCGGACCGCTGTAGGGATGCATATCGCTATCCGCCCCTACAGCGATCCGGATTCCCTTTGCCGAAGCGCGGCATTTCCGATGGTGATTACTTCGTCTGTTCCGCCGCGCGAAGCACAACCGTACCTGTCCAAAATGCGGACGATACGGAGTTGTTGACCCTTCGTAAAACGTTTCCGGTGAGATCCTAGGGTGTGGCGTCAAGGCCGACTGTTTCACGTACCTCGAAGGAGGCAAGTTCGGCCTGGGTCTTTTGCCAGGCAGCTGCGATGTCTTCTCGATCCATTTTCACCAGGGGTCTGGTGTTCGCCGTTTCCCAAACGGCAGCTGCCTGTTCTACCAGAGCACCGCGATCCTCCGCTGTTTGCAGCTTCGGCGCGAGTCGTCCGATGGTCGAAAGCATGCGGATGAGGACTGCAGGGTTGTCTGCGGCCGCTTGACGAATCTGATCGAATGCTTGTTTAACCAGGCGTGGAAGAAGCAAGGGCCGTACCAGAAGGCGCAGCTTTCCGTCCGCATCGAACCAGCGTCCATTACACTGCGGCGCCGCGGCCAAAATCGTCAGGGCCTCTCCGAGCAGGTCCACGGAGGCGATGCCGGTGAAGGTGTCGTTGATTGCTGGACTAAGGGCACGAATTGCAATCTCGACGATTTGAGCGACGCCGAACTCCAAGTCCTGGGATAGGACCCGGTGACGTCCCATCGTCACGCTGCGCGAAACCAGAGGAGCCAAAGATGCCAGCTTCGATGCGGGCGAGATGGAAGCGAGCGTCTCGCCCTGCAGCACGAATTGTCCAGGCCTGAAGCGGACAGAGATCCGCGCACCTGCTTTGGCGGCAGCGCTCACCAGTGTACGATGATGGATTTCCTGCAGGTAGCCGCTTTTAGGGCTCAGCATGGCCGCGCTGTCACTCATTGTCCGATGAGTTTCAGAGGCGTTCAACTGCTGTAGGTATGGCTCGCTCGTGCTGTACGGAGCAGCGAGTTTTGCTGCGCGGCGAAGGTCATCGACGATCCGTCCGATGGCATCGGGATTCTGAATCAAGACTGCGACGCGGTGACTATAAAAGACAAGAAAACCGAAGGCCGCGAGGACCAGAAACCAACTGGTGATCAGTGATACCTGGGGGATAAACGAAGTGTGTTCATCCTTGTGGGTGACCAGGAAGACTAGGAACACATAGATGAACGATCCCATAAAGAGGCCAATACACACCTGTGTCACCCAATCCTGCACAAAGCGATACAGCAGGCGCGGGCCGAACAGATTAGCCACCATCGACAACACCAGGAGCGCCACGGAAAAGATGAGCGCCAGAACAGTGCTCACGCATCCCAGCATCGCGCTTAGTATCGCCCGGGCATCGTCGATGCCACCCATAGTGAACCAGTCGGGAAGATGAATCACATGATAGGCAGCGAGCATGTCCGGGATCATTGTGATCCCGAATAGGACTATGGCTGCTAGAGACATTTTGAGCGGTACTATCCACAAATTGACATTGTGGCTCGACGACGTAAGGCGAAAACCGGCCATGAAGCTACTCCTGAGACAAACTGCAGGCCGGTGAATAGCGGTTACGGAACTGAACGCCGACCGACGAGGATATCGCGTGTCCCTCACGATGCATCGCATCTCTACTCAATTCAATGCGCGTGACGGAGGTTATAGGAAAGAACGACTTCCGCTACAGCTTCGGCGATCGCACGAGTGATAGAGCGGAGAACTGCGCAGTCGACGGAGGGAGCGCAAGTGCCCATCAATTGTGTTCACTTTTCGCGCCGAACGATAGACCATGAGTTATTCGAACACGCGACATATAAGAAAGGCATAAGGAAAAGGTGGCAGCCTTAGATCTGGCGCTAAGACCAGAAATCCTGATCGTTCCTTTACTATCTTCTGCATGCGGCGGTCCACCTTTGTACTGCTCCTTGTTGTCGCGACGGGAAATCTCGCTCTCCAGGCGAAGGCTCAGACTTGCGGCGCCAATGCGCAAACCCCGATTGCCACAGACCGGCCGCAGATCACAAATTCGAGTGTCGTCGTCCCTTGCGGCAGCCTGCAGTTTGAGAATGGGTTTCAGGAGACCAGCAATGGAGGCCAACGTAGCTTTGATCTCCCAGAGACAGCGGTGCGATTTGGAATCGCCGGCAAGACCGAGTTCCGTTTTGCGAACCCCGACTACTTTGTCAACGACGACACCGGGTCCGGATTCGCCACAGGTTTTGGTGATTTGACCGTAGGCTTGAAACAGCAGCTTGGGCCAATACGAGGCGGATTTGACGTTTCGCTCATACCCTCCGTGAGCCTTCCCACGGGAGCGAAGTTGATATCAAGTCATGGTTATGATCCGACCGTCCAACTGCCCTGGTCGCGTTCGCTGACAAAGAGGTTTGCATTCCCCTCCTCAAAACGAGCGAAAGCAACGAGCCCCCATCGGCCTTCGTCCGCCCTGTTAGAGAAACCACTTCCCTGAATTTCTGGGAATCCATCGTGATCGCTCGTCCGGAATCGCGATTCCCCGCCAGTGAATAGAGCAGCGGACGTATAATCGGATTCCCGGAATCCACAGTTCGGAGCGGCCAATTTGCCGTTGACGGGTTCGGATATCTGCCGCTTCGGAGGGCTCGGTTTCTTCCCCCGGTAAACCTCAAGCACCAATGGAAGTTTTGTCTCCGCATGGACGACGATCCGACCATTCCGCTGGACGACGGCCAACGTGGCCCTGTCAATCTGCTGCCAGGACGCGATTCATGGGGCGACTTTCGTTTAATCGCGCGTGTCGGACATGGCAGCTTCGGCGAAGTGTACCGCGCGTGGGATCCCCATCTGGAGCGCGACGTGGCGCTGAAACTGCTGCTGCCCGGCTCAGTGAGCGGCGACGAGGCCTACCGGTCACTCCTTCGTGAGGCGCGCGCCCTGGCTTCCGTACAGCATCCCAACATCGTGCATGTCTACGGCATCGACCGGCACGATGGGCGGGTGGGGTTCTGGACCGATTTCGTGGAAGGCAAAACGTTGTCAGCGCTGGTCCGGGGGCAGGGGCCGTTTGGCTGTCGCAAGGCCGCGCTGATCGGCCTGGATGTTACCCGAGCGCTGAGCGCGGTGCATCGGGCGGGGATTCTGCACCGGGATATCAAGGCCGAGAACGTAATGCGCGAAGAGGGTGGCCGCATTCTGCTGATGGATTTTGGGCTGAGCACGTCACCGCTGCGGCAAGAGGGTGTCTCGGGGACGCCGAACTACATGGCTCCGGAACTGTTCCAGGGGAGCGTGGCCACCGTAACGACGGATATCTACGCCATGGGGGTACTGCTCTACTACTTGGTGACAGGAGAGTATCCGGTAAAGGTGAGTGATCGGCCGTTTGCGGAGGCAGTCGCCACCATGAGCGCGCGAAGAGCGTTAATCGACCTGCGGCCGGACCTGCCGGATTCGTTTTTGCAGAACGTCAATATGGCGACGGAGATCGATCCGGCAAAGCGATTTGCGAGCGCAGGACAATTGGCGTCGGCGTTGGCGGAATCTCTGGGGGCTTCGCTGCCGGCGGACGTGTCCGGGAGTTCATCGCAGGCGAAAGGGCGGAGCCTGAAGGGGATTTGGGCGACGATTGCCGGGGTCGTGGTTGCGGCGGCGGTTCTCGGTGTTGGGCTGAGTACAGGGGTGGTGCGGCGATGGATGCATCCGGAAACACCGGGGATTCCGGCGGGAACTCCGGCGAACACGTATGACGAGTACCTGAAGGCGCAGGACCTGCTGCAGCGCTCGTATAAGGACACCAATCTTGCTGCAGCGGCGAAAGGCTTTCAGCAGGTGCTGCAAGAGGATCCATCGTTTGCGCTGGCGGCTGCGGGGCTGGGGAATACCTGGTTCCTGCAATATCGCACGAGCAACGATCCGAAGCTGCTCGACATGGCGCGGGGGGAGACGATGAAGGCGCTGCAACTCGATCCGAACCTCGCGCCACCGTACGTGACGCTGGCTCGCATGGCGGGGATGCAGGGCCAGATTTCGCTGGCGCGCCAGCAGCTGCAGAAGGCACTCGCGCTCGATCCGCACAGTGCGGAGGTCTACGGCGCTCTGGCGGAGATCGATCAGGCGGACGGACGGACACCGGATGCGATCGCTGCCGTGCAGAAAGCGATCGATCTCGCGCCCAATGACTCCCGATGGCCGGTCCGGTTGGGAGTGATCTATTTCCACAGCGGACAACTGGAAGAGGCTGCGGCGGCGTGGCAGAAGGCCGTGGACCTCGATCCCCAGAACGACGCCGCGTACTACGATCTCGGTCTGGCCCGGATGCAGCTTGGTCAGTTCGATGAGGCACAGAATGACCTCGAGAAGGTTCTGTCGATCCAACCAGACCCGGATGCCTATACGGCGCTTGGATCGTCGTTCGAACTTCAGGGCAATTACGGTGAGGCCGTCAAGATGGATCAGAAAGCCATCGCCCTCAGGCCCGGAGATTATCAGGTTTGGGGAAATCTGGGCAGCGCTTATCTGTGGGGTGGCCACAGCGAGCAGTCGGTGCAGGCGTACCGCAAGGCAATCGAGCTGGCGCAGGCGCAGCGCACCAGGTCCCCTGACGATACTTTTCTACTAGTGCAGCTTGGCGACTACTATGCGTCGTCCGGGCAGCCGGGACCGAGCGAAGTGTTGCTTCGTAGAGCATTGGCTCTCGCGCCTGACGATCCAGGTGTGGAATACCGCGCCGGCGAGACGTACGAGATTCTCGGACAGCGCGGCAAGGCGATCCCGCTGATCGCGAAGGCCATGGCGCAGGGCTATCACTCGGCGGAGTTCCAGCGCAGCCCTGAGCTGGCGTCCCTGCGCGCCGATCCTGCCTTCCAAGTGGAATTGAACCAGGCGAAAGCGGAAAGTGCCACGGAAAAATCAAACAAATCGTGGTGATGCCACCGTCGCATGACAAGTACGGGCGTCACAGTTTCCAATGGTGTCGTCGTTCCAGTCAGCGGTTGGTTCCGGTGATGCGGAGACGACACGCCTGAAATGCGAAGTCGGCTTCTCGGACAAGTGGATTTTCGCCACTCGAAGCGGGGTTCCCGTGAAACGGGGTTATAGGTAACTTGTCTACCCCAGGGTCCCGGCCCAGGTGAATTTACCGGAAACTCTGCAGACAGTTCCTCGACGAAGGCATCACGAGACGTCGGTGATCTGGATCGGCTCAAGAGGGCACGGTCGGTTCGTGCAGTTTCCATCCCCTGATTAAGAGCCAGAGCATGAAGATCAGTTCGCCGAAGAAGGTGATGGTGATGAATCCCAGTGGGAGGTTGGGAAGGAGGTAGGGGCCGACGCTGTCGCTCACCCAGCCCAGGCCGTCGATCACCAGCAGAATGCCGATGATCCAGGGGATGTAGCGGGAACGGAAGATCAGGTACCCCAGAAGGATAAGGTGGATGCCAAAGAGCACCAGGCTCATGGACCAATCGTAGCGAAAGGTGTGGAGCAGAAGGTCCACCTGGGCATTCAACGGACCGGGCCCGAAGATCTTCAGGTAGTCGGGTGTGTTGAGGAGGCGAAAGACGGTCACGAGGTTGAGGGTTCCACACAGAGCGACTGCGGCATACACCAATTGAAACCACGCAGCGAGCAGAGACAGCGATCGGTTGACCTGGGCAAGCAGGACATAGAGCGCCCAGGCAAGGACCACGTCGCCAATGAAGCTGATGAGGTAGCAGAAGATGGCGGCGAGGAATAGGCCTCCATGGGCAGAGATGTTCTGCGCGGTTTGCGCGATGTTGCCTGGGATCACAAGCTTTGGATACACGTACTCGGCGTAGGTGACGGGGTTGAGCAGGTAGGTGAAGCCGGCGACCAGTGCCGCTTGACGCAAGGTGATGCCGTCCTGGGAAGTTGCCGCGATTGCGGGGTTCATTGGGCTGCTCCTTCCAACGGGTTGGCCGTGAGTGGACCGTCGGTTGCCGGGAACCCGGGAACTGCCGCACCAGGGGCCGAACTATAGCGCAGATCAAGCGACGTGTTTTGTATCTCGGGCGTTCTCGCAACAACTGCTCCGTCTTGTTTGAACATACGCAGGGTATACGGATCGGGGACGTGGAATTACGCAGCGGCTTGCATTTGGCGACATCGGTACCGATGAACCGCTTGGCGAGAAGGAAATTCGAGAAGGTATTGTTGCGAAATCGCGCCAAACGGCGTCAGTCCGCGATGGAGGCGGTCAAGTTACTCCGTCGCCATTGCTTGATCGCCGGGTTTCGGGTGGCTATAGTGGGTGCGTTTGCTGGAAGGGATCTCATGAAAACAACGACGGAATTGACGCTGATAACGGCAGCCTTAATGGCCCTTTCGGGGATGCTTCATGCGCAGGAATTCTATCCTTTTCAAAACCCGAAGCTGCCTCTTGAAGACAGGGTCACCAACATACTCTCGCTCATGACTCTGCAGGAAAAGGAAGCCACCTTTGCTACCAGCACCGCGGTTCCGCGTCTGGGGATTCCGGACGCTGGATCTTCGGAAGGCCTGCATGGACTGGTGCAGAGCGGCGGCTTTGGAGGGCCCAGCGTGACGACAACCACCTTCCCTGAGGTCATCGGCTTGGCTTCAACCTGGGATCCGGAATTGATTCGCAGAGTCGCTGCTGTGCAGGCGAATGAGGCCCGCTACATCACCCAGAACCCGAAATACAAGCATCCAGTGCTCGTTGTCTGGGGCCCGAATGCCGACCTTGCGCGCGATCCGCGCTGGGGCAGAAACAATGAGAGCTACGGCGAGGATCCATTTCTCGTTGGAACCATGTCGACCGCGTTTGTCCGCGGACTGCAGGGGGATACTCCGAATCAGTGGGAGGCTGCATCGCTGCTGAAGCACTTCCTCTCGAACAGCAACGAGACGACGCGTGGTCATTCCAGCTCGAATTACGACACCGCGCTTTTCTGGGATTACTATGCGGCGCCGTTCCGCATGGCGATCGAGGGCGGTGGCGCGACGTCGTTGATGGCCTCTTACAACGCCTGGAATCACGTACCCATGACGGTAAATCCGGTGATCAAAAATGTTGTCGTCAAACAATGGGGCGCGGATGGCATCGTTTCTTCGGATGCAACTGCGGTCGAGCAACTTGTGACTGGTCACAAGTATGTTGTGGATCAGCAGACGGCGCTGGCCGATACAGTGAAAGCCGGCATATCGCAGATACTAACTTTTGTTCCCGACCTGCCCGGCCGCCTGCAGAAAGCGATCGACGCAAAGCTGCTCACGGAGGCCGACTTGGACGGCGCGCTTCGGGGCAAGTTCCGCACCGTAATTCGGCTCGGGCTGCTCGATTCGCCCAATGGCAATCCGTATGCAAAAATTGGCACCCTTGACGAACCAGAACCATGGAATACACCGCAGCACAAGGCTCTTGCGCTCGACGCTGCGAGAGAGTCAGTCGTGCTGCTGAAGAATGCCAACAGTATGCTGCCCCTTGATCGCGAACATCTGAAGTCGGTTGCCGTAATCGGCCCGCGCGCCAACGACAACCTTCTTGACATGTATGCAGGAAAGTATCCTTATTCCATAACTCCCCTTGAAGGAATCAAGAGCAAAGTCGACCAGGCCACCATCGTACGCTACGCCGATGGAAGCGACATTGAGGCTGCAGCGAAGGCCGCGCACGAGTCAGAGATTGCCATCGTTGTTGTCGGCAATCATCCGGTCTGCGGCGACAAACTCAGCGGCCAACTCTTCAACACGGACACGTCGACAAAGCCATGCTCTGACTTAACGGAAGGCCGCGAAGGCAGGGATCGCGAGTCTATCGATCTTTCGCAGGAAGGTCTCATTCAAAGGGTCTTTGCCGCAAATCCGAAGATGATCGTGGTGCTCGTTTCGAGTTTCCCCTACGCAATTGGGTGGACCCAGTCTCACATTCCGGCCATTCTGCACACCGCTCACGCTTCCCAAGAAGAGGGCAATGCAGTCGCGGATGTGCTGTTCGGTGATTACAGTCCGGCGGGGCGCCTGAATCAGACATGGCCAAGGGCTCTCACGCAACTGCCGCCGATGGATGACTACGACATCCGCCATGGTCGAACCTACATGTACTTCAAAGGTGAGCCGCTCTACCCATTCGGTTTTGGCCTCAGCTATTCGACTTTTAAATATTCGAACATCAAAGTGCACGCATCGTCTATCTCCAGGACCGGAGGGACCTCGATCTCGGTCGATATTCAGAACACGGGAAGCAGGACCGGGGATGAAGTGGTGCAGTTGTATGTTCGGCGTTTGTCCGCAGACCCCGGCAGTCCGAAGGAGCAGTTGAAGGGATTCAGGCGGGTAACGCTGGCCCCCGGCGAGAAGAGGACTACAAGCATTCCGGTCGATGCAGGCTCCCTCGCGATGTGGAATGACACAACACATCAGCTCGAAGTTAAGCCCGGAGCTATGGAGTTGCTGATCGGCAGTTCTTCTTCGGATATTCGCGGAAAGGGGGACCTTCAAATCACGCCATAGGGGTAGAGTCGCCGGGGCATCGGTTTCACAGGGCACCCTTTGACTGGCGGAATAGCGGACGGTAACCAGGAATTCCGATCGCTCCTTTACTATCTTGTGCATGCTGCGGTCTACCTTTGTACCGCTCTTTTTCGTCGCGACGGGAACTCCCGCTCTCCAGGCGAAGGCTCAGCCTTGCGGTTCCAATGCGCAAAGCACGATTGTCACACTGGAATGCCGGCTATGGGGCCGATGTGCTCGGCCCGCTCTTCTGTGGTCGCGATGGGTTTGCCAATTAAGAGATCAAACAACGACATCAGGCGCTCCGATGGACGACGTGCAAAGTAGGATACCCCGCGTTGCGTAAGAAATTCATAAGGCCGGCAAGCGCCTTCCCTAATTGGCAAGGTAGGAGCGTTGCCTGCAGCGGAGGAGCAAGGGGACGATTTGCGCATCTTGTGCTGTGATGGGGAGAGATAATCGATCATGGCCCTTGTGTCCGACATGGCTGGTGGATGTAACCGGATGGTGGGCTAAATGGCCAATGGCGCCGGCGTACAGGCCGTGCTGGCAGTATTCCTGCTGCTCCTGGTGTTCGTGGCGATGTTTGGGGGGCTTGCCCGGCGGTTGAAGGTACCCTATCCGATCCTGCTCGTGATTGCTGGATTGCTGGTGAGTTTTCTTCCAGGGATGCCGCGGATTGGGCTTGATCCGAATCTGGTGTTTCTGGTGTTCCTGCCTCCGCTCTTGTACTCGGCGGCGTGGACGCTCTCGTGGAGGGAGTTTCAGCGGAACTTTGTAAGCATCGCGATGCTTGCGGTAGGGCTCGTGCTGTTCACGGTGGTTGGATTAGCAATGGCGGCGGGGTCGTGGCTGCCGGGCTTCGATTGGAAATCCGCGGTGTTGCTCGGGGCGGTAGTGGCAGCGACGGACGCGATCGCAGCGACATCCATTGCGCGAAGGGTAGGATTGCCGCAATCCATCGTGCATATTCTGGAAGCCGAGAGCCTGGTCAACGATGGCACCGGGTTGCTGGCACTGCAGTTCGGGCTGGCTATCCTGATGACGGGCCGAACTCCATCGATTTTGGAGGGGGTTGGGAGGCTGGTGTTTCTGATCGGCGGCGGTGTATTTGTTGGGCTGGCGATCGGCGGTGTGATCGCCTGGTTCGAAAAGTGGGTGGATGACGGGCCGATTGAGATCGTGATCAGCATATTGGTGCCCTATGCGGCTTACCTCATAAGCGATCGGGCGCACGCGTCGGGTGTAATCGCGGTGATCGCATGCGGCATGTATATGAGCCGGAAGAGTCCGGAGTATATGTCACCGCAAGTGCGGTTGCAGATGACAGCGGTTTGGGACGCGCTGACCTTTGTGCTGAATGGAATTGTGTTTGTGGTGATTGGGCTGCAGCTTCCCTATGTAATGGGACAGATTGGCGGCCTGAGCCGTTTGGT
>Ga0302325_10021809_pt1 | contig 13407 bp, 10 predicted proteins | sample Palsa_T0_2_FD_201948 | JGI IMG/M metagenome (GOLD analysis project Ga0302325, IMG submission 201948) | Peat permafrost microbial communities from Stordalen Mire near Abisko, Sweden - Palsa_T0_2 | ecosystem: Environmental > Terrestrial > Soil > Palsa > Peat permafrost | place: Sweden: Abisko... | reverse complement strand
ATGATCGTTTATCGGATGCATCGCGCGGGGTTCGATGCGCTTGATTCGACGGGATCATTTCTGGGCGATGGCCGCTGGCACACAGCGGGGACACGCGTGATTTACGGAGCTGAGCATGTGAGCCTGGCGGCGCTGGAAACGCTGATTCACGCTTCAGAGGGCAGGATTTCAAATCGCCAGTTGACCGAGATTCGGATTCCCGACGATGTTGCGATTGAGAGCGCTGAGTGGCGGGAGATCCCGGAATCCCAGAGATTTGGGGATGTCTGGGCCAAGGCCTCAAGAACGGCTGTTCTTCGAGTTCCCAGCATTGCAGTGAACAAATTGGAGTGGAATTACATACTCAACCCGTTGCACGGAGATTTTGGGCGGATTCAAAAGGGCCAAATCAGGGCATTTGTCTTCGACGAACGGTTCTTTAAGCAGTAAAACCAAATGCTCTGCTGCATCGATGTCGTTGAACGCTCGAATGCTAACCTTATCGTTTGGAACCCATGTTCACGACCTCGCAGCACGCGCACTTTATCGGGATTGGCGGGATCGGCATGAGCGGCATTGCCGAGATATTGCTGAGCCTGGGGATGAAGGTGTCGGGGTCGGACCTGCGGCGGGGGCCAGTGACGGACAGGCTGGCGCAACTGGGGGCGACGATCTACGAAGGGCACGAAGCTGCGCACGTGGCGGGCGCGACAGTGGTGGTGACAAGCTCGGCCGTCAGCCCGATGAATCCCGAGGTGCTGGAGGCGCAGGCGCGCAAAGTTCCGGTGATACAGCGAGCGGAGATGCTTGCCGAGTTGATGCGGCTGAAGTATGGCATCGCCATCGCCGGCATGCATGGCAAGACGACAACGACATCGATTGTGGCGTCGGTGCTGACGGCCGGAGGGTTGGACCCGACGGTGGTGGTGGGTGGGCGCGTGGATGCGCTGGGATCGAACGCGCGGCTGGGGACGACGCAGTACCTGGTGGCCGAGGCGGATGAGAGCGATAGGTCCTTCCTGAAGCTCTCGCCAATATTGGCGGTGGTGACCAATCTGGATCGCGAGCACATGGACTGCTACAAGGACATGGCCGATGTGGAGCGGGCGTTTCTGGCGTTCATGGATAAGGTGCCGTTTTATGGCGCGGTGACGGCGTGCATCGACAATGCGCTGCTGAAGTCGATTTTGCCGCAGGCGCGGCGGCGGGTGATTACCTATGGAACGGCGGCAGAGGCGGATTTCCGGCTGGAGTTTCTGGAGTTCGGCAAGGGCGTGGGGCCGCAGGGACATCCGAGCGGCCTGGTTTCGCGGTTCATGGTCCACCACGCGCAAGGGTCGATGGGGCCATTCGAACTGCACAAGCCGGGGCGGCATAACGTGTTGAACGCGACAGCGGCGGTGGCGATTGCGCGGCAGCTCGAAGTGCCGGCGGAGAAGATTGCCGAGGGTCTGAGGAATTTTCGGGGGGTCGACAGGCGATTCCAGGTGCGGGGCTCGGCGCGCGGCGTGACGGTGGTGGACGACTATGGGCATCATCCGACAGAGATTCGGGCGACGCTGGCGGCGGCGCGGGAGTGCGGGCACACAAGGATTCATGTGATCTTTCAGCCGCACCGGTACACGCGTACGCATGATTTGATGGACGAGTTTGGCGGCGCCTTCAAGGATGCGGACACTGTGGTGGTGTTGCCGATTTATGCGGCGAGCGAAGAGCCGATTCCGGGCGTGACGGCGGAGAAGTTGGCGGAAAAGATTGAAGGGCCGAAGGTGGTTTATGTTGCGGACTTTGGCGAGGCGGTATCGGCGGTGAAGGGTGCGGCGAAAGAGGGGGACCTGATTCTAACGCTGGGTGCGGGGAGCGTCAGCCAGTTGGCTCCGCAAATATTGGCGGCGATTGAGGCGGGCTCGTAGGTTGCAGTTTACTAAAGAGCGCCGAAAGTCAACCGCAGATCCTTCGACTCCGCTGCGCTTCGCTCAGGATGACATTCACTTATCAATTTCAAATGGCCCGGTGAAGGCAAGAATGGAGCCGCGTTGGCGTTAAGCATTCAAGAGCAGTTCGGGCAGATCGACATCTATGTGTTCGATCAGATTCTGCGCGGGAACATCGAGGACGGGACGTGCGTGGTGGATGCGGGGTGCGGTTACGGGCGCAACCTGGTGCATCTGCTGCGGCAGGGATGCAAGGTGTATGCGATCGACCAGGATGCAGCTGGAGTCGAGCATGTGCGCAAGCTGGCGGCATCGCTGGGGGCGCGATTGCCGACGGAGAACTTTCAGGTTGGCTCGATCGAGCGGATGCCGTTTGCGGATGGGATTGCTGATGTGGTGCTTTCGAGTGCGGTGTTGCACTTTGCGCGCGATGAGAAACAGTTCCGGGCGATGCTGAAGGAGATGTGGCGGGTGCTGAAGCCAGGCGGGCTGTTCTTCTGCCGGCTTGGATCGCGGATCGGGATGGACTTTGAGCGGCTACGGGGGAACATTTACCGCATCGGCGACGGCTCGGAGTGGTTCCTGGTAGATGAGCAGATGCTGTCGGACCTGACCGTGGAGTTGAACGCGGTGCTCGTGGATCCGATCAAGACGACGATTGTGCAGGATTATCGCTGCATGACGACTTGGGTGCTGCGCAAGCGGCGAGGGTGAGGCTGCGGTGCGGGGAATCTGACTTCATGGATTCCCACATCTCAGAATCGAGATGTGGGGCACCCAATCGTATGAGGGCACTCGCCGTGCCGCAGCGCAACCATCGCCTGCTATGATTCGGCGTTGATTTGAATGAAGGTTGGAAGGAGCGGGAATGGCGAACGGTTCGCGGAGAGGTTTTTTGAAGGCGGCATCGGCGACGGTGGGAGCGGTGGCGCTGGTGGGACGGATGCCGGCGTGGGCGGGTATGTCGGTGGATCGGGTGCGGGTGTGGAGCAGCTTTCGCGAGAAGCGGCACGCGGAGGGCGAAGGGCTGAGTTGGAAGACGGGCGGAGCGATTGCAGCGGATGCGATTGTGCTCGATGCGGGGACGGTGAAGCAGGAGATTCTGGGATTTGGCGGGGCGATGACGGACGCATCGTGCTACTTGCTGAGCCAACTGACGGAGGCCGAGCGCGGGGCGATTATGCACGCCTGTTTGCGCCGGAAGAGATGGGCTTCAACGTTTGCCGGACGTGCGTGGGGGCGAGCGACTACTCGCGGACTGTGTACAGCTTTGACGAGAGCGCGGAGCCCGATCCGGAGATGAAGCATTTCTCGATCGATCACGACAAGGAATACATTCTGCCCGTGCTTCGCGAAGCGAGGAAGGCGAACAAAGAGCTATTTCTGTTTTCGTCGCCATGGAGCCCGCCGGGATGGATGAAAGCGAACAAGTCGATGCTGGGCGGAGCGATGAGGAGCGGGAACTTCGAGGCGTATGCAAGGTATTTCCTGAGATTTTTGGATGGATACAAAGCGGAGGGCGTTGCGATTGATGCCGTGACGGTGCAGAACGAGACCGACGCGGAGCAGAACGGACGGATGCCGGCGTGTCTTTGGGCACAGGAGCATGAGATTGAGTTTGTGGCGAAGTTTCTGGGGCCGGCGCTAAGAAAGGCTGGCGCGGCGACGAAGATCTGGGTGCTGGATCACAACTACAACCTGTGGGGTCGGGCGATTGGCGAGCTGAGCAATGCGGAGGCTGCGGAGTACATCGACGGGATTGCGTGGCACGGATATGTAGGCGAGCCCTCGGCGATGACGCGGGTGCATGAGGCGTTTCCGAAGAAGAATGCTTACTGGACCGAGGGAGGGCCGGACGTGAACGCGCCGGATTACCAGACGGACTACGCGAAATGGGGCGAGACGTTCAATGGGGTCCTGGGCAACTGGGCGCGGTCGATCACGGCGTGGAATGTGGTGCTGGACGAGAAGGGTAAGCCGAACGTGGGGCCGTTCTCGTGCGGCGGCGTGATTACGGTGGAGAGCGGCAGCCACAAGGTGACGCGGAGCGGACAGTATTGGGCGTTTGCGCACTACGCGCGGCACATCAAGCGCGGGGCGCGGGTGATTGCGGCGAATGGAGTGGGCGGGGATGAGAACGGCGTGACGGTGACGGCGGCGCGGAATCCGGATGGAAGCTTTGTGGCTGTGGTGGCGAATCGCGGAGCGGAACGGCGCGTGCAGCTGGTGATGGGGACGAGTGTGCTGGATGTGGAGTTGCCGGCGGAGTCGCTGCAGACGTTGGAATGGGCGTGAGGTGTGGGCGGATTGGGCGAGATGGCCTCCGACCCTAGAGCGGTTCCACAATTCCCATGGCCATACCAGCCTGGTTGAAGGTGGCTTTTTCTTGAGGAAAAAGCCACTTGAGAACGATTGCTACGAGGTACGCCACTTGTGGAACCGCTAAAGTCGCAAAAACAAAGACGCTCCGAGGGTGGGGTACCCGCTCATTCTTGAAGTGAACCTCGGATTCTGGTTCGGTGTATTCTGCTGGCAGAAGAGGTCCGCAGAGATGATGCGCCCTTTACCTTTAATCCATGCGGCTATCATGCTGATGCTTTCGTCTGGGTTGCTGGCCGCGCAGGCCGATCTTTGGAAGAATGTGGCTCCTGACGCCGGGCCGACGCGACTCGATCGAGCTCCGCTGACCGACCCGCAGCGGCGCGCTGTGTTTGCGCTTTTCGGGAGACAAGGCCAGGCCCATGTGTGGGAGTGCGAAAGTGCGCCAGACGCGAAGGGTCTTCTGAGCGGATTGAGCTTTTCGGCGATCCCGGTTGCGGAAGGGAAGACGGTGTACCTGGTGGAGGCCGGCGCGGGATGTGCGCGGGGCGGCCAGGGATCAAACGGGGCGATGTGGCTGGTGCGATTTGACGAGGCCGGGCCTGTGCTGCTGGCTACGCCGAAGGAGGGGTTCGATGGATGGCTCTTCAGGGTCCAGCCGAACGCAAGCCACGGCTATCACGACTTGATCCTTGGCTGGCACAGGAGCTCGAGTGAAGCCGGGTTAAGTTATTTTCGCTTCGATGGAAATCGATATAGGCAAGTTGGCAAAGCCACCGGCGAATGGAATGAAAATGCGCACATGACGATCAAGCCGGAGGCGGCCCACAGATAGCGAGATGGGTTCCCACCCCTTGCTGCGAAAAGCGCGGCAAGAATGGGGCGCACGGCGGTGACGCAGGACAAGAACAACCGCAGGTCCTTCGACTCGTCCGCTGTAGCGGACTCGCTCAGGATGACAGCTTGTTGCTCATGCGATTGTCGGCCCGAGTCAGACCCGTTACCCCATCGGTTCCCCCTGATTGCCTGCGCCAAAAAGTGGATTGGCTGTAGATTAGCGCGGGCTATAGTGAAGGTTGGCGACTCTCACGACCTTGCTCAGGCGTGATGAACCAGAGCACTACCTCAACTCGTCCCTTCGGCTGGGAGGACACAGCGGCCTCGGAACCTCTATTCCGGCGTGCTCAGCAATCTGTCTCTCCCGGCGGGCGCACGCGTCCGGGTTCGCTTCCGGGCATGCCGCTGGAGATGGCGGATCCTGACGACGAAGATGAGGTGCGCCCGAAGAAGGGCCGGTTTGGCGGGCCGAGGAATCCGTGGTGGCGGCCGGCAAGCACGGCTGGACGCGTGCTGCTTGGGGTTTCACTGCTGACGGTTTTCTGCGGGCTCACTATTGCGGTTCTCTACCTCAAGAACTATCTGAACCGCGATGGGCGCTTCCGCATTGAGGGCACCAGCAACATTGAGGCCACCGGGCTGACCGAGGTAAGCCGCAAGCAGATGCTCCCGGTGTTTGGCGAGGACATTGGCCGCAACATTTTCTTTGTTCCGTTGAGCGAGCGCAGGCGCGAGCTTGAAGAGATTCCGTGGGTGGAACACGCGACGGTGATGCGGGTTTTGCCGGACCAGATAAGAGTTTCGCTGGTGGAGCGGAAGCCGGTAGCGTTTGTGCGGCAGGGAAACACGATCGGACTGGTGGACGCGAACGGCGTGCTGTTGTCGATGCCTGCGGCGGCGATGGCGCAGCATCATTACTCGTTTCCGGTTGTGACGGGCATCGATCCCGCCGACCCGATCGCTTCGCGCAAGTCGCGCATCGCGGTTTATCTGCGCATGCTGGCGGAACTTGACGCGAGCAACCAGCACTTTTCAGAGCAGATCTCCGAGATCGACTTGACCGACCCCGAGGATGCGCGTGTCCTGATGCCTGAGCAGGGAGACGACATACTGGCGCACTTTGGGGAGGACAAGTTTGCCGATCGCTATCGGCGTTACAAGGAGCACATCGCGGAGTGGAGGAAGCAGTATCCGCGGCTGGCGTCGGTGGATTTGCGCTATGACCAGCAGGTAGTGCTGGGAATGAAGAACGCCGCCATAGTGGAAGAGAAGTCGGGTGGGGATAAGGGGTCGGGCGATAAGGCGACGACCAGGAGCGAAAAGCCGGTTGCAGCACAAAATGCGAACTCGAGAGCCGGCGTAGTGGGGACTGCGGCTGCTGGAGCCGGTTTGGCAGCGCACGCTGCGACGAACGCCGCTGCAGTGAAGCCTGCGGCAGCCAAGCCGGCGGCGACGGATGTCGCAGACTCGCCGACTGCCAATGGGAAGATCGACGGCAAATCGAAGCCAGGTGCCACGAGCACGGCGAAGCCGAAAACGCTGACCGCGAAACAGAAGGCGGTGAAGGAAGAGGCCGCGAGGGAGAAGGCGCTGGAAGCGAAGGCTGCGCATATGCGAGCGGCACGGGAGAAGGCAGCCGCGGCGAAACAGAACAAGAAGCCGGCAGCGGCGCAACCAGCGGCCGCGGAGATCAACGGGCAGAAGACGCCCACTACACCGCACTCGGGTCAGGAAGGCGAGTAGCCGAATGAGCCAGAAGCAAGACAACCTGATCGTCGTGCTGGACATTGGCAGCGCGTGGACGCGGGTTCTGGCCGCGGACCTGAACGAAGGTTCGTTGCGTTATCGAGGGCATGGGATTTTGGCGTCGGCTGGCATGCGCAAGGGGCTGATCAGCGACCTGGGGCCGGCGTCGCGCGTGGTGAAGGCGGCCAACGAACAGGCCGAGCGGGTGGCGCAGGCGAATATCGACGAATGCGTGGTTGGCGTGGGCGGTCCGCATATTCGCGGAATTAACACGGCCGGCGGGTTTGAGCTGGGCAATCGGATGCGCGAGATTACGCGCGAAGATGTGAGGACGGCGGTGGATCATGCGCGTTCGGTGGAACGGCCGGCCGACCGGGAGATTCTGCACCTGCTGCCAAGGCAGTTCATTCTGGACGGACAGCCGGGGATTTTTGACCCGATCGGGATGGTGGGCGCGCGGCTTGAGGTGCATTTGCATATAGCTACGGCCTCGGGAAGCGCGTTGCAGAGCACGGTGACCTGCGCTAATCGCGCGGGGCTTGAGGTGACGGAGGCGGTGCTGGAGTCGATTGCCGCGGCCGAGGCGACGCTTTCGGCCGATGAGCGCGAGCTTGGCGTGTGCCTGCTGGATATAGGCGCGCACTCGAGCGATCTGGTGGTGTTCTACGAAGGGGCAGTTGCGTACACAGCTTCGGTGCCGATCGGCGGGCAGCACTTCACCAATGATCTAGCGGTGGGCTTGCAGATGCCGGTGGCGCAGGCCGAGGAGTTGAAACGGCAGTATGGACATGCGCGCGTGACGGACATTCCGCAATTGGCGGAGATTGAGATTGCGAATCCCACGCCGCAAACGCTGCGGCTGCGCACGATTGCCGAGATTCTCGAACCGCGAGCGCGGGAGCTGCTCTATTTCGTTAAGGAGAGCCTGCGCGCAGGGCGCGTAGACGAAGCGCTGGGAGCGGGCTGTGTGCTGACCGGAGGCGGAGCGATGCTGCCGGGCATGCTCGACCAGGTAGAAAGCCAACTGCACGTGCCGGCGAGGACGGGTGTGCCGGTGAGGTTGTCGCACATGCCTGGAGAGCTGGTGCATCCGAGCTTCTCCACGGCAATCGGGATGCTTTTGTACGCGCACCGCATGCGGATTTCGCGAGCTGCTGAAGACAATTCGCTGCTCGCCAAGCTTCGCGGCATGTTTGCAGCAAGTTTTTAAGAACAGGATTTCTGAGGAGGTTTACCACCATGGACCAATACACGAACCGGCAAATGAATCAGCAATTGAATCAGGCAGGCGAAATGCGGATTCAGTTTCACGAAGAGAGCATTCAGGGCGCGCGGATCAAGGTGATCGGCGTGGGCGGAGGCGGCGGCAACGCCGTGAACCGCATGATCCAGGCAAAGATGGAAGGCGTGGAGTTTATCGCCGCCAACACAGATGTGCAGGCATTGAAGCTTTCGCAAGCGCCAGTGAAGCTGCAGCTTGGGGTGCGGCTGACGTCTGGGCTGGGCGCCGGCGCGAATCCTGACGTTGGGCGGAGAGCTGCGCTCGAAGACTCGGAGAAGATTATTGAGGCGCTGGAAGGCGCAGACATGGTTTTTGTGACCGCGGGCCTGGGCGGCGGGACGGGGACGGGCGCAGCACCGGTGATTGCGTCCCTGGCGAGCGAGATGGGCATTTTGACGGTTGCGGTGATCACGCGGCCGTTTGCCTTCGAAGGCAAACGCCGGCTGCAGCAGGCTGAGCGCGGCATGAGGGAGCTGATTGATGGCGTGGACACGATGATTGTGATCCCCAACGAAAAGCTGCTGGTGGTGGCCAAGGACGCGGGCTTCTTCGAGAGCTTTCGCATTGCAGACGATGTGCTGCGCCAGGGCGTGCAGGGCATCAGCGACATCATCACGATTCCGGGCATCATCAATCGCGACTTTGCCGACGTCAAGACGACGATGGCGGGCATGGGCCACGCCGTGATGGGCACAGCGGTGCGCTCGGGCGCGAACCGTGCGATTGAAGCGGCGCAGGCGGCGATGGCGTCGCCGCTGCTGGAGGCAGGGGCGATCGACGGGGCGCGAGGAATCCTGATCAACATCACCGGCTCGAGCACGCTCAAGCTCTCCGAGGTGAACGAGGCGTCTTCGCTGATCCAGGCGGCGGCGCACGAGGATGCCAACATCATCTTCGGCGCGGTGCTGGACGAGCGAATGGGCGATGAGGTGAAGATTACGGTGATCGCGACGGGGTTCCGCGACCAGATGCCGGAGCGCCGCGCACGGATGCTGACGGTGGAGGAGACGCCGCTGATTTCTGTGCCGGTAATGTCTATGGACAGCTGGATGCACGAGACCGGGCCGGCGGTGGAGGCAGCGACGGCGCGATTTCTGAGCCAGGTTGAAGAGGAAGAGAATGCGGCCGAGCTTGTCCAGGAGCCCATTCCGATTCGGGCCGAGAAGTATGTTCCGGCTTTGGCGGAGGATCCGTTTACCAGGTTGCACGAGCCGCTGGTTCCCGAGCCGGTTATTGCCGGGCCTGGAGTTGCCGAAGAGGTGGCTGCGAGCGAGCCGGTGGAGCATGAGCCGGTGTTTGCATCGGCGAGGAACGGTCACAAGGTCAACGGATTCCACGAAGCGGGGTTTGGGGCTGGACTCGGGGTGGAGCACGAGGCCGATCTTGAGCCGGAGCATGATTTCCGGCGGCCGAAGTTTGCCGAGTTGGCTGAGGAGCCGGCATACACACTGCTGCCAAAAGACTACGCCGTGGGCGGATTTGGGAATGGTGCGCACGCAGCGGTAGCCGTGGAGGAGCGCGCAACGGAGCCAACGACGCTGTTTCCGGAGCCGAATGAGGAGGAGCATCGAGATCTCGACGTTCCGGCGTTTATGCGGAGGTTGCAGTTCTAGGGCATTTTGGCGGTTGTTGTGGGGGCGGTATTGTGGCATCCCACCCTAGCCGCAAAGACAAAAAACGCTGCGAGGGTGGGGCACCCGCATTTCACGCTAACTGCAACGACAAGGACGGGCGTGGGTGGGGCACTGGTGGAGGGTGTAGTTCTAGAGTCCGAGTGATCTGAATCACTTTGCAATTCGGGAATCGGACTGTATAGTCCAAGGTAAGCCTCCCGAAATGATCGATTACTCGCAAGTTGTAGGGCAGTGCCATTGTGGTTTGGGTAATGGTTTAGGTAATTTGAAGAGATACAACAGTCGGCAGCCGAGGCGACTTGTTGCTGCCGAGTAGATGCCGCATAAAAACCGGTGCAGAGGAATTCTGCGGCGCGACGGGTTAGCAGGTATTGGGAGCCCGGACTGAAGGAAGACTGCAAGCTGGCCGATTCACAGAAAAAGGCCTTGGCCAGGCAACGCGTTCGCAAGGTAAGGCTATAAAGTTCACGGTGCGAGGAAATCGCCGGATGAAGGTTTTGCGGTTTTGGTCCCTGGGAGTCGCGCTAGCGGGGTTTGCGGGGTCGAATGCCGGCGCGGCCGGGCTCGACGTTCAGCATCCGCTCCATCACGCACGGACAAGCGAGTCGCACCTGACTGAAACCCATGCCGGCGCGCATCATGCTGCCACGGGCGCCGCGCGGCGGACGACTCCGTCCGCTTCGGCCAAGAGTGCGCCGTTGAGCGCTGGTTCAGTACACGCCGCGACGACTCATTCCAGAGCACACATCGCAACGGGGAGCGGACTGCACCCAACGGTGCGACACGCGGCGCTGTCCACACGGCGTCACTACTACGAGCGATTTACGGCGAGTTCGTTTGCCAAGGGCGATCAGTTTGCCGACGACGTGACGACCGGTGAGGATCCGGTGGTGCGCCAGGCGGCGATTGATGCGCTGGGCGACATGAATGGGACAGCCGTGGTGATCGATCCGTCGAATGGGCGAATTCTGGCAATGGTGAACCAGAAATTGGCGCTTTCGCCGGGAGCCGAGCCCTGTTCGACGATCAAGATCACGGTGGCGATGGCAGAGCTGGCCGAGGGTCTGGTGACGGCGGAGACGCCGGTGCGGCTGGATGGCTTCCGCATGAACATGACGCAGGCGCTGGCCAAGAGCAACAACCTCTATTTCGAGGAGCTTGGCCGCGAGCTGGGCTTTGACCGGGTAAGGCACTATGCGAATCAGTTCGGGCTCGGCGAGCTGGCCGGATATAACATCCCCGGCGAGCAGCTTGGAGTTTATCCGAACGAGGAATTGCCGGCCAAAGAAGGCGGAGTAGGCCGGATGTGCAGCTTTGGGCAGGGCGTTTCGCTGACCCCGCTGCAACTGGGCGCCTACGTGGCCGCATTGGCGAACGGGGGCACGCTTTACTATCTTCAGCATCCGACGACGATTGCAGATGCGCTTGAATTTGCGCCCAAGGTGAAGCGGACGCTGGACATCGCGCGGTATCTTCCTGACATCGAGCAGGGCATGGCGGGGGCTGTCCAGTTCGGCACGGCGCGGCGGCTGCACGCGGAATTCAGCCAATTGCCCGTTTTCGGCAAGACCGGCACCTGCTCAGACAATGGCACGCGGTTTGGGTGGTTTGCGTCGTTTTCCCAGACGCCGGGGGGCGGGGGACTGGTGACGGTTTTCTTTCTGGAGGGCGGACGGCCAACATTTGGTCCGCGGGCGGCAGAACTGACCGGGGCTTTCTATAAGAACTTGTGGGATCGCAACTACTTTGCGGGCAGGGGCGGGCAGGATTCTGCGTTCGCGCACGCGGTATTCGAGTCGGGCAAACCGGGCTTAGGGCAGTAGGGTAAGGTAATGGAACGCCAGAAGCCGCCTTCGGGCGGCTTTTCTGCACTTTGTGGTGAAATTCTGCCTGGGTGAAGCGAATTCCGGTTCCGGAACATCCAAGTGAAAAGCCGCCGAGCTTCTTAAGCAGTCTGAGCGGTGAATTCTGAAGACGGACGACATTTTCACTCATCTGCCGCGACGGGAACCCCGATGGAACTGCCAACTCATATTCTTCTGGTCTACGGTTACCTGCTGGTTGCCGGCTGGGTGCTGGTTGAGCAACTGGGCCTGCCGTTGCCGGCGATGCCGGTGCTGCTAGCGGCCGGCGCGCTCTCGGCCGAGCACGAGCTCAACTTCTGGCTGGCGTTTCTGGCAAGCCTGACGGCGGCGCTGGTGGCGGACTCTGTCTGGTTTCTGGTGGGCCGCCGCTATGGGCACCATGTACTGCGGTTGCTTTGCAAGCTGAGCCTGGAGCCGACGATCTGCGTGCGCAAGACCCAGGACTCGTTTGGACGGCGGCGGGAGCTGACCCTGGTGTTTGCCAAGTTTGTGCCGGGACTGGCCACGCTGGCTCCGCCTGTGGCGGGCGAAAACGGCATGAGTTTCGGCCGGTTCCTGTTCTTTGACATGATCGGGGCGTCGCTGTGGTTCCTCACTCTGCTGGGCGTTGGACGCTTCTTCGGCGATATGCTGAAGCGCGATCCCACGCTGCTGAACTGGGTAGGGCGCTTCTCCGGCGCGTTGTTGGTGCTCGCCATCATCGCCTTCTTCCTGGTTCGCCTTTATCGGCGGCGGATGTTCATGAAGGAGCTGGTGCAGTCGCGGGTTGAACCGGCGGACCTGAAGGGTCAACTGGATGCGGGCGAGTTGGTCTACATTATCGATTTGCGGCACCCACTTGAACTTTTGCCCGATCCGTTCACGCTGCCGGGCGCGGTGCATTTTTCGCCGGACGGGCTGGCGGAGCGGCATTTAGAGATTCCGCGGGACCGTGATATCGTGCTCTTCTGCACCTGCCCCAGCGAGGCGACGGCGGCCAAGACAGCGATGACGCTTTACCGGCTGGGGATTGAGCGGGTAAGGCCATTGCGCGGCGGATACGACGAATGGAAGCGGCTGGGATTTCCGTTGGACCCGGTGAGCCTGCCCAAGCTGCCGCTTGAGCCTGCGCGAACGATTTAAGCTTGAGGGTCGGTTCGGCGCAGCCGAAAGGACCGGCTGGAGCGCTCCAACCCTATGCCAGAGACCATTGATGATGACCCTGAGCGAATCTCGCCGAATGCTGAGCGTGTAGCCGCACGTGCAATGGTTCTGGCGGCGGTCTCCTGCCGTGGGGCAATAGAAAAAGATTTCGCGAAGCCTGGCGCGGAAAAGTTACGGCAGCAGATATTGCCATGGCTTGAGCTCATTGGGGCTGCCACAGAGCTGGAGCCTCGCGAATCTTCGCTCATTGCCACACCCCTGGGTCAGCTAGACAAAAAAGCAGAGATCAATGCCGCATGGAAGTCTGAAGGCATGTGCGTTTTAGCTTGGGCTTTGCGAAGCACGGAACTTCCAGCAGTTCATATTCAATGCGATCCAGCCCACACAGCGAACTCCATGGGATTCCTCGACGTCCGCGAGAATACTCCGATGAATGCACCTGTTCTGCGCGACGAGGACGAGATCGGAAATTGGGCAGATACCTATATGACGCTGCATTGGCGATTGCGATTGATTGAGTCGAATCCCGGGCCGATGGATTATGTTGCCTGCATCGAGAAGGCCACCTGGTATCCTCACCGACTCGATGATCTTGACCTGTTGGACAATGACGTCGCGATCGACGGTGTGCGGATCGACAATCTTGAATACAGCAAATATCGAGAAAT
>Ga0302325_10021807_pt1 | contig 13407 bp, 18 predicted proteins | sample Palsa_T0_2_FD_201948 | JGI IMG/M metagenome (GOLD analysis project Ga0302325, IMG submission 201948) | Peat permafrost microbial communities from Stordalen Mire near Abisko, Sweden - Palsa_T0_2 | ecosystem: Environmental > Terrestrial > Soil > Palsa > Peat permafrost | place: Sweden: Abisko... | reverse complement strand
AATTTCAACGGACTTGGGAAGATCCTATCGGATCTGCATATTGGTTGAGGCGACATTGTTCGAACCCGATGCCGACGTGCATAGATAAGATGGATATTTCGGACAGATTGCGTGTCCGTCGTCTATGTCGGGTCCCCTGAGTGGCGCTCTTCATGGTCTGAATTCGCCGAGTTTTCGGAAATCTAGCACTACGTCACGTGGCCCCAACAACAAAATTTTTGAGTCTGGGGTGATTACCTCATCGTTGGATCGCCCCTGCAGAAGCTGAGCTCACCACGAAATTCGTCTCAACTTCTTTCCCCAAGCCGGATAAAAGGACACAAAACACTTGAACAACCCGCAACACAATCTTCGTCAGAGCCCCTTTGAAAGTTCATGACCTAAATTGGGTCTCTTCCAACGACAAAGATGGTGCCTGTTTCAAAAGCCAAGCTTGCCTCTAATTTCCTCGGTAAGAACAACCCCTTATTCCTCGAGCAATTCGCCTCGAGCTCACGGAGATCATTTTTGGCTAATCGCGATGTTAGGCGGGAACTCGGTCGAGAGTGCTGCGCCAGGCAGAGTCAAAGACTTTGTCGCACAGAATGGCGGACATACTGTCATCACGAGCGTCTTAATAGCAAACAATGGAATTGCTGCGGTCAAGGAAATTCGCTCAATTCGAAAATGGTAAGCTTTCCCAAGTCTCCGGCGCCATGCTAACGTGTGCTTCAGGGCGTATGAAACCTTTGGAGATGAGAAAGCTATTCAGTTTGTTGTCATGGCCACGCCTGACGACCTGAAAGTCAATGCAGAATATATTAGAATGGCGGATATATACGTTGAAGTACCCGGGGGAAGTAATAATCACGTATTTTCCTCAAATGGCTGTAGCTTACTTTGCAGAACTATGCCAATGTTCCACTGATTGTGGACATTGCTGAGAGGATGGGTGTTCATGCCGTGTGGGCTGGATGGTTTGCACCGCTTCCTTTGTTCGCTAATCTCTAGGGGTCATGCCTCGGAAAATCCAAAACTACCTGAAAGCCTCGCCAAGCTCAAGAACAGAGTGGTCTTCATTGGGCCTCCCGGCTCTGCGATGCGCTCGCTCGGCGACAAAATCTCTTCCACAATTGTCGCACAGTCTGCCAAAGTACCTTGCGTGGACTGGTCTGGTGTCGGTGTGGACGAAGTTGTCATCGATGAATCCGGACTAGTAACAGTTGCAGACGATGTTTATCACAAAGCATGCACTCATAACGCTGAGGAGGGTCTTACGCATGCGAACAGAATCGGATACCCCGTCATGATCAAGGCTTCCGAAGGAGGTGGAGGGAAGGGTATTCGGAAGGTGGATTCCCCAGAGCAGTTCGCCTCATGCTATTCCCAAGTCATGGCAGAAGTACCTGGGTCGCCCATATTTGTCATGAAGATGGCAGGCAATGCTCGTCATTTGGAAGTCCAGCTACTCGCTGATCAGTACGGTACAAACATTTCGCTTTTCGGCAGAGATTGTTCCGTTCAACGACGACATCAGAAAATTATCGAAGAAGCCCCAGTCACAATTGCTCGACCCGAGACGTTTAGGGAAATGGAAAAGGCGGCAGTACGATTGGGTGCACTTGTTGGGTACGTTTCCGCTGGTACCGTCGAGTATCTCTACTCTCACGCCGACGACAAATTCTACTTCCTGGAACTCAATCCTCGATTACAAGTTGAGCATCCCACGACAGAGATGGTCACAGGAGTCAACCTTCCCGCTGCTCAACTACAGATCGCGATGGGATTGCCCCTCCACCGAATCCGAGATATCAGACTACTCTATGGCGTCGATCCCAATGGTAGTTCTGAGATCGATTTCGACTTTTCATCTGAGGAAAGCTTGAAGTTGCAACGAAGGCCCACGCCAAAAGGTCACACGACGGCATGCCGAATTACGAGTGAAGACCCTGGTGCTGGTTTCAAGCCTTCCAGTGGTGTCATGACTGAGCTGAATTTCCGGTCAAGTTCAAATGTTTGGGGATATTTTAGTGTCAGTGCAGGTACGAGCCAACATAGGAAGTGACTAACCTTAGGCGGTGCGGTGCATCAATTCTCTGACAGTCAATTCGGTCATATATTTGCCTACGGCGAGAACCGATCCCAGTCCCGAAAGCACATGGTTGTTGCTCTCAAAGAACTCAGTATCCGAGGAGAATTCCGAACCACGGTTGAGTACTTGATTAAACTACTGGAAACTCCTGCGTTCGAGGAGAATACTATTACTACGGGCTGGCTGGATACGCTCATTTCCAACAAGCTTACTGCTGAGCGCCCGGACCCTATCCTTGCCGTTGTGTGCGGTGCCATCACCAAAGCCCACCTCGAAAGTGAGGCCTGTCTTCGCGAGTACCGCAGCGCACTGGAGAAGGGTCAAATTCCATCGAGAGATATCCTCAAGACCGTATTTCCAGTTGACTTCATCTACGAAGGGTCAAGATATCGTTTCACCGCCACGAGATCTGGGCCCGATGGGTACCATTTGTTCATCAACGGATCGAAATGTGCGGTCGGAGTTCGCGACTTGAGTGATGGCGGTCTCCTTGTCCTTTTGAACGGAGGCAGCCATACCGTTTATTATCGTGAAGAAGTTGGAAGCACCCGGTTGAGCGTCGATGGAAAGACATGTCTTCTGGAGCAGGAAAATGATCCTACTCAGCTTCGGTCCCCATCCCCCGGAAAACTCGCTAAATTCCTTGTCGAAAGCGGCGATCACGTCACGGCTGGACAAGCTTTTGCGGAAGTGGAGGTTATGAAGATGTACATGCCTTTGATTGCTCAAGAGGATGGCATTGTCCAATTGATCAAACAGCCTGGATCCCAGCTCGAAGCCGGAGAAATCTTGGGAATACTCTCTCTCGATGATCCTTCAAGAGTCAAGCACGCCAAGCCTTTCGACGGACAACTTCCTCCAATGGGCCTGCCCGTTATCATCGGTGACAAGCCTCCTCAACGTTACGCTCGACTTCTTGGCGTGCTCAACAATATCTTGGACGGATACGATAATCAAATCATTATGGCTTTGACGTTGAAAGACTTGCAAGAAGTGTTGAGGGATCCTCAATTGCCCTACGGAGAATGGGAAACCGCATTTGCTGCCCTTAGCTCTCGGATGCCAGCTGCGTTAGACGCGAAGCTGAGTGCGATCGTCCACCGGGCCCAGCAGCGTCATTCCGACTTCCCTGCACGGCATTTACTCAAGACCTGGGAGGACTTCTTTCAAGACACGGACACTATTCGTACATCCGATGCGGAAGCTCTGCAGGCTCAGCTGGCACAGCTTCCTGCTATCGCCCTGGCTTATTCACATGGCCTACAGACTCACGAATATAAAGTCCTTGAAGACTTATTACAAAAGTACTGGGAGGTAGAGTCATTGTTCTCTGGACAAAACATCCGCGATGAAGATGTCATTCTTCGTTTGCGTGATGAGAACAAAGACGACATGACCAAGGTCGTCCAAACGGTCTTATCTCATGCAAGGGTAGGATCCAAGAACAATCTCGTTCTCGCAATCCTCGGCTATCTTAAGCCAAGTGCTCAAAGCACGACGGTTGGAAAACATTTCGCTCCAATTCTCAAGCATCTCAGCGAGTTAGACTCTCGTGCCACTTCCAAAGTCGCATTGAAAGCCCGCGAAGTGCTTATTCAAACAGCGCTTCCCTCTCTCGAAGAACGACAGAATCAGATGGAAATGATTCTCAAATCCGCGGTGGTTGAAACGACCTACGGAGAAGTCGGCTTCCGTCATCGCGAGCCAGATCAACAGAAACTCAAAGACCTTATCGATTCGCGATTCAATGTTTTCGACGTTCTCCCAAGTTTCTTCACACATCCTGATGAATGGGTTAAGCTTGCGGCATTAGAGGTGTATGTTCGAAGAAGTTATCGTGCATACTCTGTCCTCGCCATCGAATATCACGAGGAATCCGATGCTCCGACGTTCCTGACATGGAAATTCAAATTGAGAGCCCTAACAACACCTGGGCTCGGAGTTGCTGCATCTCCTGCGAACGGTGCTTCTACACCGACCTCCGATAAAGGATCTCTGTTCAAGCGAGTTGCGTCTGTCAGTGATATGTCACTTGTTGTTTCCAGGGGAGAAACTGAACCAATCCGAGTTGGTGCAATTGTTGCTCTCCGTAGCTTCAACGACTTCGAAGAAGATCTGTCACACGTTTTAGGCGCTTTCCCTCGTCGACCACGCAGTCGCTCGGGCTCCGGTCATAAATCCCCACGGAAAACCAATGGGACATTCCCAGGCTTGACTCGGCATAGGCAGCATAGTCATTCAATCTCCCTGTCGTCCGCGAATGAAGAGAGCACAAATGTCTTGAACATTGTCATTGTAGAAAATGAGGATTTCGATGAGAATGCTTTCTTGACAAGGATTCAAGAACTTCTTGGAGACTTTGCGGATGAATTTGATAAACGTGGAATTCGTCGCGTCACATTCACCACTAGTCGAAAGGAAGACAACTATCCTCGCTACTACACTTTCCGTGGCCCGACATACCTCGAAGATCCGACAATTCGCCACATCGAGCCAGCGCTAGCTTTCCAGCTCGAGTTATCCCGTCTCTCCAATTTCAACTTCCAACCGGTATTCACGGATAACCGCAATGTTCATGTTTACAAAGCGGAAGGCAAAGACGTTACTAGCGATGTTCGATTCTTTGTTCGCGCCGTTGTTCGACCTCCTCGCGTACGTGATGAGATTCCAACAAGCGAGTATCTTATCTCTGAAACGGATCGCCTGGTTAACGACATTCTCGATGCTCTTCAGATCCTAGGGCCCGAACGGACGGACATGAATCATATCTTCATCAATTTTACTCCAACCTTCGAGCTGTTCCCAGAAGAAGTTGAACAGGCTTTGGGTGGCTTTATCGAACGATTTGGAAGACGGGTCTGGAGACTTAGAATCACGAATGTTGAAGTTCGAATCATCTGCAAAGATCCAGTTACTGAACTTCTTTTCCCCTTACGAGTCATTATCTCCAACGTCTCGGGCTTCGTTGTCAAGATCGATACCTACGCCGAAGTTAAAAATGACAAGGGAGAGTGGATATTCAAGTCGTTCGGCCCTCAGACAGGTTCAATGCACCTTCGTCCCATTACTACTCCGTACCCGACCAAAGAATGGTTACAGCCTAAGCGATATAAGGCACACATCATGGGCACTACGTATGTGTACGATTTTCCCGAACTGTTTAGCCAGGCTATCAGGCAGCAATGGCAGGCAGTCCGCGCACAGCATCCAAAGATGAGAGCTCCGGAGGATCTACTAGTGGCCAAGGAACTTATTTTCGACGAACATGGTCAGTTGATCGATGTTGAGCGCGACCCTGGAACCAATTCAATCGGTATGGTCGCATGGCTTATCACTGCAAAAACACCCGAGTATCCCAAAGGTCGTCGTTTTGTCATTATAGCAAATGATATCACGCACCAGATCGGTTCATTTGGGCCCGCCGAAGACAAATACTTCTTCAAAGTCACCGAGCTTGCTCGACGACTTGGCATCCCCAGGGTTTACCTCTCCGCGAATTCCGGCGCGAGGATAGGTATTGCGGACGAATTGATTCCTTTGTTCTCCGTTGCGTGGAAAGATCCCTCCCAACAGGCTAAAGGGTTTGATTATCTCTATTTAACGGAGGAAGTGCACCGTCAGCTGGAGGAAGCGGGACGGGGTGAAGTTATCACGGAGCGCATCGTGGAAAATGGAGAAGTGCGTCACAGGATTACAACCATCGTCGGAGTCCAAGATGGACTTGGAGTCGAATGTCTTCGTGGCTCGGGATTGATTGCTGGCGCGACGTCACGGGCATATGAAGATATCTTTACGATCACTTTGGTTACATGCCGATCAGTTGGTAATTTTTGCTTATGTTCCTATACTAATGGCAGGTATCGGAGCATACCTCGTTCGTTTGGGTCAGCGAGCTATTCAAATAGAGGGACAGCCTATTGTATACTCCCCAACTCTAACAATGCTTACTATAGATCCTTACTGGAGCCGGCGCGATCAATAAACTGCTGGGCCGCGAAGTCTACTCATCGAACCTTCAGCTTGGAGGAACTCAAATCATGTACAACAACGGTGTTTCTCACATCACCGCGAAGGACGACCTCCATGGAGTTTCTGAAATCATGAACTGGCTTTCATACGTTCCTGAGAAGAAAAATGCTCCTGTCCCTATTTATCCTTCGGTGGATGATTGGGAGCGAGATGTTGAATACACTCCTCCTAAAGGTGTATATGATGTCCGTTGGCTGTTGGAAGGAAAACAAGAGGACGATATGTTTTTGCGTGGATTCTTCGATCGTGGATCGTTCCAAGAGTCCCTGAGCGGATGGGCAAAGACTGTGGTATGTATGCTCTGATGATTTAATTAATTGTAGGTTGTTGGACGAGCCCGTCTCGGAGGTATTCCAATGGGAGTTATTGCAGTTGAAACACGAACCATCGAAAATGTCGTACCTGCTGATCCAGCCAATCCCGATTCCGTGGAGCAAGTCATCATGGAAGCGGGACAAGTTTGGTACCCGAACTCGGCGTTTAAAACGGCCCAGGCTATCAACGATTTTAACCACGGCGAACAACTTCCATTGATGATATTCGCCAACTGGCGTGGATTCAGTGGCGGGCAACGCGATATGTACAATGAAGTCCTCAAATATGGCTCATACATCGTCGACGCTCTTACCAAATATGAGCAGCCAATCTTCGTCTACATTCCACCTTTCGGAGAATTACGTGGAGGATCCTGGGTCGTTGTTGATCCTACTATCAACGAGGATATGATGGAAATGTATGCCGATGTTGAGTCTCGTGGTGGTGTTCTTGAGCCAGAAGGTATTGTTGGCATCAAGTACCGCCGTGACAAGATTCTCAGCACCATGGCTCGACTTGATCCGGTCTATGCCTCTCTCAAGAGATCTCTGGACGATAAGGAACTACCGGAGGACCAAGCGGAAGACATTAAGGCCAAGCTTGCCGCGCGGGAGAAAGCCTTGACGCCCATCTATCAGCAAATTAGTATCCAATTCGCCGACTTACATGATCGTACAGGTCGTATGAAAGCGAAGGGTGTTATTAGGAAAGATCTCGAATGGCGCGAGTCTCGACGATTTTTCTACTGGCGACTGCGTCGTCGACTAAACGAGCAAACCATGATTCGAACCATGAAGAATTTGCACGGCGAAAAAATGTACTCCCATTCCGAGGCCCTCCAATATCTCAAGAAATGGTACTTCGAGCATGGAAACCCCAATTGGGAGGACGGCGACAAGGATGTAGCCACATGGATGGAACGCGATGGTAAGGCCATTCAAGCCAAGATCGAGGCTCTGAAGAACGAGACCGTGGAGAAGGAATTAGTTGCACTTGCAAAAGTCAATAAATCCGCGTTGTTGGGTGGACTGGCCAAAGTTTTCGAGACATTATCGCCTGAAGAAAAAGAAACAGTGCTCAAACATATTCAGGGGTAAAATTGACGGACGGAGAAACTGGGCGTTAATGTGTGCTGCAGCTTTGCTCTGTTGATGTTGGGACTAGTAATGAGATGCATTCTGTTTGTTCATTAGAGATTTCAGTAATACATATTTACTTTGGTAACTTTTCTTCATAGGAGCGAATGTCACCACAGTTAGTATCATTTCCACAGTTCCCTCATTCTTCCCATCGTCCAAGTATGCCATCTGCACCCCCCATATTGGCGAAAGCCATGATGTGATCAGATGACTTTGTGAGATGAAGGGATGAGATCCAGTAACACAAAATGTCTAAACGATCACTCACTTTGAAGACCACAGGGAAAATTTCAGTCAACATGTAGCGGGGAAATATTCTTATGGCCAAGTCGGTCGAGCTACTTGGCGCCAGCCATGCTCTGCGGCGGCGGACTTGCTCTCGGTATCACGTGCTTTTCAACATACTGTATATACAGTTACAGTACCATCTACATCGAATTAATATTTAAAACAGCATGAAAAGCATATGAATAGTTATAGAAGTCGTAGGACCATTTTTGTCCTCTTTAAGCCCTTGTCTTTCTGCGAGTCCCAAGTCCAAAGAATTGAGGAATTGCGGTAGAAGGGGGGCGGCCCGAGCGTTTCAAGGCGCAGCTAGGCTCGGCGGGCTCACATAAGCGCGCGTCGATACGTTCCCCCTTTCTGAACCACGTACCCTTTCCACCACCGCCAAATCACCAGCAACCAGCGAGATCATGGACAAGCTCAAAGAGGTACCCCAACCCAGCATCTTTCCATCCAAGCAAGCTGCTGCTGCTGCTGCTGACACGCTGTAGAAAATCAGTGCTCTTCGCGCCGAGACAGACGCCGCCAACGAGAAAATCGACGAGTTGAACGCGAAGGTTAAAGCTCTGGAATTGGCCACCACTGCCAAGGACCAGGAAATCACGTCTCTTACGCATCGGAACGAGCTTCTTGAGAAGAAACTCGAGGAGCACGAGGAGAAGATCGAGAAGTTTAAGGGACTTGAGAATGACGAGAGCGGTGCGCGTGGAGAACGAGAGAGTTTGTTGAGAAAGGTTGCTTTATTGGAAGAGGAGGCAGAGCAGAATGATAAGAACTTGAGAGAAACCACCGAGAAGTATCCCCTCCGTCAGCACTCACTTTTTTCGAGTTTGTATGGTTGCTGATGTGTTAGACTTCGCCAGGTCGATGTCAAGGCGGAACATTTCGAGCGTAAGGTGACATCATTGGAGCGCGAGCGCGATGCGCTGGAGAAGAAGGTGGATGAAATCACAGAGAAATATCAAGCTGCCAAGGCGGAACTTGATGAAGTCAACGCTCAACTTGATAATCTTTGAGTATGACTGGTTTCTGATAATGGTATCACGAGAATGACACTCGTTTTTGTACTGGCGCCAGTAGCATTATTACTTTCAATTCATATGTAGGATCTCGCATCCCTAGTACACCTGTAATCGCCTGACAATGTAATCTGTCGTCACATGAGATTGCAAAATACCAAATGAGTCCTTTTTTCTTGTCAGTACTCTGGTTGACGCCTGGGGGATCTTTCCCTTGACCGCAGATCACGAATCCCGTATATGCCAAGGCGGATAGCCGGTGTGCTAAGGTCTTGGCTATTGGAGGGTGAGATATCCACGCTGTTAAAACAAAAGGTGCCGCACAGCTCAGAAAACCGCACAGACATTTCACTTCACCGTATTCGATCATAAAAATAGATTACTAGTATAAGTCTAATGCAAATCATCATTTCCACAGTTCCACAGCCTCCCGTCAACCGTGATCCGCTCATTGATGCGCTCCAGGTTGATACTCTGGACTCTTCTCGACTTCTACAAATTAATCATTTCCACCCAAATAGTGGGAGAATACCAAGAACACGGCACTCGGCAGTCCAGTCCACGGGTCTAACTTTGTCGATGACTTCTTTGAATGCCGCTAGGGTACATAAAGTCTCGTCTCCTTGTCTATGTTTTCCTGTCGGTTTACAAGCTGGCATTAGCGAAGGCACAAACATCCCACAGAATACTGAGAATCACAAGAACACAACTTTTAAACACAATCTCATGAGACAAGCAAACATCAAACCCAAAAGCACCAAAAACCAGAGAAAAGATCATACCAGGTAACTCCACAACCCTCTGATTATACTTCATCCTCACAAAAAACTCATTCCCCGCACTGCCGCCCAACCACCCGGCCTGTACAAATGAGACCAATCCCCCCCTCTGGGCTTTAAACAGCTCAAAGGTGATATTGGAAGTGAAATGCGGCCATCGATTGTCGAATACCCCCAGCGTGGCAAGGATTGCTGCGATGGTGGTATCGTGGGTGCCGTAGAGGGCCATTTTTTGGGGCTGGCGGGGGTAATTGGAGGAGGATGTGAAGCGGTCGAGGATGTCGCCTAGGAGGGGTCCGACTCCGAGTCTTCCGTATACTTCGTTGTCTATTAAACTGTTAGTCTTGATGGACTCTCCGAGGACCGGGGGAGTGGGAAACAGATTCATCCGAGAAGGAAAAGATCAGGGGTTGGAGGATGTCAGATGAACCAAAGACAGAGGCGCAGGAGTTGTACCCAGATACCCATTGAACCACTCTGCAACAGCAGCACCCTCGATATCCCTCCTCATGGTCTTATCCATCAACTCCGCAGGCAGCGGAATCCCATTCGCGATACACGAATTAATCGTATCTAATATCCCCGTTGCTTTCGGTCGACCGTTCACGCTGATTCCTTCGGGGATCCATTTCTCGACGACTTTACTTGATTCCTTGAGTTTGGGATCCCATTCTGCAGCAGCTTTGACCGAGTAGTCTTCACTTAGTTTCTTCAGGCGACTAGAGATCAGAATCTATCGATATCGACAAATCATGCGCTGGGCAAGGGGGTCACGGGGGAAGGAGGTCCTGGGGAAAGGGAGGATACGCGCAGAAATCGTCGTTGGGATAGAGGTTTTCGTGGTGTACTAGACGGACGTGGAAATTGGGGGTTGCTTCAGCGTGGTCTTTGGGGTATAATCCACTGAACACTTGAGTCATGCTTTCTATCGTTCTCTGAATATGGGATGTCCTATCATCATCAGCAAACGCGCTGGAGGGAAGAAGGGGGAAACCACCTTAAATATAAGGTATTCTCGTCTTCTAGAGTTTGAGGTAAGAAGCCCAGTTTATCAACATATAGTTTTCGTATTCGTTCCCCCAGAGCCATGGTAGTAACTCTCCCCTGGTCCGTCAACTCTCCTAACAAACTACCACCTATCAATTCCAATCTTAAGGAAACCAAGCTAGGGAAATAGATCAGAGTTAAGTACCAATATGGTTCGCCTATTTTATTGACCTTTTTAAGTCGTCCCTTGGAATCAGGATTCTCTACTCTTCGCTGATAATGCAATGAATGAAACGAATTATTTGGCAGAACGGTCGTTGCGCGGAATTCCTCTGCCGCACGACATAACTTCCAGAAGGGAGGTACTCCCGCGTTCTGCAGTCTCTGTCGCACCGGGGTTCGTTCACCTTGATATCGTTAGATGATGTGTGTGAATTGAAGGGTGTACCATGACGGAAGAAGATCTGGACGTATTGCAGTGACAAGTCCGGTGGGTAAAGCTTGTTGACTTGTTCGGGTGTTAAATCTGCGGTTGCTTCAGGGGGCAGGGAGGCCATTACTCGTTAGACACCGCGATGTCGACGGACTAGATTAGGTGCGCCGGTTTGACTCTCTGGGAGAAGGGAGGAGGGAGTGCGTTGGAGTGATCGGAGGTGTTTATCGCAAGAGATTGAGTTGTGGAGATTGTGGGTGTCTTGTGAGGACACACGTGGACTGGTTGTGTCGTGGAGTGGATGGCCACAGGTACATATGTCGATAACCACTGCCTCGCTATGTTACGCTATACCAATTTCTGGGCCGGAAAACATCTCCGTAGTACTGCGTGTGTAACAACGAAACGTAGCACCACACATCAAGTAATCAGGCACAACCTAACTTCCGACAACAGCTCTTGCACTGTGTCCTCCTAACGCGACCACGGCCGCATTAACGACAAACGAGTGATGCAGAGCTCTGCACACATGTCGTCGACTTCACAACTCAGTCTTGAGGTCGAGTTCCAGCTTATTCTCCGCCAGCGACGCATCAACGAATTACTCGTATACCCCTTAATGCTTCTTGAAAGGTAACGGAAGAATGAAGTAGACTTACTACGACGAAGAGTTGAGCCTCCGGACCATCTCCCCTCAATGTTCGAGGGGCTTATCCAGACACTTGTAAGAGAAAAGAAACAGAATGAGGAGGAAATACGACTTCTTCAGTTCATTGTTTCGTCAATTGGTATCCCCGAGGGAGAATAGTATCCTCTGACCTCCTGCCTTGAGATTGATTAGTAGTGCTGTACAGACGAAATTGAAGGAGGCGATTGCGGTGAATAAAGAGCTCGGACGACAACTTTCTTTGGAGACTATGCAGCAGTTATATGCTGAAAGAGCACTTCTCCAAAGAGAAAGGGAATTACTTAGGAATACCGAAGATGGTGGACCCGTTGCGGATATTGAGTTGATGGTAGAAATGAGGCAGAATCTAGAGGATATGATGAGACAGAAAAGACAAGTAAAGCAGGTTCTGGGGAAATATATCGACAAGTATGGATCTATTGACGATGGACATGGAAATCAGACACCACTCCCGACTACTACTTCCCCCTAAACCACATCTTGCTTCGGTTCAGTTTGGGTTCACATGAGCATATTTATCCTACTCTCAACGTATCAATACCCTCAGATCAGACAGATCTCACTCAACGACAATCCCCTACCGATGAAACAACCACCCCCCAGCATGTCTCACCCACATATATACCTTCGCCCTCCTCCCGCCCTCCCCCCTTCCAACACTCCAAGCCCTCCACCCACACATTCCGTCTTCCACTCTTGATAAAAAACACTACATCTCCGGCAGTCGCAATGGCCCCGATCCCCAGCCCCGAGCCCGCTCTCCATCCCGTCTTCCAAAACGCCAACACGGCATGGAAGTTCAGCGCCAACATCATGAACTGGTTTTCCAAACTGGCTACTACGGCGTATACATGGACGGACTTGATCATTAGGAGTCGGCAGAGGAAGGTCGACAATGCGTATAATGTCAAGAAAGCGGAGGAGAAGGCGCAGGAGATCATGAAACAGCAGCAGGAGAGGAATCAGAAGAGGGCGGCGAGGGAGAAAAGAAGTGTGGAGGGGTTGGAGGAGGAGTTTGATTTTGAGGAATATGCGGAGATTCTTCAGAGTCTTTTGGAGGAGTGAAGGAGGGTTGTGAGGGGAAAGGTAGGAGATAGTGTCAGACTAATATATGTTATTGATTGTGTTCACTGGTCTTTAGTACATATGTATATGGTGCGTGCATGTTATGTTCCAAGGATAACCCTTTCGAGGAGTTTCACCACATTAAGGTTTGCAATCTGATTACTTTCCCAAACTTTAATAAGTCGTCCTCGGTTCCACAACCAGACTAAAACCATTCCCAGGAACTCCATTCCATCGATTCCCATGGCGAGCAGCACAGTTTCCATCCAAGTCATGTCAGACTTACACCTTGAATCCGGTTCCGGATACGAGACTTTCATTATTGAGCCACGGGCCCCGTACCTAGCCCTCTTAGGGGATATAGGCAACACGCGTGATCCCAAGCTCTACCCCTTCCTCGAAACCCAACTGCGGCAATTCCAAAAAGTGTTCTTCCTCCTCGGAAACCATGAGCCGTATCATTCGTCCTATCCGGCCTCAAAGCAACGCGTCACGTCGTTCCAAAACTCCTGGAACGAGAAAAGAGATTCCGAGGCGTCGAGAGGGGAGTTTATATTCCTTAACCAGACGCGATATGATATTACTGAGAACGTGACT
>Ga0302325_10021806_pt1 | contig 13407 bp, 14 predicted proteins | sample Palsa_T0_2_FD_201948 | JGI IMG/M metagenome (GOLD analysis project Ga0302325, IMG submission 201948) | Peat permafrost microbial communities from Stordalen Mire near Abisko, Sweden - Palsa_T0_2 | ecosystem: Environmental > Terrestrial > Soil > Palsa > Peat permafrost | place: Sweden: Abisko... | reverse complement strand
AGTCTACTTATCTAATGCCTGGACCGCGACACCCCCCCCCACCCACCCCATCCCCCGCCGCACCAACCTCTGCCGTCGCCGCCGCGTCACCGCTGACCGTCTCAGCGCACGACCCACCATCGGGGCGGGTGTCGCTGGTTTCCGCGGTCGTGCACTCAGCGGGCGTTGGCGATGTGATGCGAGCCGAAGGCTCGATGGTCGAGCAGCCGGGTGCGTTCCTCCAGCAGTCGGCACTCGTCGATCGATTTGCATCGGCAGTCGCCGCAGAACTGGAGCAACTGCTGGACGGTCGTCGCGCGGACGACCAGCTCGTCGATCTCAGGGAGCTTGCGGAGCGCGAGTTGCCGGAGCCGTTCGTGCGCGGGCCCCTTGCGGGAGCCGAGCAGATCGTGGATCTCGTCGAGGCTGAACCCGACGCGCTGCGCGGCGTCGATGATCGCGAGCCGACGCAGCACACGTGGCGCGTAGCGCCGCTTTCCCGAGGTGCGTTCAGGCGCGTCGATCAGTCCACGGGTCTCGTAGTACCGGATCCGCGAGGCGGCCATGCCGGAGCGCTCTGCCACTTCGCCGATCGATAGTCGCCGTCCCGCGTCTGACATCCCGCCCCCTGATTTGACTTAAAGCCGGGTTGAGGTGGGAGGCTAACAGCCGATGCTCCAGATCACGATCGAACAGGGCGCCGCGGGTCCTGAGGCCCGGTCGGTTCGCCCGCGGATCCTGAACGCGACGAGCGGATCGGCTGCGTCGACGGCCGCGACCGCGGCCGCGGCCGTGATCGCGAATGAGCGCGACGCCGAGCTGGTCGTGGTCCATGTGTGCGCACCAACGGTGGTGCGCGTCGGTCGTCTCGCGGCGACGATCGTTCACAACCAGCGGCTGGGAGATCCTCATGCCAATCCGGTCTTGAGGGTGGCGCGGCAGGTCGCCTGGGCCAACGGGGCGTTTGCCCGGCTGATCTTGATCAGCGGCGATCCGGTGTCGGCGATCCTCTGGGTCGCCGAGACGTTGGCCGTCGAGCTGATCGTGATCGGAGCGCGCCCCTCGCGAGTGCCCACGGTTCTTTCCGGGCCGACGCGCTATCGAATCAGACGCGACGCGTCCTGCCCGGTCCGGGTCGTGCCGCTCGTCGGCGGCCCGCAACCCGAGGCGTTGCCGCGAACGGTGCGGGCAACGTGACCAGACCGGTTTGCAGCGGGAGTGCTCGATGCTGACGGTGTCCGGCGCGTGCGTGGTGACGTTCATGATGGTGATGTACGCGCTGGAGGGTCGCGGTCGCGGGTTCGTGTTGGCGTTCGCGCTTGGGTGTGCGCTGTCGAGCACGTATGGGTTTCTCGCGGGCACGTGGCCGTTCGGGATCGTGGAGGGTGTCTGGTCGCTCGTGGCGGTCAAGCGTTATGTCGGTCAGAGCGGCGGCGCTGGCGCGGAGTCGCGCAGCGCGGAGAGCAGCACTCGGAGCGCGTCGCCACGTGCGGGATCGTCGATCGCGATCGAGAGTCGACGCTCCGAGGCGTCGTAGCCGAGGGCGAAGAAGCTGCAGCAGCGGCGCTCGATCGCGACAGTCTCGTGGAGCAGATCGATGTCGACCTCGGCGCTGAAGGCGATCACCAGCCCGAGCTCCAGTTCATCGATGCTGAGTGCTGTCTTGCCGAGCTGGCGGTAGCGATCGAGCTGCTCGCCGAGGCTGCGGTCGTCGAGCGTGCAGCCTGTGGGTGCCATCGGCAGCTCTCGGTGAGCCGAGGGAGCGATCGCTCAGTGTGAGGCTGGCTTGGCATCAAGCTCGTCGAGCAGTGAAGAGACGCGCTGGTTGATTTGATCGCGGACGGCGCGGACCTCGTCGAGCGGGCGGCCGGCTGGGTCGGCGAGCTCCCAGTCGAGGTAGCGCGTGCCGGGGATGACCGGGCATCGGTCGCCGCAGCCCATCGTGATCACGAGGTCGGCCCGCTCGGCGAGCTCGCGGGTCAGCAGCTGCGGCGTGCGATCGGAAAGGTCGAGCCCGAGCTCGCTCATCACCTCGAGAACCTCGGGGTGGACCCGGTCGGCGGGCGTGGTGCCGGCCGATAGCGCGTCGTGCCGTCCGCCTGCGGCCAGGGTGAAGAGCGCCTGGCTGATCTGGGAGCGCCCGGCGTTCTGGCGGCAGACGAACAGGACCGTGCTCATCGCGCGCTCACGATCGCGTCGGCGTCGGCCCGGTCAGGGCCGGGGTGTGGGAGCACGACGTCGGCCGCATCGGCCGGAGTGACACCGGGGTAGAGCGCGCGGATCGCGAGCACGGCGATCACACCGCCGATCGCCTGGGCAACGATGTAGCCCGGGACCGACGCGGGGTCGAGATGCTGATCGCCGCCCTGGCGAACATGGCGTTCGCGGCGACCGCGCCGAGCACGCACCCGGTCACCTGCGCCGAGAGGTAGGCGATCGCATCGCGGCGGGCGATTCCGCCGAAGCTCGCGTCGACGAACGAGACGACCGGGTTGAAGTGCCCGCCCGAGACCGGCCCGAACATCAGGATGATCGCGTAGAGCCCCGCGGCGGTCGCGGCGGCGTTCTCGAACAACTCAAGGCCGATGTCGTGAGGGGAGAGCTGCTGCGCGGCGATCCCGGAGCCGATCACGACCGCTGCGAGGAACGCGGAGCCGAGCAGCTCGGCGAGCAGCCGGCGAGGCAATGGCGGCTGGGTGGTCATCGTCGGGGTCTGCCGGTGCAGGGAGGCGACCGCCAGTCTAAAGATTGACAACCATAACTTCAATCGGTATCTGTATATCGATGTCCGTCGATCTGGAGCTCAATCGACACGTAGATTCCGCCTGTTGGTGCACCGTTTCCGCTGACCCCGGGCAGCTCCGCGGCTCAGCGGTCCAGTCAGACCGTGGGTTCGGCTGGGGTGAGCGGTGCCGCGTTTATTGCGTCGTGTCGGGCTCGGGGGACGGGACTCGGCTGTCCCACCGCTCGTAGTAGGGGCGCACGCCGAATACCTTTGCCAGCGCCGCCAGTGGCGGGAGGATCAGGTTCTGCAGCCAGATCGGTGGTGAGGTGGCTCGGCTCTCGTGGCGGAAGTGCCAGATCGTCGCACCGAGCTGGAGCGGATTCTTCGGTGCCCCTCGATCCGTGGTCTTGCCCTCGGACCCGAGGCCGCCGAAAGCCTCGAACATCTCCTTGGTGTGAAGCGCAGGACGGAGCTCGATCACGCCTTCGATCGTGACCGATCCGGGGTTCGACTCCGAGTGAGGCACCCCGATCGGCACCACGAGCGTCTCACCGGGGCCGGCGACACGGTGCTCGCCGGCGACGATGAAGTGCGCCTCGCCAACCGTTATCGCGAAGCGCTCCTCCTGGTGGGGGTGCAGATGCTCGGTGATCGACCCCCCGGGCGCGCTTCGCCAGTTGAAGCGAGCGACATCCTCGGCGCCGTCCTGTGCGGTGGCCGTGAACGTGATCGACTCGCCGGTGGCCGGGTTGGAGAACTCCCGGAACGCCGCGGTTGCGGTATCTGCGGGGGGCATGGTTCAGGTCTTTCCGTTTGATTGGGTGGAGGAGCCGTTCTGAGTGCGATACCAATCGACCGTCGCGGTGATCGCCGTCGCGAGCGGCGTGCCGGCACTCCCGAACGTGGACTCGTACTTGGTCGTGTCGAGCACGAAGGACTCGTCGAACTCGTAGGACATCTCGACCAGCTCGCGCAGCAGCGGGTTGAACAGACCCAGAGCGCGCACGGCCAGCTTCGGCAGATTGCGCACGCCGACGGGATGCCCGACATCGCCGGCCAACAGGTCGAGCAGCTGCCGGGTCGTCACCGTCTCGGGTCCCGGTAGGTGCCAGACCTCGCCGATTGCTCGTTCGTCCGTCCCGAGAGTCGCCAAGCCGGTGGCGATGTCGGGGACATAGCTGTAGGTGTGCGGCAGATCGGGGTTGCCGATGAAGTCGGCGCGTTTGTCGGCGAGCGCATTGGCGAACACCCGCTCGCCGAGGGTCGTCCCGGTGGTGATCCCGGCGCCGAAGAAGTCAGACGCGCGCCCGATCGCGATCCGCACACGACCGGCGTCCGATGCGTCCAACAACTCCTGGCTCATGGCGGCCCGCGTTCTCCCCTTGACAGTCGTGGCCGCGAGCGGGAGGCCCTCCGTCATCGCCTGGCCCGCGGTCGGTCCGTAGCCGTAGAGGTTCTCCAGGCTCACCAACAGCGCTCCGTGCCGTTCCGCCGCGCTCAGCACCCCACGCTGCAACGGCGGAAACCGTTCCGGCCAGTCGGTGTAAGGCGCGTTCAGACACTGGTAGATGACCGACGCGCCCTCGGCCGCCGCCACGGCAGCGTCGGGGTCGCTCGCGTCGGCGGCACGCCAATCCACGCCAGCGGGCAGCTCCGCCGGCCGGTTCCTGGACACCGCCCGGACCGCCAACCCCAACTCCGCCAGGCGGCCGCTCAGGGCACGCCCCACCTGACCTGCGCCGAACACCACATGAAGCTGATCGTCACTCATGCCAGCGCTCCCACCGTCGCGGGGACGACGATCTCCTCAGCCTTCGCGCGCTGCGCGGCCTCGCGAACTCCAGCGAGGTCGTGAAAGCCCGCAACGGCGGTCCCGAGGAGCAGGACACCGGCGCCCAGGCCCGTGGTCGCCACGAGCGCTGTCCCTGAAAGCGCAATCACAAGGATCACCGGCCCGATCGTCAACACCCAGCCGACCGGCCGATAGCGTGGGACGCTCACGCGGTGGTCGAGCCACAGCAGCAGCGGTCCGATCGTGATCGCGATCGACGGCAATACCCAGTCCGAATGACCCGCGGCGCTGACGATCACCGGTAGCGCGATCGCGGCGGCGAACTCGAGCACCGAGAGTACTCCTGGTTCACGGTCCGGATCGAAACCGTCATGCGCTCGCCGCCACTTCGCGTACCTCGACGTTTTTGAACGTCATGGCTGGCGGAACGGTCGCTTCGGCCTGCTGGCTCATTGCGGTGGCTGCTTCCTCGGATTCGAAGATCAGCATCGTCAGCCCGGTGTTGTCCTTGACGGTCCAGTAGCCCGTGACGAACCCTGGTAGCTGTGAGACTCCCGGCACGAGTTGCTCCCGTAGGGAGCGCTCGGCCGCCTCGGGGTCCGTGATCGTGACGTTGACGACGACTGCGTGCATGGTGTTCCTTCGTTCGTGTGGGTGGTCCGGCCGCGTCGGAGAGTCCACGCGAGCGGAAGCGGGGCGAACCTGGGCGAACATCCGCCGGCTCGAGGACCATAACCAACCGGTCACGGTCCGGGCAGGGGATCAGACCCGTCGTCTAGGACGGGAGAAGCTCGGCGACGCCGCCTCGCGACTTGCCATTCCGTTGGACGTCGACGGTCGCTTCGGCGGTGAACCGGGCGAGCGACTCGGGGTCGTGCGACGGGAGGTAAACCGTCGGATGATCCGCGCAGTGAGCCAGGATCGTGTCCAGGGTCGCGACGTGCACCTTCGGGTCCGGGCCGATCGCGTCGGCGCGTCTCGCGTGCAACTGCTCGAGCGTGTCCGTTGCGTCACCAGCGAGCATCACGTGCCGCCCGTCGTCATCGACGCAGATCACCGAGATGTGACCGGGCGTGTGCCCCGGCGTGGCGACCGCGACGATCCGACCGTCAGCACTCAGCGAGCGGCTCTGGGGAAACGCCCCGAACGGGCCGCCGTCGAGCGTGAACGGCTCCGGCGCGAACCCGGCAGGCAGCGGCTGACGCAGAACGCGACGCATCACTCCCGAGGACCTGGACTGGACATGACGCAATTCCGTTTCGCTGATCAACACGCGGCCCGGCACGTGGACCAACCCGTCGATGTGGTCTCCGTGTGCATGGGTGAGAACGACCTCCGACACATCTGAGATCGCGAGACCCACAGCGGCCATCGCGGCCGGGAGTTCCTGCTCGGGTGTGACGTGCATGCGTGCGAACGGCACGTTCCGTGCGTCCGCGGTCTCGCCGGTGTCCACCAGCAGCAGGCGCCCGTCGTGCTCGATCGCCCAGCAATGGATCGGCAATGGCTCTGACCAGGCGCCAGGGAGGAACAGATTCAGCTGACGGCGCGGGCCGCTGGCCGGGTAAAGGAAGCTGTCTTTGACGCTGACATGTCCGGTGGTGAGGGCGTGAATCTTCATCTGATGCTCCGATCAAGGGGGGGTAGTCCTGCTGTGAGGCCTGGCTGCTGGGCTGCGCCGGCGCGCCAATGTCGGGTGCTCCCGGGAGCGCGAGCGCGTGGATGGCGACTGGAGGAGGTCAGGCGCCGCCACCTGTGCGGGTAGGTGCGAAGCCACGCAGGACGAGCTCGACAATCCCCTTCGCGAGCGGCTCATCGATCGGTCCGCCCGTCACGAGCAGCCGGTAGAAGACGGCGCCGCCGAGAACGTCGAGCGCGAGCTCAAGATCGAGTCCGCGGCGGAGATCTCCGCGACGCACGCCACGCTTGAGGACCAGACTGAGCGCCGCCCGCCGGCCAGCGAGAAACTGGTCCCGAACCGTGCTGGCCAATGCCGGGTTGCGACGCGTCTCCTCCAGGAGCGCAGGCATCAGCCTCGCCGCGAGCGGCGCGCTGTAAAGCTCGATGGCCTGGGTCATCAGCGCCATCAAGTCGGCGCGAGTCGACCCCGTGTCAGGAATCGTGATCTCGCTGACCAGGGTCGCGACCGCGTCACTGACGAGCTCGTCCTTTGAGCGGTAGCGCCTGTAGATCGTGGCCTTGCCAACACCAGCCCGCTCAGCGACGTCGTCCATCCGAAGATCACGGACGCCACGGTCAGCCATCAATTGAAGCGTCGCGGTCAGGATCGCGCGATCCGCTCTCGCGTCCCTCGGTCGTCCGATCGTACGGGCCGATACCGGATCGCTCTCCATCTCAGCTCACCTTCCTTCCATCGATCGGGTAGACATTGCGGAACCAGCGGGTTCCGTAAAGCGAACTGTACCACACTTTCGGCACCCGATAGTCTCGTTAGGCCGATGGCGGGCGCCCACCGCGCTCAGCGAGAGCGAAGGCCTGAGCGAGCGGGCGAGGTCAAATCACAGGCTGAAGCTGAGGGTCCTGATCCGGGTGGTCGATGCCGCCCGGCGGACTAGCAGTTGGTCATCGTCGTCATCTAACCCCGCGCGCTCTACTCGAGGTCCTCGGGCCGCACGGCGCCGCCGGCGAGCGCCCGTTCAGCCAGGCGGGTGCGCTTCTCGTTCGGCGGCAGGTCCTCGACGCCGAAGCGGGCGAACAGCACCCGCATGTGGCTCTTGATCGCATCGAGGCTCAGCACCAGCTCCGTCGCGATCTCCTGGTTGGTCGCCGGCGTCGCGAACCGCTCATCGTCGCGGAAGGGGCGGCATAACGCGACCAGCACCCGGCGCTGGGCGTCCGAGACCGGCGGCGCCGGCACGGTCTGCACCGAGATCGTCGCGGCCACCTCGCCGGGGAGCGGATCGCGGACAGCGATCACCGTGTCGCCCACCTGGATCAGATCGGCGTCCCTGAGCGTGCGCTGGCCACGCAGCCGCTCGCCGTTTACGAACGTGCCGTTCCGCGACAGTCCGTCGTCCTCGATCACCCACTGGCGTCCTCGTTGCTCGAGATGGGCGTGCACCCCCGAGACCCGCGGATCCCACGCGATCTCGAGCTCGCTGCCCGGCGCCCGCCCGATCACCATCTGCTCGCCGCTCAGATCGACCGTCCGCAGCACGAGCTCACCATCGCGGAAGAACACGAACGGCACGCCGTTGCGCGTCGCCCGCAGCAGCTGCTGCAGTTCACTCGGGCTGGCGCCCACGCCCAGCACCGCCCGCTCCTCGGCACGCACGGGGCGAGGGTACTAGCTTCTAATCTCGATGCACGTCGTACTGGACAATCCGGGACGGGGAACCGCCGATGTCGAGCTGCTCGTCGAGCGCAGCGACGCCACGGTCGGGGACCTCGTCGACGTGCTGCGCGACGGACGGCTGCACCAGCTCGCCGACGGTCGGGCCGCCACCGGGCTTGTGGTCGACGGGCGTTTTTGCCACGCCGATCTCGCGCTCGACGAGATCGGGCTGCACGAGGGCGCCCGCGTGGGACTGGCCACAAGTGCCCCGGCGACGGCAGCGCCGGCCAACGCGGCGCTCGAGCTTCGGGTCGTCGCGGGGCTCGACTGCGGGCAACGCACCCCACTGTCCCCGGGCGGCTCGATCGTCGGGCGCGATGACGATGGCACGCTCGCCATGTCCGATGTCGGCGTCTCGCGCCGCCACCTCCGCATCGAGCCGAGCCCCGGCGGCCTGCGTGCCACGCTGACCGATCTCGGGTCGGTCAACGGATCCTGGGTCGAGGGGCACCGGATCGGCGAGCCGACCGAGATCTCTCCCGGCACCGTGTTCGAGGCCGGCGACGTCGCCTTCATGCTCGCCGAGGTCAGCGAGGACCGGCTCGATGTGGACCCCCAGCGTCAGGCCGGCGCCGGCGGCGTGGTCGCGTTCAACCGCCCGCCACGCTCCCGCGTGCAAGGGCCCGCGGACCCGCTCAGCCCGCCGGAGCAGGTGCGCGAGCAGGCCGCGCAGCGCTTCAGCCTCGTCTCCGCAATCGGCCCGCTCGTGCTCGGCGGCGTGATGGTGATCCTGCTGCATAACATCCTGTTCGCCCTCTTCTGCCTCCTCAGCCCGGTGCTGGTGATCGGCAACTGGTGGGAGAGCCGCCGCCAGACGGGCAAAGCCACTCGTGGCGCGCGACGCGAGCACGCCGAGCAGCTCGCACGCTTCTGCACCGACGTGAGTGAGCGCGCATCCGACGTGATCGCTCACCTGCGGCGATCGCTTCCGGATCCCGCCGAGATCGTCCGGCGGGCCACCGACCCAAGTCCCCGCCTGTGGGAGCGCAGACCTGAGCACGACGACTTCCTGAAGCTGAGCGCCGGCCTCGGCGACCGGGTGCTGCGCCCGCCGCTCAACCCGCGCCGCACGCCCTCGACGGCCGCCGAGACAGTGCTCGCCGAGAACGAGCGCCTGCGGCTGGCGCCGATCCTCATCGACCTGTCCGCGGGCGGCGTGGTCGGGCTGGTGGGACCCCGCGACGCCACCCTCGCCGCGGCCCGCAGCCTGCTCTGCCAGGCGGCGGTGCTGCACGGACCGGCCGACCTTCAGATCGCGATCCTGACCGAGCCCGGGCGCAGCGCCGAGTGGGATTGGGCGAAGTGGCTGCCCCATGCGCGCGACGCCTCCCGCGGCGGCGACGCGCGCCTGCTCGCCGGCGACCAGGCGAAGGCCGCCGAGCTCGCGGGCGAGCTGATGGACCGCGACGAGTCGGATTCTCGGTCCCTGCTCGCGGTGCTCGACAGCGATGCGCTGATCGAAGGGCGCGGCGCGGTCGGGCGGGCGCTGCTGCGCAGCGGCGAGACGGTCAGCGGGATCGTCCTGGCCCGCTCGAATGAGCGGCTGCCGGCGATCTGCACGAGCGTGCTCGAGCTCGAGCAGGGCACCGGCGAGGCGGTTCTCCGCCGTCCGCAGGCGGGCGAGCGGATCGACCCGCTGCTGGTCGCCGGGCTCTCGATCGCGACGGCGCGCGAATGTGCACTCGGCCTGGCCCGCTTCGAGGACGCGGACCTGCAGCTCGCGGGCGGCTCGCTGCCCTCGGAGGTTTCGTTGCTGCCGCTGCTCGGGATCGGCGAGCCGAATCCCGCCGCGCTTTCTGCACGCTGGGCCGCGGCGGCCTCACGGTCCAGCCTCGAGGCCACGTTCGCGCTCGCCGAGGATGGCCCTTTCACACTCGACCTGGTGCTCGACGGGCCGCACGGCTTGATCGCCGGAACCACCGGCTCCGGTAAGAGCGAACTGCTTCGGAGCCTCGTCGCCGCGCTCGCCGCGACCCACGATCCGCAGCGGCTGAACTTCGTCCTGATCGACTATAAGGGCGGCAGCGCGTTCGCCGAGTGCGCCGAGCTGCCACACACGGTGGGCATGGTCACCGACCTCGACGAGCAGCTGGGAGCGCGCGCGCTGCGCAGCCTCGAGGCCGAGCTTCGCTACCGCGAGCGCGTCCTGGGCGAGTATCGCGCCAACGATCTGATCGCCTACCAGCAGCTCCGCGCGCCCGCCCTGCCGCGCCTGCTCGTGATCATCGACGAGTTCGCCACACTCGCCTCCGAGCTGCCCGACTTCGTTGCCTCCCTGGTCGGCATCGCCCAGCGCGGAAGGAGTCTCGGCGTGCACCTGCTGCTGGCGACGCAGCGACCTTCAGGCGCAGTTAACGAGAACATCCGCGCCAACGCCAACCTCCGCATCTGCCTGCGCGTGCAGACGCCGCAGGACTCATCCGACGTGATCGATTCTCCCGCGGCGGCGCGCATCGCGCGCACTCAGCCGGGGCGCGCGCAGGTCAGGCTCGGGCCCTCCGAGCTGATCCCAATCCAGACCGCGCTGGTGACCGGGTCGACCGCCTCCGGCCCCGCTCGCGCGGTCGATGTGCGGACGTTCGAGTTCGCTCCCGCGCTCGACGGCGGCGTGCGGGATGCGACGCCCGAGCGCTCGGACCTCCAGCGGCTGGTCGCGGCCGCCGGCGATGCCTTCGGGTCGCTCGGAGTTCCGGCGCCGCGGCGCCCGTGGCTGCCACCGCTCGCCAACGAGGTCGCGCTTGAGGATTTATTGTCGATGGGCCCGCCACGGCCGCTCGCAGGTGAGCGCGGCCTGGTCGTTGCGCTCGCGCTCGCAGACGATCCCGACGCCCAGGCCCAGTACCCGGTCGGCTGGAACCTCGACGCAGGGAATCTGCTGCTCTACGGGCTCGGCGGCAGCGGGACGACGACGGCGCTGGCAACGGTCGCGCTCGCGCTGGCCGACACGACCGGTCCTGACCGCGCCCACATCTACGCGATGGACTTCGGCGCCGCCGAGCTCGCGCCGCTCGCTGCCCTTGCGCAGGTCGGCGCCGTGATCGTCGCCTCCGAGCATGAACGGCAGCGCCGCCTCCTGCGGCGGCTGCGGGGCGAGCTCGAGTCGCGCCGGCGCCTGGACGCCTCAGGACGCGCCGCGGCACCGCGAATAGTGCTCCTGCTCGACGGCTACGCGGGTTTCGCTTCCGAGCATTCCGATCTCGCCGGCGACGCCACCCGCGATGCGCTCGCGCGAGTGTGGGCCGACGGACCGGAGGTCGGCATCCACACCGTGATCAGCGCGGACCGCGCCGGCGCCGTACCGAACGCGCTCGCCTCGCTCGCCCAGCAGCGCCTCGTCTTTCGCCTCGCGGACCTGCCCGACTACGCCCAGTTCGGCATCCACCGATCCAACGTCCCCCGGTTCGCGCCGGGCAGAGCGGTCGTGGGCGCCATCGGCCAAACAGTCCAGATCGCCCGCCCAAGGGACGCACTGGCAGTCGCGGTCGAGGCGCGGCGGGCCGCCGGGGCCGCCGGGGCCGCCGGGGCCGCCGGGGCCGTCGGGGCCGCCGGGGCCGTCGGGACCGCCGGGACCGTCGGGGCCGCCGGGGCCGCCGGGACCGTCGGCGCCGCGGCCGCGGGGGCCGCCGTGGCCGCCGGGGGACCACCACCGATCGGCGTGCTGCCCGCGAGCGTGCCGCTCGACGCGGTGCTCGGCGCCGGCCGCATCGCCCCGGATTCGTGGTTCGTGCCGATCGGGATCGGCGACGAGCAGCTCGAGCCGGTCGGCTTCGAGCTGTACGAAGGCGACCATGCTCTCGTGGCCGGCTCCCCGCGCTCGGGCAAGACAAACGTTCTGCTGCTGATCGCCGCACTAGTCGCCCGAGCCCATCCCGACTTCGCGCTGATCGGCGTAGCGGTGCGTCCCTCGAAGCTGCGCGAGTGCACCGACCTCGAGCGGATCGTCACCGCGGCAAGCGAGCTGCCAGAGCTCGTGGAGCAGCTGCGGTCAAGCGGCGCGGCGGGCGGACGGGCGGGCGAGCCCCGAGTTCTGCTGATCGACGACGCCGAGATGGTGCCGGACGAGGGCCGGGCGCTGACCGCACTGTTCGCCGACCCGCCCGCCGGACTCCACGCCATCATCGCCGGCCGCGCCGACGGTCTTCGCTCGCTCGGCCACTGGAGCGCGGCAGCGCGCCGCTCGCGGACAGGGCTCCTATTGCAGCCGGACGTCCAGGCCGACGGCGGTCTCCTCGGCGTCACTCTCCCCCGCCGCCCAGCCCCTCCCTCACGACCCGGCTGCGGCTACCTGGTCCAGGCGGGCGGGTTCGAGCTAGTCCAGGTCGCACAGCCCGAGCCCGCGGGCGAGCGCGTGTAGCCCCCCAACCGGGTTCTGTCACGCGAGCGTCACAGCTCTCCCTCATCCCCGCAAACCTTCCGACGGTTTCGGCCCGAGCGGAGCCAAATCGGCCGAAACTCTGGAGGCCGTGATGAGATACGAACAACAGTTGTCGACAACTCAGCACGGCCTCGTCCGAACGGCACTTGACGGGATCGATTGCGCGATTGCGGCCCTCGCAGGCCCGCATCACGGCGTAGTAACCCACCTCCAGCTGCTGGATCTGGGGCTCACTGAGCGGATGATCTGGTACCGAGTCAAGATCGGCCGCCTTCACCGCCTCCACCGCGGCGTCTACGCGGTCGGTCACGTCCCCGTCTCGCCCTACGCCCACGCCATCGCGGCGGTTCTCGCATGCGGCCAGGGCGCCGCGCTGAGCCACAGCTCTGCTGCCACCCTCTGGGTAGTCACCAAGCACTGGAGATCACCGCTCGAGGTCACCGCCCGGTCCGCCCGCCGGCACCGAGACCTGCGCATCCACCGCTCGCAGACCTTCACCCCACGCGACATCACCGCGCATTTCGGGATCCCGGTCACCAGCCCCGCCCGGACGCTGCTCGACATCGCCAACAGGCTCAGCGATGCAGCTCTCATACGCGCAATCAGCGACCTACGCCACGCGCGATACATGTCGCTCGCCGACCTGGACGAGCTCCTCGCCCGCCACCCCCGCTCGCGTGCGAGCAACCGGCTGCGCCATCACCTCGCCGATGCACCCCGGTCCCCGACACGCTCGAAATTCGAAGACGACTTCCGCCTCTTCATCGCACGCTACGGCCTGCCGGAAGCGGAGATCAACACCACCATTGAAGGCCACGAAGCCGACGTCCTTTTCCGGGCACACAGGCTCGTTGTCGAGCTCGACGGTTGGGACTTTCACTCAGGACGCGACGCTTCGAAAGTGACCGCGACCGCGACGCGGACCTCCTGGCCGCCGAGATCGCCACCGTCCGCCTCACTCGCGACCGCTTCGACCTCCAACCGGCCCGCGAGGCCGGCCGCCTGCACGCGATCCTCGCGAACCGCGTACCCGCCCCCCCCCCCCCCCCCCCCCCGGCCCCACAGCCCCCCACCGCGCCCCCCCCGCCCCCCCCCCCCCCCTTGGTGGGGGGTGGGGGGGGGTGGGTGGGAGACCGCCGGCTACTTCGCGTATTTGCCGGTGAGCTGCTTGGTGAAGTCCG
>Ga0302325_10021803_pt1 | contig 13408 bp, 9 predicted proteins | sample Palsa_T0_2_FD_201948 | JGI IMG/M metagenome (GOLD analysis project Ga0302325, IMG submission 201948) | Peat permafrost microbial communities from Stordalen Mire near Abisko, Sweden - Palsa_T0_2 | ecosystem: Environmental > Terrestrial > Soil > Palsa > Peat permafrost | place: Sweden: Abisko... | reverse complement strand
GCTCGCGCTGAATGACCAGACGTTGCCTAGATCCCTTCCCACCCTGGCCTCCGTCAAGCCGGCCCCCGACGTTGCTGTTGTCGATGTTCCGGCCGAGACCGACGCCGAGTCACTCGATCTGCACGTCAGGATTATCGACCGGGGGGGCGGTGTCGGCGATGTTCGTATCCTCGTTAACGGCACCGCCGTGTCGGACATCGAGGGGCGCGCGATCAAAGTCGTCGCAGCTGCCAGCGATCCCGGTCATACGGTCCGAGTGCGCCTGGTGCCCGGGGTCAATGACATTCAGGTCATCGCATTCAACGCCGATGGCTCAATGCACTCCAACCCAGCGCCAGCCTCGGTCCTCGCCCGTTATTCTCCGACGGGCAAGCCCCAGCTCTATGCCCTGGTGGTCGGCATTCAGGACTTCGCGAACAGCAGTATTAACCTGAGATACTCGGTAGCCGATGCAAATGCAGTCGCGCAGATCCTGCAGCAGAAGGCGGCGCCGCTGTTCGACAAGGTAAATATCGAAACACTGACTACCCACGAGATGACCACAAAGGAGGCGCTGATCGCCGCATTTGCCCGCTACCGGACGATCAATCCCAGCGATGTGTTCCTGTTCTACGTTGCTAGCCATGGCGCGATCGAGGGCGCCAATCTCGCGAGCCGGGAGTATTTTCTGATTCCCTCCAACTTCAACACCGTCAGCGACGAGGCGATTCGGCGTGATGGGCTGAGCGAGGGGGAACTCAAGCGCATGATTGCGAGTATTCCAGCCACGCGCAAACTGCTGTTGCTCGACACCTGTCACGCCGGCGCAATGGGTGATGCCATGATGGTGAGCACGCGGGATCTTGCCGAGAGCGGCGCCGTTACGGTGCTCGCTGGCGCGGTAGGCAGTACCGTCTTGTCGGCCTCCACCAGCGATCAGGAAGCGCTTGAAGGCGAGAATGGACATGGGCTGTTCACCGCGGTGCTGCTGCGAGGTCTGGCCGGCGGCGCGGACCTACTCAAGAACGGCTCGGTCAAGACGCTCGATCTGGCCGTTTACCTAGACGACGAAGTGCCGAAGATCGCTCTGCAACACTTCAGTCGCGAGCAATACCCCAACACTCACAGCGCTGGGCGATCATTTGAGATCGTCAGCAGTCGCTGAGGGTGACACAAGCGAATCAAGACATGCGTTGCCAGCGAACACGTTCGCCAACTAAGAACTCCGGGCCCGGACCACGTGGCATCATGCTTGCTGCATTGGGAATCTTGTTGACGGCGACCGCAGTTTGCCAGACTCAGCCAAATGCGCCGGCGAATACTCAGGCGGAAAAGCCAGCCACGACGCCGACGAACCAGACCAAGCGCCCTGCTGCGACTCCCAGCGCGGGCGCGAAGCAGCCTGCCACCCCCGCGGCGACGGCCCCAAAGCCATCGATGATGGATAAGGCGCGATCCCTCTTCGGAATGAAAAAGAGTTCACCGGACACCCCCCAGTCCGGACAGTCGCGCTCTTTTGTCGATTACTTCCATTCGCATGGCAACAACGCCGAGAAACCGACTCCGGATACCCGCGGTGCCACAACCAATGCGGTGCGCACCCCGCCAACTCAGCCAGCCGAGCGCACCCCGCCAACTCAGCCAGCCGAGCGCACCCCGCCAAATCAGCCGGCCGAGCGGGTGCAACACAATCTACCCACTCCGGGCGGCGTAACCCGCCCTGCTGCGCCCGTAGTTAATGAAACGCGTATGCCCAACGGCAACGTCGCGCGCACTGCCCGCGATGGTTCCCTCAGGGAACTGCACAGTCCGCAGAACAACATGTCGATCCGTTATGGGATGAACGGCAGCAGGCAGATTAGAGTCGATCAGCCGGACGGCTCGCGCATAGTTCTCGCCTCGCGCGGAGCTCCGTATGTACAAAGGCCGTGGAACTTCGGGTCACGCGCCTTTGACCATCGAACATACCTCGATAACGGCGTGCTGACCAATCAGTTCTATCGGCCCTATCCCTTTGGCCACACGACGTTGGATGTCTATGCACCGCAGCGCTTTTATTCGCAGGACTTTTACAAATGGGTCGCGAAGCCGCAAATGTGGAGTCCACCAGCCTGGAGTTACGTGACGAAGCAGGAGCCCTGGTACACGCACAATCAAGGGTACTTCACCCCGCAATCGTCTTATGCGAGTCCCGTTTTCTGGCTGACCGACTTCGTTCTGGCGATGAGCCTATACGAGGCCTACAACGCGCATCCCCTGCCAGCTCAGGCTCCGCCTTCGGTCCCTGCGATCTCGACCCCGCAGTCCTCGCCCCCGCGGACCCCGAGCGCTTCCGCACCCATCGTTCAGGCGCCGATCGCTCCGGCTCCCAGCGGTCCGGCTCCGGTCGCGCCGACTTCCGCGCCCGCAGCTCCGATCGTACAGCCGCCCGTCGTTCCGACGAGGACTGACGACCAAGGCGCATCGCCTACGCTCTGGCAGAGGTTTGTCAACTACATTCAAGATCTGCTGGGGCAGACGCCCACTGAAACCGCGTCGTCGTCACCTGCGCCTGCAGTGGCAACTGGCGCTGCGCCGATTACGGACGACGTCAAGAATAAGGTGGCGGACGAAGTCCAAGCACAAGTCGCGGAGGAGGCACACGAGGCTGATGGGAACACCCGTAGCCTGGAACCAAAAGCCGGTGCGGGCGGCGTCGTCGAAGAGCTGGGACGTCCCGCTCAGCACGTATTCGTGGTGGCATCAGACCTCGATCTGGTCGACGACAATGGTCGGCGCTGCATGATCAGTGAAGGTGACGTGGTCCAGATCCTATCCGCCGCGGACGCGGACTCCGGCACCGCGCCGGGGATCGTACTGAGCAGCAAGGGCGGAGTAGAGTGCGCGCAGTCAGCCAAAGTGGACATTGCAGTTAGCGATCTGCAAGAGATGCAAAACCATATGCGCGCCGCTATCGATCAGGGGCTGGCAAACACTCCCCGGGGAGCAACCGACTCAACTGTTACACCGGCATTTGCACAAGCCGCACCGCCGCCGGACGCCGACGCGAAAAGCGAGATTGAAAAGCAGAAGACGATCGCCGCGTCCGTCGAGCGCGGCTGAAAGTCCTGGCGACACTGTTTGCCATCGTCCGAAGCCGCTCCTGCATCGGGCCTGCAGCGCGATGAACGCACCATTGCCACGATCGCCGCTCAGGCACGTCGAGACTCATAGCGCAGTTACCCGTAGCGTTACCAGCAGCTTGATGAGTAGGTAGATAGGCTGTGTTACGAACTTTTAACTTTCTGTTTAGAAATGGTGGGCCGTGTAGGGATCGAACCTACGACCAAGAGATTAAGAGTCTCCTGCTCTACCAGCTGAGCTAACGGCCCAAAGAATGGGGTGGACGACGGGACTCGAACCCGCGACAGCCGGAATCACAATCCGGGACTCTACCAACTGAGCTACGTCCACCGTCGATCATGGCGCGCCCGGCAGGACTCGAACCTGCGACCACCGGCTTAGAAGGCCGGTGCTCTATCCAGCTGAGCTACGGGCGCACAGCAGTTTGAGCCAGTCGGGGCAGAGCGATTGCGCCTGATACCCCGATCCCCGTGAGGGGGCTCGTCAAGGCCGAAGGTCCCCGGAAGTATAACGCCACGCCGGCCCCATCGGGCCGGCCGCGTAAGGTATCCGCTACCACCCAAGGCGTCAAACCCGGAGTCCCCTGACCCCATCAGTCACGTCAGTAATAAAGTTATTGCGAGGCCCCGAACATGCGATACCCCGCCGAGCTCTACCGACCCTCTGAACGCCCCTACCGGGGCCTGGGTGAGCTCGAGTATCCCTGCCATGACCGCACCATCACCGTCACCGATTGTGGCCGGATCTGCGTGGGTCGTCGAAAGATCAACCTAAGCGTCGTGTTCACCGGACAGAATGTGGGCGTCAAGGAGATCGCGGAGAAAGTCTGGTTAGTCAGCTTTATGCCCTACGACTTGGGGTTTTTGGATCACGAGACAGGTCGCGTCGAGTGGGCCCCAAACCCCTTCAGTGTTAAAGTGTCAACCATGTGTCCGGTATAAAACGTCAGCGATGTGACCGGAAAGCACCCCGTGAAAGGTGGTCGGGGCAGCAGGATTTGAACCTGCGACCCTCTGCTCCCAAAGCAGATGCGCTACCAGACTGCGCCATGCCCCGCTCTCGATCTTCCGCGGCCACCGTGCCCAGTACACGGGGGCGCGCATCATACGAACTCCCTCGCGGCAGCGTCAATTCACTTCCGCAGCGGCTACCAGATGCGACACTATTGCACCTATGAGTACGACGCCGCCCCCGCACGCCCGACTGATTGACGGCAAAGCCATCGCCGAGAGCCTTAAGCAAGAGGTTCGCGGCGCCATCGATGCTCTGGTCGCCGCGGGTGGCCGCCGGCCTGGACTGGCCGTGGTGCTGGTCGGAAACAATCCCGCCTCCGAGGTCTACGTGCGCAACAAGCGCCGCTCCTGCGAGGAAGTCGGCCTGATATCGGTCGCTCACGATCTGCCTTCCACCGCCAGCGAGGCCGAGCTGCTGTCGCTGCTGCGCCAGCTCAACGACGAGCCGTCGATCGACGGTATCCTGGTGCAGCTGCCGCTGCCGCCCCAGATCCGCGGCCGCGCCGTGATCGAGGCCATCGATCCGGCGAAAGACGTCGACGGTCTGCATCCCTACAACCTCGGCCGGCTGGCACAACGCGAGCCCTTGCTGCGCGCCTGCACCCCCTACGGCGTCATCAAGATGCTGCAGCACGTCGGCATTTCGCCGCGAGGCATGGAAGCCGTGGTGGTCGGCGCCTCGAGTATCGTCGGGCGGCCGATGGCGCTGGAGTTGCTGCTGGCCGGCGCGACCACTACCGTGTGCCACACCCAGACGCGCAACCTTGAGGCTCAGGTCGCGCGCGCCGAACTGCTCGTGGTCGCGATCGGCAAGCCGCAGATGGTGCTCGGCGCGTGGATCCGCCCCGGCGCGGTCGTCATCGACATCGGCATTCACCGCCTGCCCGGGGGCAAGCTCGTCGGCGACGTGGAATTCGCCGCGGCGGCCGCACGGGCAGCCTGGATCACGCCGGTGCCCGGCGGCGTCGGTCCGATGACGATCGCAACGCTGCTGAATAACACGCTCGAGGCGAGCGCCCGCCGCCAGGGCATCAAAGCCCCAGGCTGAGTTCAGTCGTCGGATCAATCTGACGGAGCGGATCCGGCGGCAACCCGCAATTCGAATTTGCCCTGGTATTTTTCAAACAAGGCAGCGAAGAACGCCAGTGCATCCTGTGCGGTCATCCCAAGTGCGCGCTCGACATCCGCGTTCCAGGGAAAGATCCTGTTCTTGTCGGCCTTGTTGCGATAGCCATCATCGTAGGCCTTGGACACCGGCAGATCTGCGATCTTTCCTTGAGCCAGATCCGAGCGTACGAACATGGCATTGTTGTACTCCAGCGAGGCGAGCACGTAGCCGAACGGCCGCACGGTTTGTGCCGCCGCGACCAGCGAACAACCGAAGAAGTGATCGTGCTGCCAATAGTGGCTCCGGTCATACAAAACCGTGAAATACAGCGGCGGGGGCAGTTTTTCATTGATCTCCATGGAGATGAGTTTCGGCCGCAAGCCGTGCACCAGCATTTCCTTGACGATGAAGAGGTCATAGGAATCGATATCGAGATTCAGGACATCGAAATCGCGCGGAATCTCATACGCCTGCAGCAGCGAGACGATGTTCTCCGGCGTCACGCGGCATCTGGCCAGCCGACTGTTGCCATATCCGGCGTACACGTACGCCAGTTGCGCGAATTTTTTCGGGTCCATCTCTACCGCAAGGCCGGACCAGGAGGGATTGCGGAATAGCGGTAACGTACAGGATTGTGAAACGCCGTCACTGGCGGCTATGTCGACCACGACTCCGGAATCGATTCCGAGAATCCGCAGGTAGCGCCGCATCGAATCCCACTCGCCTGCGAAGGAGGTATCGTCAGCCTCCGAGTGTGTGTAATGGCGCGACAGGCGCCAGAGTTGCTTGAGACGGCGATACAGTGCGGGGCTTGGAAATCTATCTTGCATGGACAGCGCCACCGGCAGCGACGGCGGCCTCAGTCAAAACCGCCGGCTGAGGTAGAGGCTGGGGATGAGCGCGGTGTACCACTCCACCGGGTCGCCATTCTGCGGATCCGTGCTCAGGAGCTTGTCTCGCTGCAAGCGGTCGAAATATCGCGCATCGAGCGTCAGATCCCAGCGCGGCCAAATGTCGCGCCACTGCAGTCCGGCGCCTGCGTAATAGCCCTGCGCCGGTGTGGGTGCCGAATAGCGCGCAAAACCGAAAAATCCACCTATGGCCAGATGCCGGTCCAGGCGATAGCGGTAGTCGAAAATGCGCAGCGCCAGCATCGCTCCATCAAAATCGTCGAATTCGGCCCGCACGCCCAGGTCACCGTTCTCGCTCACCGCCCGACGTGCTCCGATACCCAGATGCGGTGAGATCACGCTGCGGTACTGCAGCAGGGCCGCCTCCTCAGCCGCCGAGAAACCGCCGAAATCGAGCCCGAGGCGACCGCCGCTCACCCCGGCATCGACGAAACGCTCGAGCTTCCCCGCCTGCGCTGCGTCCGCTACGTCCTGGGCGTCATTGGCCTGCTGCTCAGCGTCGTCATCGACAGTCGCGGCCGCCGCTTCCTGATTGCCGCCATCGAGACGCACGAATGCCGCCAGGCGCGCAAAGCCCTTGCCGTAGACGTCGTTGCCAACATCCAGCTCCAGGCCGCGGGTGTAACCGTCGCGCGGTTGCGCATACTCGGCCGTCAGCATACTGGCGCGGCGGTAGTCGACCGGAGTGCCGGCCAGCAACCCGGAATATTCCTGATTCTGCAGCGTGCGAACCCGCAGATTGATCTCATCACCGGATTGCAGCGCCCAGCCGAGCTGCGCCATCTCGGACTGCGCACCGACGGCGTCGCCGGAGTTGCGCCAGTCGGCTCCCCAGTTGCCGGTGACATAGCCGTTCACCGTCATGCCTTCCAGCCACACGTAGTCGGTGTACCAGGAGTTCTGCCATTCCGAGGCTTCGACGGTCAGATCAAAGCGCTTGAAGAATTGCGGAAAATGCACGCCGGCGGACAGCCCCGAGTTGTGCGGGCGAATCAGATCACCGTGCAGATTGTCGCGACTGCCAAATTCGACGTAGGCCTTGAACGGCGTCGGACCGCTAAAAGTGTAGGCGCTGGTGATCGAAATCATGCGGTTGGCGAACCTGCCGTCGGTGTTACCGGTGCTGGAGAGCATGGTCTTCTGGAAAATCGACTTGAAAAAGTCGGTGAACGAGCCCGGACGCGATCCGCCGCCGAACTGCCAGGTGCCGTTGCCGGCAATCGCCCAGCCGTCGGCCGGCTGCATTCCAAAATGCATGCCGACGAGCCGCGGATAGCCTGCCGTCAATTCAGGATCGGGCCAGACGATCTGGTTGGTATAGGGCATACGGGCGAAAAACGCTTCGTACTCCAGCCCCAGCCCCGTGATCGGCCGCTGGCTGGACAGGGTGACCGAGGGCAAGGTAGGCGCCTCGGTACTGATCAGCATGCTGCTGTCGGTCATCGGCGAGAGCCAATGATCGCGATAGCCGGCGTCGAGCTGCAGATATTCATTGCCGAAGCTGGCCATGGTGCCGGCGGGATTGAAGCGACTGTCCGTGCCGGCGTAGGCCACACCGCCCGCCGTCAGCAGCACGTAGTCTCCGGGCCGATAGAATGCTGTCGCCGAGCCATCCACGGGCGAATCGACGCGCTCGCCACGCGCATTTGGCAGCGTCATGGTCGAGTGGGTCGCCGCCGCGACTTCGGCGCTGGCGTGCGTGATACCCGCATGTCTGAAGTAGCGGTCGAGATAGCGCTCGACCTCGGCACACAGTGCCCGATCCAGCTTGCGGGCTTTGGGCAAGGCCAGCAGAACCTTGTCCACCGAGACCGGCCGCGTCAGCACCGGTTGGCCGCCCAGAACGAGCACCCGCTCGATCTTGCGCTCGATCTCGGGCGACAGGTTGAGGGGCAGGTAGGGGCTCACGCCGCTGGCCCGCGCGCTGCAACTGACACCGAGCCCCGCCGCCGCGAGCACCAGCATCGCGGCCCATGCGGCGCAGCGAACGCGGCTCACGCCGGCTTCTCTGCGGATCGCTCGGGCGATGAACGGCACGATGCGCTGGTAGAGGCCGCAGCCCGCCCAAGGGGCGCGCAATCGCTGGCATTGTCGATTCGGGCAACGGCGGCGGTCATGGCGTGGCCGATTATAGTGGAGGATGCGCGCGGTATCGCGGATTCAACGGCCCGTGGCCGAGGTCGCGCATTCAATCAATCCCAGCGGGCCGTGCAGCGCACATGCTTCCACGGCGGTGTCTCCAGCGACACCGGCACGCTGTCGGCTGAGAACTCCGGCCGGTCAGCCGCGTAGCGCATGGCCTCGACGTTATAGATGATCTCGCCGACCTCGCGGATGCGATGCGACAGCGCGCCATTGATCGCGCCGCGGCGACGATAGCCGAAAAAGCCGGCATGAAAGGCGCGTGGCCGGAAAGGATAGGCGATCGGCCGCCGCGACCCCTGTACTTCCTGGATGCGGCGAATCAGCCCGTCCTGCTCGACGTACCCCGCCCCGACATGACTGCCGGCAAAGTGGCGCTGGCAATAGGCGCCGGGGTCCTCGAAATATTCGCGCCTGACGTGCGGCGCAATCCGCCGCTCGATCACGGAGCGCTCAAAGCACACCCCGAGCGAGCAGTAATCCAGCGTCGTGACGTAATAGTTCTCGGGATCGGCGGTCTCCGGCACCGCGCGGTTGGTGTTGCGCGTCCCGATCGAACAAAACAATTGCGGCTGAGCCGCCTGCACCGCGTAGTGCCAGCGCAGGAAATCGCGCGCCACCATGACGTCCTCTTCCACCATGAATACGAAGCGACGCGCCCTGGCAGCGGCCAGCAAGTAGGCCCCCAGCAGATTGGCGCTCTGCTGGCTGCGTCGATACGGACAGCGCGCCGGAATATCAATCTCGTAAGTCCCGAGCTGCGGCCCGAACTCGTCGATGACGTCGAGGATTTGCGGGTCGTGGCCGCGATCGGGACGGAACAGAACGTGCAGATCGCCGATACCCTCGGCCCGGCGCAGATTGTCGAGACAGTGCCAGAGAAACTCGGGGCGGCGCCAGCACGGAATCACCAATACGTCGCGGTTTTGGGCGAGCGTATCCGTCACGGCGCCTCAACGCTGCGACCCGCGCCGCATCCCGGCACCACCCGCGGCCCTGCGGCCGCGTCAGGCATTGCACTTGGCGTTGGAGTCGCCATGGGCTTGACTGGTACTTCCCCCGCCACTCGACTGCCGCGCGCGAAAAATACCGCAATGCCCGGCGCGAAGATAGCCGCATCTGCCACCGCGGGCCCGGATGGCACCTCAGGCACGTTTCCAGCTGGTAGCCCCGCCGGGCTGATCCTCGAGCACCACGCCCGCCTGCGCCAGTTCAGCGCGGATGCGATCGGCCGCGGCGAAATCACGCGCCTGGCGCGCCGCATGGCGCGCGGCAATCAGTCCCTCGATCTGCGCCTCGCCCAGTTCCGCCATGCCGGCCGGCGCAGCACCGGCGGATTCGAGCGGCAACGCCGGTGCCAGCCGGAACCATTGCTCCGGTGGCACTCGCAGCAGACCCAGCACGTGCGCCAGCCGGCGCAGCTCCGCGGCCAGTGCCGCTATCTGGGCCGCCGACCCCGCGGTGCGCGCGGCATTGAGCTCGCGCGCTAGTCCCTGCAGCACCGCCAGGGCGTCGGGCGTATTGAAGTCATCGTCCAGCGCGGCCTCAAAGCGCTCGCTGTGCGCGCTGCGCGCCGCCTCCCCGCTTCCCGCACCGGCTGGCGCATCGACGCCACGCAGCGCCGTATACAGCCGGCTCAGAGCGGCATCGGCCTGCAGCAGCTGCACCTGGCTGTAGTGGATCGGACCACGATAGTGGCTCGAGAGCAGGAAGGCGCGCAGCACCTCCGGGTGGCGCAGGCGCGGCAGCAGCTCGCGCACCGTGAAAAAGTTGCCCACCGACTTCGACATCTTCTCGTTGTCGATATTGACGAAACCGTTGTGCGCCCAGACATTCACGAACGGCCCGCCGTTCGCGGCGCAGGATTGGGCGATCTCGTTCTCGTGGTGCGGGAACTTCAGATCCATGCCGCCGCCGTGCAGATCGAAGTGCGTACCAAGGAGTGCCGCAGCCATCGCGGAGCATTCGATGTGCCAGCCCGGCCGGCCCTCGCCCCAGGGCGAGCCCCAGGCTGGCTCGCCAGGCTTGGCGCGCTTCCACAGCACGAAATCCAGCGGATCGCGCTTGGCGTGGTCCACTTCGACCCGGGCACCAGCGCGCAGATCCGCGAGCCGTTTGCCGGACAGCCGTCCGTACGCCGGAAAGCTTGCGACCGCATATAGCACATCGCCTTGCGTGCCCACATAGGCGTGGCCGCCTTCGATCAACCGCGCGATCATGGCAATCATGTCGGCAATGTACTCGGTAGCGCGCGGCTCGTAATCGGGCGGCTCGATGCCCAAGGCGGCGAAATCCTCATGCATCGCGACCGTGAAACGCCGCGTCAATGCCTCGATCGATTCGCCGTTCTCGGCCGCGCGATTGATGATCTTATCGTCGATGTCCGTAATATTGCGCACATAGGTGACCTCGAGGCCGCGGTAGCGCAACCAGCGATAGATGATGTCGAACGCCACATAGCAGCGCGCATGGCCGACGTGGCAGTAGTCGTACACGGTAACGCCGCACACGTACAGGCCCGCGCGCCCGGCATGGATCGGCCGGAAATCCTCTTTCTGGCCGCTCAGGGAATTATGGATGCGCAGCATTCGACTCCGCTGGCTGGCGCTCATGCACCGGCAAAGCGCAGCAGCCGGACGCGTACCTGATCGCTCGGCATGGCGGCCAGCAGCGGCGCGAGTTCAGGGCCATGCAACCTGCCGGTCAGCGCCGCGCGCAGCGGCATGAAGAACGCCGCGCCCTTGCGCCCCGTGGCGCTGCGCAGCGCGCCGAGATCCGGTCGATCGCTGACGGCGTTGGCCGCCGCGGCGAAGAATTCCGGGCCTGCCTCACGCGCCGTGCGCAAAGCAGGCTCCTCGAAGGACAGAGCCTCGCCGAAGATGATCTGCTGCCACAGGCGCGCGTCCTCGGCGAGCACGATATTCGGCAACACGGCGGCGACGAAGGCGTCGGACTGGCTCGCGGTGAGATCGGGGGGCAGGATCGGCTCGAGCCAGCCGCGCGCCTGCTCGACCGACAGTCCATGCACCCATTCGCGCTGCCAGTGCCGCAGCTGAGCCAGTTCGAAATGCGCCGGTGCTCGCTGCAGATGCTTCAGGTCGAAGGCTGCCGCCATCAGCGGCGATGACAGCAGCTCATTCAGCGGCGTCGAATGACCCAGGCGAAACAGGTGATTGCGCACCGCTGCGCTCGAGTAACCGGCTTCGCGTAGCTCGCGTACCCCGGTGGCCCCATGGCGCTTGGACAGTGGCGCACCGTCATCCCCGACCAGCAGCGACACGTGGCCGTAGAGTGGCGGCGGCAATCCCAGCGCCTCGAGGAGCAGTCGCTGTCGCGGGGTGTTGCTCAGGTGATCCTCGCCGCGCAGCACGTGGCTGACGCGCATCAGTGCATCGTCGAGCGCATTGCTGAAAAAGAACGCCGCGCTGCCGTCCTCGCGCCGGATGATGAAGTCGCCGATGTCATCCGACAGATAACTCTGCGCGCCGTGCACCAGGTCCTGGAATACCATGCGCTGCCCGCTCGGCACCCGAAATCGCAGGCTCGGCAGGCGCCCGAGCGCCAGGCGAGCCGCGCGCTCGCCGGCGCTCAGTTCGCGGCAGGTCCCCGGGTAGCGCGGCGGCCGCCCGGCGGCCAGTTGCGCGCGCCGCGCCAGATCCAGCTCGAGCTTGGTGCAGAAGCATGGATACGCCAACTGCTCACGCTCGAGCCGCTCGAAGTACTGCTGGTAGATCGCCGTGCGCTGCGATTGCCGGTAGGGCGCATGCGGCCCGGGGCGATCCGGGCCCTCATCCCAGTCGAGCCCCAACCACGCAAGATCGCTGCACAACGCGCCGACCATGGCCTCCTGGGTCCGCAGGGCATCGGTATCCTCGATACGCAGCACGAAGCGGCCGGCGTACCTGCGCGCCAGCAGATGATTGAACAGCGCCGTGCGCGCATTTCCCAGATGCAATGCACCGCTGGGGCTCGGCGCAAAGCGCGTGACGACGGTGTCTTCAGACATTGTCGTACAATGTAGCCTAACTACCAGCGCTGAGCGATCCGCCTTGGACACGCTGTTCATCTCCGATCTGCACCTGGACGCCAGCGAGCCGGCAGCCGGAGCGCAATTCATCGACTTTCTTGCCGAGCGGGCCGGCACGGCCGATGCGCTGTACATCCTCGGCGATCTGTTCGAAGCCTGGGTTGGCGATGACGACAGCGAACCATATCGCGACCGGATCTGCGCGGCGCTGGCCAACCTGAGCGAGCGCGGGGTGGCGTGCTACGTGATGCACGGCAATCGTGACTTCCTGTTCCAGAGCGGCTTTGCGCGCCGCAGTGGTGCGCGCCTGATCGCCGACCCGATCATCGTCGATCTGTACGGCGAGCAGGCTCTGATCACGCATGGCGACGCCTTGTGTACCGCCGATCGGTCCTATCAGCTGCTGCGTGGCGTGGTGCGCGACGCGCACTGGCAGCAACGCTTCCTGCACTTGCCACTGGCCCTGCGGCGCAGCCTCGCCGAGCAGGCCCGCCACGGCAGCCAGCGCCATACCCAGCGCACCGCCCGCCAGATCATGGACGCCGATCAGGCCGCCGTGGTCGCGGCGATGCGCGCCTGCGGCGTGCGCACCCTGATCCACGGCCATACCCACAGGCCGGCGGTGCACGATTTCGAGCTCGATGGCCGGCCGGCCCGCCGTATCGTGCTTGGCGCCTGGCACGATCACGGCAGCGTGTTGGCCTGGGGGCCGGAAGGATTCAGGCTCGAGGAGCTGCCGCGGAGCCAGCTACAGCAGTCCGCCTGAGCGACGCGGCGGCAACCGAAGGGGCAAGTGGCTGCGGGCGCAGCGCCACCGGCGGCCCGGAGTGAAAGCGCAGCTGCTCGTCCGCCGCGCCGATCAGCTCGGCTTCCACCGCTGCGAGCACCGCCAGGCGCGACTGGACCAGCGGCGCCGCGTCATCGCCGACCCCACGGTGCGCCAGGCGCAGATACAGCTCGAAATGGCGCGCTTCGGCCTGCTGCAGACTGGCGTAGAAGGCGCCCAGCGGCGGCGGCAGGCGCGGCGCCAGCAGCGCGAAGCGCTCGCAGGAGCGAGCTTCGATCAGCGCTGCGGCGAGCAGCAGATCGAGTTTTCTGCCCGGCT
>Ga0302325_10021801_pt1 | contig 13409 bp, 5 predicted proteins | sample Palsa_T0_2_FD_201948 | JGI IMG/M metagenome (GOLD analysis project Ga0302325, IMG submission 201948) | Peat permafrost microbial communities from Stordalen Mire near Abisko, Sweden - Palsa_T0_2 | ecosystem: Environmental > Terrestrial > Soil > Palsa > Peat permafrost | place: Sweden: Abisko... | reverse complement strand
ACGATGAGTGTGACCACGACGAAGCGAACTTCGAGAAGCGGCCGCAATGGGCGCGAGCATGGCACGAGCGTACTGACCGCGCTTCATCAGGTTCGTGAACTCATTGTGCAGGGCAAGCTCTCGCCCGGAACGTGGATTGTCGAAGGCGAGTTGGCCAAGCGTCTGCACCTGAGCCGCACCCCGGCGCGTGCGGCGCTGCAATGGCTTCAGCAGGAAGGCTATGTGCGCGTGCAACGGACCGCCAACAAATCGCGCATGATCGTAAGTCCACTCACCAAGGAAGACTCGAAGGAATTGTATGCGTTGATCGGGCGCCTGGAGGGACTGGCAGGGCGCACCACAGCATCGTTGCCGAAGGCACAACGCACGGAAATCGCGCAAAAACTGAAAAATCTGAATCAGCAGCTGGCGCGCATCCTTCATAACCCCGGTGAACAGGGAGCCATCTTCGAAGTAGACCGTAACTTTCATCACTTGATTGTGGAATCCGGTTCAGGCCCGCGGCTGAAAAGCCTCCATAAAACGATCGAACCGCAGGTCGAGCGCTACTGGCGTCTCTACGCCAGCTCGATCATCGGCAATCTGCAGCTCTCCATCGACGAGCACAACGAAGTCCTCGGCGCTTTAGTCGCCGGAGACGCGGACCGCATAGAACACGCGCTGCAGGCAAATTGGGAGAACGGCTGGGAACGCCTGGGGCATGTCATCGACGTCTTCGGCGAACGCGGCAGCTGGTAACCGCTTCGCGTCCACCCGTCCACCACCTCCATCTAGGCAAGCGTGATGGACAGGGGATGACCATCGAACCGCACCGTCTGCGTTGACTGGCTCCCCGCCAGTCGCGTCCGAAACGCCATGCCTCCCGGCGTCAGCATCCTTGTACCCTTTGCCAGACGCAGATCCAGGCGCCGAGTTGATTCCGTCCAGTGCATCTCCATGCGCATCGATTGCCCGCTGCGAAAATTGAACGTCTCTCCGTCGTCCTGGTAGAGGAAGCCGCCGCCATCCACCCCGGGGTAAACGGTCAGGGTCAGGGGTTCGTCGACCGGCTCGCCGGTATATTGCCGAACCGGGTCAGTGGGTAAAATCGCGCCCGCGCGAACGTACAAGGGCATCGTGGCAAGATCAACCGCGCGCGTGATTTCTACTCCACCAGCCTGTTTCTCATTCGTCCAAAAGTCGTACCACTGACCGCGGGGAAGATAGACGCTCCGAGTCGCAGCACCCTTCTCTACAACCGGGGCCACCAGAATATCGCGCCCATACAGATACTCATCGCCCCGGCCCACGGCCACCGAATCGTCCGGATAATGCAGCCATAAAGCACGGATAATGGGTAGTCCGGTTTCACACGTTTCGCGCACCGCGGAGTAAAGATAAGGCATCAGCCGATACCGCAGTTCCAGGTACTGCCGGCAGATAGGCAGCACCGCGGGGTTATGCAGCTCCTCGGCCGAGGGATGATAGCTGGCGCTTTCCGGGTACCCGATCTCTCCCGTCTCCCAGCCCCAGGGCAGATGCAATCTCCAGTCGCGCCCGTGCGAGCGAAACAGCGGACAGAATGCCGCAAACTGGAACCACCGCGTAAAGAGTTCGCCGGTGTATTCCTCGGTAGGGATAAACCCGCCGATATCCGTACCCCAGTAAGGAACGCCGCTAAGTCCGGTATTGATGGCATTCGGAATATGTGTCTTCAGCGTCTCCCATTTGGACAGCACATCCCCAGACCAAAGAAACGCCGCATACCGCTGCATACCTGCGTAGCCATTGCGGTGCAGAGCGTAAACGCGCTGGTTGGACCGCACCATCTGCTGCCCGTCGAAATACATGCGATTGCGCGCCAGCCGCGACGCTGCATCAAGGCCGTCTCCCTGGTCGGGCCACCATCCATCGATGCCCATATCAAGCAGCGGTCGATGTACCGGCCAGTAACACGCTACCTGCCGATCCGGCGGCCAATGATGGTCGGCGGTTCTGCCGCTGGGTAGCGGAGGCGCCGTACAGGGATCGTGCACTGTGCCGGTGAGGTGTTCGCCTTCAATGACAATATGCAGCGCTACCTTGAAATGCTCGTCGTGGAATTTCCGAATCGCATCCGCCGGCTCCGGAAAGGCGCGCGTATTCCATGTGAACTCGCCATTGTCGGTGTTCCAGCCATTCGGGCAGAAGCCGGAGCCGAGATAGATCAGCGTGTCGCAGGGCAGCTTCTTTTCCCGGAAGAGCCGTGCTTCCTCCATGATCTCCTCTGGCGCGCCAAGGGTTCGATGGGACTGCTGATAGCCCAGAGACCAGAGCGGCGGCATTTCAGGAAAGCCGGTAATCCTCGCATACTCTTCCAGAATTTCTGTGGGCTGGTTCGCGGCAATAACAAACACGTCCAGGGGTAAAGGATCCTGACCAGCGTCCGCGGTGAGCCGGCCCTTTTCCTCGTGGAGATCGAAAGAACCGAGAGGAGCATGCACAAACAAACCCCAACCCGCGCTTCCAATGAGCAACTGGATGGGCACGCGGGCGCCGTGCGTGCCCAGCTTATAGCCCCCCTGGCCGCTGATCATTCTGTCCACGCCGCCCCGGCGGTCGAATTGCGGGCCACCCTGCCCGAGTCCGAAGAGCACTCCCTCGCCCAGACTGAACCGCAACTCCGACGTGTCAGGATCGACCGACAGCTGCTGCACCAGCTCCCCGGTTTTCCGCTCGACGCGAAAAGACAGGGGACTTCCCGAAACAACCACGCGCAGATCCCCGGCGGTGACAGTGCGTGGCGCTGCGATACCCTCCATATGGGCCAGCAATTTTGGAGGCTCATGGAGCGACAAAGCTCCATCCGCATCAAGTGAAGCCTTGTCGTTCGTCGTTCGCTGCACGGTGAGGCGAATCGTGCGCGCGCTCACAGAGGACACGGAAATCGAGACCGCATTCAAATCGAGCGGCGGCGCCGCTTCCGCCAGCAGGGCTGTCGGCGCCAATGCAGACCGCTTGGGAAGAAGTGCCAGAGCACCAGCGGAAACCATCCCACGGAGCGCGTTGCGGCGCGTCAACGAATCGTGCATTGCACTGGACCTCGTCTCAGGTGATCTCGTTAAGCCGTGATGTTGCGCAGATAAACCGAGTAACGCTCGTCCATGATCTCGTTCAGAGGAACGAGGGTGTGGGTGGGGCCGCGCCCTTTGGTGTGAAACTGCAGAGAATACCTCGACGACGCCTCCGCGCGATCGAACCAGATCGTATCCGGGGCAACCGGTGGCGGAGTTACCGGGCCGTTGGGGCCTCGGTGCATGTGCGGCCTCATATCCACTGCCGGCATGGGGTAGCCGTCGTCGTAGCCACCCGGGCCCGAGCCGCCGTAAATCATGCCCGCGGTCAGGCCTTCCGCGCCCAGTACAGCCGCCAGCACCAGCGGGCCGTACATCGCAGCCTGCACCTGCTTGTCGTCTGGGGCAGGGGCGATGCGCAGGGTCAACGGCAGGTCGATAGCGAGCACGTCCCCGGCCTTCCAGTCCCGATCGAGGGTGATGTAGGTCGAGGGTGTCGCCGTAATCTGCTTCTGCTCGCCGTTAATACTGAGGGCAACATCCTGGGTCGCCCAATACGGTATGCGGATTTTGAGCGCCGTCGCCGCTGAGGGTGCTTTGTCGATGGTGAGTGTGATCCGCTCTTCATGCGGAAACTTCGAGGTAAGTCGCAGCTGCAGGCCCCGTTCCTTCCAGTCCAGGCTCGACGGAATAAACAGGTTCACGAAGACCGAATTGTCATCGTGAAAGTAAATCGAGTCCGTCAGTTTGGCATACTCCTCCGACCCAGTCCCGGTGCAGCACCAGAAGGCATCGAACGGGGTGCCGAAGGTTTTGTACATACCAGGCTGCAACGGAACGTAGTACATCAGCATGCCGTTGCGATCCTGCGTCCCGGAACGCACATTGAAGAGCAGCCGCTCGTAGTAGTCGAAGATTTTGGCGTCAGGCTGCTGGCCGAAGAGGTGACGCGAGAGCTTCATCATGTTGTAAGAGCAGCAGCATTCTTCGGCGGCGGGCCCGAGCTCGGTGGCGATTGCATCTGCGGCGTGCCACATTTCGCCATTGCTTGTTCCGCCAGTGCAATAGGCATGATGATCGGTGACGATGCGATAGAAGTTGTCGCTGATCTGCCGATATCGAGTGTCACCCGTCAGTTCGTATCCGCGGGCGGCGCCGATCACTTTGGGGATGTTCGTATTGGCGTGGTTGCCGTCGAGTTTGTCATCGCCGGCTGCAAGTGGATCGAAGATCTTGTGGTGCTCGAAGCGATAGCCGAGATCGCGATACTTTGTCTTTCCGGTAATCGCGTAGAGGTTGAACGACGCCTCGTTCATACCGCCGTGTTCGACCAGCAGGACACGCTGCCAGTCATCATCGGAGAAAGACCGCGCATAAGTATCGGCCCAGTCGGCCATGCGCAGAGCCATGTCCAACGACTGCTGATTGCCGGTGTGCTGGTACATATCAATAAGTCCAGCCATGATTTTGTGGTAGGTGTAAAAAGGCGCCCAGACTCTTTGATGGGCCCGCAGCTTGTCGTAAAACGTCGCCGGATACGCACCGAGGTAGCCGTCCTTCGCCTGGCATTCGGCCAGAATCGCTACCAAGTCATTCCCCTTGGTCGCAATAAACGTGTCGCCGGCGCTCGCGTGCATCAGCGCACACGACGAAAGGTAATGGCCGACATAATGGCCCCGCAGTTCGCAGTCCGGAGCCTCCCAGCCACCCAGCGGATCGGCATCGGTAGGAATACCGGCAGTGACGCGGAAATTGTAAGCAAGGCGCTCGTTGGGCAGCGAGTAGAGGAAGCTGCGGTCCAGTTCCATCGTGTCCTTCCAGCGACTGGGCAACAGGCGGACGCTGGGCAAGGGGAACGGCTTCGCCTGCCACGGTACTTTGGCCACCGGCGAGTTGACCAGAATCTGGTTCTCGGAATCCTCCGCAACGGTCTGCGCGACGGCCTTCTTCCCGTCTTTGCCCGCCTGCGCCGCAACGCTGCCGGGGATAAGCACCGTGGCGCCCGCCATAGCGGCCGAACCCAAAAACGACCTGCGACTCAATCTGCGATTCATGTTTCCCATCTCCTCCAAGGCGCTCGCGCTGCGCCATTCTCAATACCTATCAATATTAGAAAGATTTCGCTTACGGAATCAGGAACGATCCTGTCCACAAATCTTTTTCGGAAGATTCTGCGTCACGAACTTCATAGAAATACTGCTTCGAATCTCATATTGTCGCCACCACTTCAAACTTGCGCTCTCCCTGGGTCGCAAAAAGAGCAGCATCCTTTTTGCGGCCGCCCGGTGCAATCACTTTGCCGTTCACCGTGAGGCTTTCTAGCGATTTGCCTTCGGGCAGGCGGAAGCTGACCTGAATTTCCTTTGGCGCCTCGCCCCGCTCGGCCAACGCGATCGTCGCAACCAGCTGGTTTTCGACACGCCGCGTCAGATGATAATCCACACGGCCCCAGCGCGTGGGCGCCTGTTCGATCCCGATCGGCTTGCCGGAAGCGATCCATTTGCGAGGCAACGCTCGCCCGAAGTACAGCCGGTCCGCGTCCGGATCCTCGAACACAAGCATCCAGCGCACCAGCAGCGGAATGGTCTGTTGCGCCGGGATGCAGAAGAGAGTGTCGTCACCGGTGATCCCAGAAACTTCACCGGCCGTCCAGCTGCCGCGCGAATGATCGTGATAGCGATGCGAGTACAGGAAAAGAATGTACTCCTCGATGCGATCCAGCCGCAGCAGAGCCTGTGCGTATCCATAAGAGATGAAGCCCAGGATGTCGCGGCCGTCCAGGTGGGGCCTTTCTACGTTGGCGACAACGCCGAGTGTGGTCGCTCCGTAGGCGCGCATGCAGTCGATGACAGTGTTGGTCTGCTCATCGGCAAGCGCGCCCGGCTGCAGTAGCTCCGCATAGGCGCGATGGGGCCAGCCCTGCTCACTGGGCCGCTTCTCTTTCATCGATTCCCAAAAGGTCATCGTCGCCCCTGGAAGTGGCCCGATGTAAGGCGGATTCATCGTTCGCTTCGTATTCGCGTCGATGCTCTTCACCAGAGTCGCCTGCAATTGATCGCTGTGCCGCAACCATTCCGCAGTCAGAGATTCAGTGGCGCCCAGCTTCAGCGCGCGCCATGTTGCGGCCAGATCGCGCCAGCCCCGCACCGCAAACGCGCTATTGGAAAAGTACGGTTTCCACCACACCGACGGATCCGTCATCAGACAGGAGTCCGACTCGCACCACCCATAAATCAAGCCGTGTCCCGGTTCGGAATCAGGGATCTGCAGTGCTTCGTCGTGCAATTCTGTAAGCAGCGCCGCCGTTGCTTCGATCTTCTTCCGGTGCTTCAGCAGCAGTGTCTTGTCGCGGGTGTAGTTGTAGTAGCGTGCCATGAGCGACAAGGTAAGACCGAACTGCGCCGTCTCTGGACCGCGCATATTGATCACACCCTTGTCGTCGACGAAGCTGGTGAAGTAGTTGTCAAAGATGTCGTGAGCCGACGCGAAGCGACCGCATTCCAGGTTCGCATAGAGCGACATCGTGAAGATGTCCTGGAACCCGTCGTATTCCGGCCCATAGTAGTCGCGATCCACCGCCCCGTACTTGGGATAGACGCCGCCCGGCCGCACGATTTGCTCTTTCACAAACGCGTGACTCACCATGTCGCTCCAACTGGAGTCGGGCAGGACAATGGGCGTCAGATCGTGAACCTGATGCTCCCAGTATTCGGCAAATTCGAGTAGTCCCCGGTAGAACTCCTCGGGCGCGGGATCCTGCCGGCGGCGCGTGTATGCGGGATAGCTGTAACCGTAGACAACCTTCACGATCTTTCCATCCCGAATTTGCGCGGTGCGGTGCCACGTTTGCACGATGAAGCGGTCCGTGGCGAGGACATCGCCGAAGACGACGATCTCGTAGTACGAACTGTCGTCGCCGGGCAGCACCTTGCGCACCGCAGGCATCCAGCCGCCCACCAGACCTTCGTGCCGCCGGTACGCCCGCTCGAGAGTCAATTCCCGGAAATACTGCGTGGGATGATACGTGCGCGTATTTCCGCCGGGAAAGACAGGCATCGTATCACTACACTCACGCGTTCCGACGATGGTGTTCCAGCGGGGCCGATAGCCCGGCTCTTTGGGATGGGTAGAATCAATGGGCGGCGCGGCTCGGCGGACCTCGCTCTCGTCGGGATCACCATGGGCGAGCAGCTTCTCGGCCAGCAGGTCGGGCCCCGACATGCCGATCGTCTTCAATTCCAGTCCGAGGTACTGCGGACCGTCTTCCGCGAACACCGCCTCCGCGGTCTTCGGCAACACACGCGCTGTGCCCCTGGAGGAGACCAAGGTAATGACGCCGTCGCGCGTTCGCAGGTCTTCATAGACCTTCCAGCTTTCGCCCTCGCGAGTAAAGCCACACAGAAAAGTGTGGTCCTCCACCGAAGCTTCACCAGCCTGTACCGCGCCGCGAAGCAGGTTTCGCTCAGGACCGGGCCGATCCGGCTCTTCGGCCAGGGAGGAGAAACCCCCGACGGCTACGGCGCCCGCCGCCACGCTCTGGAGAAAACGCCTTCTGTCCATGAGAGAAATGTATACAACATCGTATGCGCAGATAACAACGCCACGCCTTGCCGTCGAGGATAAAATACCGCCATGTCCGGCTGGCGAAACTCCGTGGTGGCGTTTGCAACCGCGCTCTGTTGCCTCCCGCTCGGCCCGCTTGTGGTTCCGCTTGCTTCTGCGCAGACGGTCGGCGAACGGCAGGCTCCCGGATCCGGAGCCCCGTCTCCATCCGAGGAGCGGGCGCCCGCTGATGCAGCCACTGAGTTGCGCACTGGAGCGGACCTTACGCGTCGCGGTTTGCTGCGCGAGGCGATTCCGCACCTGCTGGCCGCCCAGCGGCTCAACGCGGAATCGTTCGCCGCCGCATTCGATCTGGGCATCTGCTACCTCGGAACGGGAAGCTACAAAGAGGCGATCACGGTGCTCGCGCCGTTACATACCTCCGCGTCTCGCACGCCGGCAGTCGACAACCTGCTGGCTCAGGCTTACCTCGGTGACGGCCAGGCGCATGCGGCGCTCTCTGCCTTTGCTGAAGCGGCGGCCGCGTCCCCTAAAGACGAAGAACTGTATGCCTACATGGCCGACGCCTGCACCGACCATCAGAACTACGCGATGGGACTGGATGTTGCCAGTCGGGGCTTACAGCAGTTGCCGGACTCCGCGCGCCTGCACTATGAGCACGCTGTTTTTCTTGCGCGCCTCGGCCGTTTCGAGGAGGGCAAGCCCGAGTTCGACCAGGCGGCGCAACTGGCGCCCGACAGCTACATTGGGTATTTGGCAGAAGTCCAGAAAGATCTTTACGAGGACGACCTGGCCCGCGCCACCGAAGTTCTTCATCGCGCAATCCAGGCAGGGCATCGCGACTACCAGATACTCTCTTTGCTCGGAACCGTACTGCTGCACGAGGGCGCCGCGCCCGGCCAGCCGGAGTTTACCGAAGCTCAGGCAGCGCTGGAGGAGTCAGCCAGGCTCCGCCCCGACTACTCCGCCACCCAGATTGCTCTGGGAAAGATCTACCTGATGCAGGGGCGCTTCCATGACGCGGTCCGGCATCTCGAGATCGGCCGCAAGCTGGAGCCCGACAATCCCGCGGTTTACAGCAATCTGGCCAGCGCTTATCAGCAGCTGGGGGAACGGGAAAAAGCTCGCCAGATGCGCGAGCAGACGGGCCGCCTGCTCGCGGAAAAGAAGTCGGCCACGAATCAGCCGCAGCCGTAGGAAACCTGCCGATAAATCCCGGCCACGAGGCGCAGTCTGTGACCGGCGGACTCAAGTTCTGCTTGACATTGCATACAATTTTTAATACAACGTGATACTCAACGCAGTTTTGTTGAGTGCAATTCCCCTGCTGATCGACAGCTCAAATCGGACCATTTGACCAGGATTTTTTTGGATCAGCGACCTTGTAACCCCGAAGTATGGATTCATACAGATAAGAAAAGATTGCAGAGAGTAAACGTTTCACCCACTTCACAGGAGGACTGATTCATGGAGAGCCGTGGCCTACGGAGGTTTTGTTTTGTTGCGACGCTGCTCGCAGTGTCACTCGGCTGTTGTACCGGCTCAGCGCTTGCGCAGTCCGGCACTCAGGGCCAGGTGGTGATCACTGTCGAAGATCCATCCGGAGCCGTGGTGCCCGGCGCCACCCTTACGCTCGTCGAGCATCAAACGAACGACACCTTTACGGCCAAAACGAACGCCAGCGGCGACTATACGTTCGTGGCCCTGCCCATCGGCGTTTATACACTCACCATCGGCCGTCCCGGTTACGCCACCAAGGTCTATTCCGACGTCATTGTCCAGGCGGCCCAGACCACCGATCTCAGGACGCAACTTACCGTTGGCAGCACCACCACGACTGTGCAGGTTACGGCCGAGAACTCTCCCGAGCTTCAGACCACCTCCAACGCCATCGGCACTGTGGTCGACATGAAGCAAATTGACGACCTGCCGATCCTTGGCCGCGATCTCACCGCTCTGGCGACGATTGTGCCCGGATTCCAGGGCCAGAACGGCGAGGGCACCTTCAACGGCTTGCCCATCATGGACCAGGGCAGCAACATCGACGGCATGGTCGGCAACTCGCAGCGCATGAAGTTCGACAGTAATATTGAGCCGGCAGTTTCGCCGCGTCTCGAAAACATCGAGCAGATGAGCATACAGACCGACCAGCTGGACCTGAATTCCGGCTTCGGGCAGGCCACCACCCAGGTCAATTTCGTCTCCCGCCGCGGCGCCAATCAGTTCCACGGAAGTGCCTATGAGGACTTCCGCAACAGCGGGCTGAACGCCAACACCTGGTACAACGATGCTTTGGGACTGCGTAAGAACAAGCTTATCCTGAATGACTTCGGCGGCAGCGTCGGCGGTCCCATCCTTCACGACAAGCTGTTCTTCTTCGGCACCTACGCCATGAACAAGCAGCCGGGCAGCTTTACCGCCAGCAACGATGTCTTCACCGCTGCCGCTCAGGCCGGCACCTTCACCTACGGGAACAACAACACCGTCAACCTTCTGACCATCGCGAAGAACAACAACCTCCCGTCCACGGTCAATGCGGAGGTTGCCAAGGAGTTTTCGGCCATCAACTCCGCCGTCGGCTCCGGCAAAATCGCCGCGACCTCCGATCCCAACTATAACCAGGTTGCCTTTCTCAATTCTTCGCCCGTAACCAATTACTTTCCGGTCGCACGCATTGACTACAACGCCTCGCAGAAGGCCAGGATGTATCTCTCCTTTATGTACAACCAGAACAATTCGCCTGGCGGTACAGCGCCTACCTTTCCCGGCAGCGGTTTTGCCAATCAGCAGGCCGGCAGCCAAACGAAGAACTTTATTTCTTCTTATGGTTTCGATTACGTCTTTTCGCCGCGGCTGATTAACCAGTTCAAGGCAGGTTTTCTCTACGACGTCACTCTCTACGCATACAACGCGGCGCCGCTCTATGCGAACGAGCCAACCGTGAACTGGAACTATCCTGGCGCAACTGGCAACATGTCCGGCCAGACCTATCAGGAGCCGATCAACACCTATTATCCGGTCTGGGACTTCTCGGATTCCATGACTTTGCAGCGCGGAAAGCACACTTTCCAGTACGGTGTTTCCTGGTACAAGGAACAGGATCACTACTGGAATGCGCCGGGAGGTTTCTATAACTATAACTTTGGCCTGGCGAGCGGCGATCCGGCGATCAACGCCTTCACGAACTCCGGAACCAATCCGACATTGCCCGGCGCCAGCAACGCCGATCTGCAGAAGGCCGATGCGCTGTATGCGATCCTGGCGGGCAGGCTCAGCGGCGTCACCGGAGAAAACTCCTATAACATCAAGACGAAGCAATACGCCGCTACGGGCACGATGAGCGAATATCCGCTGGACGAGGCGTCCTCGGCATGGAGCCTGTTCGCGGAAGATTCCTGGCGGGTAACTCCGACATTAACCCTCAACTACGGCCTGCGCTGGGATATCTACAGCCCCGAGACCGATCTCACCGGCTTCTACCATTCCGCGGATGAGGCTTCCATCTACGGCCCCACCGCCGTAGGCGATCTGTTCGATCCCGGCTCGCTCAAGGGTAATCTGAATCCATCTATTTCGGTTCACGCGCAGCCGTACGCGCCCTTTAGGGTAACCCCGCAGCCCGCCTTCGGCTTCGCGTGGAATCCGCACGTCACCGATGGTGCCCTGAAGAGCATTCTCGGCGGGGATAAAACGGTGATCCGCGGCGGCTATGCTCTGCGCCGTTTCAGCCAGGCCTATCAGTACTTCTGGGACTATGCCACCGACTATGGACAGTTCTACTACCAGCAGTTCAACCTCATCGCGAACACCACCGGAGCGCCGGGAACGTTCGCCCCTGGCAGCCTCTCGATCGGCGACACGCTGCCTCCACCTATTCTGTCGCCCGCTACCTACCAGGCGTCCGCGCCCGAGTCAGAGTTCACGTATACGGGTGGACCGGGGGTCAACGGCATCGAGCCGAGCCTCAAGCAGCCCTACTCTCAGTCCTGGAACTTGGGCATTCAGCGCGGGCTCGGCCGCTCCAGGGCGCTGGAGCTCCGCTACAACGGCAATCGCACGATCCACAACTGGATTGGCGTCGATCCCGACGAAATCAATGTCTTCGAAAACGGATTCCTGAAGGACTTCAAAAACGCTCAGGCGAACCTGGCTGCATCGGGAGGCAATTCCTTCTCCAGCAGTTACGGCAACCCGACGCCGATTCTTGATGCGGCCTTCGGCGGACCAGGCGCCTCCGATTACACGAACACGCAGTTCATCAATTATCTGAACACCGGCGCGGCGGGATCGTTCGGCAGCGTCCTTGCCGGCATCAACGGCGACGTACCCTTCTTCTGCAATCTGGTGGGCGCGGGCTTCTCGCCCTGCGCCAACAACGCGGGGTACACCGGCCCGGGTGCGGGCTACCCAATTAACTTCTTCCAGTCCAATCCCTACTCCGGCGGCGGTGGAAGCGGAGAGATGGTTTCCGCAGGCTACTCCAATTACAACGGCCTGCAGGTCGATCTCCGCCAGGGAGCCTGGCACGGCCTGCAGTACGACACGAACTATACGTTCAGCCACAGTCTCGGCGTTTCGGGCAGCAACTCGTGGACCGGCTCCTACAACGCCTTCACGCTGCGCAATCTTCGGCAGAGTTACGCGCCCACCATGTTCGACATCCGCAATGTCTTACACGCCAACGGCACGTACGATATCCCGGTTGGCACGGGGCGGGCTTATCTGGCCCACAACCGAGCGCTGGACGCGGTCGTCGGCGGATTCACGGTGGGAACGATTGTGACCTGGCAAAGCGGGGCGCCGGCATACCTTGGCGGACAGTACGACACCTTCAATGACGTCGGAGACGGCGGCACCCAGCTCCACGGAGTGACTCCGAGTCAGTTGCAGAGTGGCATCGGTGTTCACCAGGTTCCGGGCCAGCCGTTTGCGAATCTGATCAATACGAAATATCTGGTCAGCACATCGGGCGGCGGTGCTAACCCGAGTTACATCACGCCGAACATCACGCCTGGAACTTTCGGCCAGCGGCTCTACCTCCATGGGCCACGACAGTTCTTCCAGGACATGGAGTTGAGCAAGCGAATCCCTATCCACGAGGCGCTGAACTTTAACCTTCAGGCTGCCTTCATCAATCTCTGGAATCATCCAGTCTTCGGAAATGCGGACGGATTCGGGTCGAACATTGCCGGATATCCCTCGAATTTCGATTCCGGAGTTCAGGATTACAGCTTCGCCGAGGGCAGTCCCACCAATGAGGGTGTCGGCTTTGGACGCCTCATCGAGATGCGTGGCACCTTTACCTTCTGATGTTGGCTTGTTGCTCAGCGCCGGATGCCCGTCTCCGTGCATCCGGCGCTTTTTTGTATGGAACAATACGGCTGAGTCCGGCGACTCGTCCAAACTTGCAGTTCTTCGGGCTCCGGTGAGGAAATCGTGAACTTGTGTGTGCGCAGGGTGAACCGGATACGACGAACGCCTGCTGAGAAAATCACAGCCCCACAGAGAAAAAGATATGTGCTCCTCCTGGGCTACCTCTGCGCCCTCACCTGCCTGGTCTTTGCAGTAAACAATTGCGCCCAGCAGCCCGCGGCGAAAACGCCGCCCGGCCCGATGCTCGACCAGGGAATCGTCACCATCGATACGCCTCAGTTCACGCTCAAACTCGTGCGCTCCTCGCAAACCGTCGCGGCGCTGCAGCCGAAGGGACCAAACGGCTCCGACGCCGGCTTCGACTTCACTCCAGGCGATCTGCTCGACCAGCGCTCGCATGGCGGCTATTACCACCTGGGAGACCTGGACCTTCGCCTGCGA
>Ga0302325_10021799_pt1 | contig 13409 bp, 16 predicted proteins | sample Palsa_T0_2_FD_201948 | JGI IMG/M metagenome (GOLD analysis project Ga0302325, IMG submission 201948) | Peat permafrost microbial communities from Stordalen Mire near Abisko, Sweden - Palsa_T0_2 | ecosystem: Environmental > Terrestrial > Soil > Palsa > Peat permafrost | place: Sweden: Abisko... | reverse complement strand
ATCGACGCGCTGCCGCGCACCCAGATCGGGAAGGTCTCCAAGGTGACACTGCGCGCCGACATCGGCGCGAAGCTCGAACACGAGACCACCCCACGCAGGGCTACCGTCACGGCGTGACAAAACGGCTGGACCTCCCCGCAGATGCTCCGCCGCTACGGCGCCAGCGCCCGCAGCGCACGGGCACGCCGCAGCTACGACCGCATCAGGGAGGATGCGCCGTAGTCCGCCCGCGCCGCAAGGCGACCGTTCGGCTTACCCAGGCCCGTCCCAAGACAGGAACCCGTGATGGTGTTGCGGAGCGTAACCGCCGGCCTCAAGACGACGACGCGAGATCCGCCTGGGTGAGCACCTCCGGCCCGCTCAGCACGTACCTGGCCCCGGTGTGGCCGTCTTCGGTCAGCGCGCGGACCGCGACGGAGGCGATGTCCCGCTCATCGATGAGCGCCCGGCCGGCGCCGCCGAACGGCCACCGCACGACGTCGCCGGAGCGGATCTGGTCGGCCCACATCAGCGTGTTGGCGGCGAACCCGGCCGGGCGCAGGAAAGTCCACCCGGTGCCGGATTCCTCGATGGCCTGCTCGACCAGGGCCCAGAACGAGTCCGGCTGGTCCGCGGCGGGCTGCGCGGACAGGTACACCACGCGCCTGACGTGCCGGGCCGCGATCGCAGCGACCTGGGAGCCAGCGGCCACAGTCTCCAGTCGACGCCAGGCGACAGCTACAGCGACTTATTCGTTACTTCTGGCGGGTTCACTTGGCTGCTCGCCGGGGACGGCGTGCGCGATGGTCCCTGTACGCAGCTTCCGGACCCGCCGGGCCCTCCTGCTTCTTAACGTGCACGTTAAGATTAGCTGCCGTCGACGTAATGGTAGAAACTCCTAGGAGGCGCGTTGTCCGAGCCCAAGCAATCGGCGCGACCAGCTGCAAGTCGCGGTGCCGGCCAGATAGTCGTGCCAGCTGGGTACAAGTGGACCGCGCTGACGATCTCGACCCTGGGCATGCTCATGGCCACGATCGATGGCTCGATTACGCTGATCTCCCTGCCAGACATCTTCCGCGGGATCGACATCGACCCGCTCCAGGCAGGCAACAGCTTTTACCTGCTGTGGATGATCCTTGGGTTCCTGGTGGTCACGAGCGTGCTGGTGACCACGCTTGGCCGGCTGGGCGATATCTACGGCCGGGTCCGCATGTACAACCTCGGCTTCGCCGTCTTCACCTTCTTCTCGCTCCTGCTCACCGTGACCTGGATGTCCGGGAGCGCCGCGGGGATCTGGCTCATCGTCTTGCGGCTCTTCCAGGGCGTCGGCGCGGCGATGCTGATGGCGAACTCGGCCGCTGTCCTGACCGATGCCTTCCCCGCCAATGAGATGGGCATGGCGATGGGAATCAACCAGGCGGCGGCGATGAGCGGCACGTTCATCGGGCTGGTGCTCGGCGGCATCCTGGCCCCGATCAACTGGCGGCTCGTCTTCCTGGTCTCGGTGCCCATCGGGCTGTTCGCCACTGTCTGGGGCTCCCTCAAGCTGCGAGAGCTGAGCCAGCGCAGGCCCGCGCGCATCGACTGGCCCGGCAATCTCACCTTCGCCGTCGGGCTCATCCTGGTCATGGTCGGCATCACCTACGGGATCGAGCCGTACCGGGCCGACACCATGGGCTGGACCAACCCGCTGGTGATAGCCGCTATCGCCGGCGGTGTGGCGCTGCTCATCGCGTTCGGCATCATCGAGACCAGAGTCGCCGAGCCGATGTTCCGCATCCAGCTGTTCAGGATTCGCGCGTTCACCGCCGGAGTGCTGGCCAGCTTCCTGGCGGCGCTCAGCCGCGGCGGGCTGATGTTCATGCTGATCATCTGGTTGCAGGGGATCTGGCTCCCGCTCCACGGATACGACTTTGCCCGGACGCCGCTTTGGGCGGGGCTGGCGATGCTGCCGCTCACCGTCGGGTTCCTGATCTCTGGCCCGCTGTCCGGCATCTTGTCGGACCGCTTCGGCGCCCGCCCGTTCGCCACCGGCGGCATGATCGGCACCGCGATCGCGTTCGTGCTGCTCGAACTGCTGCCGGTCAACTTTCCCTACTGGCTCTTCGCTATCCTGCTGTTCTTCACCGGGATGGTCATGTCCTCCTTCGGCTCGCCGAACCGGGCCGCGGTCATGAACAGCATTCCCGCCGAGCACCGCGGAGCCGGATCGGGGATGAACACCACGTTCCAGAACTCCGCCCAGGTCCTGTCGATCGGGATCTTCTTCAGCCTGATGATCGTCGGGCTGTCCTCCTCCCTACCGCAGAGCCTGTACCAGGGGCTCGTCGCGCACGGCGTGTCGTCGGCTGCGGCGACCCGCGTCTCGCATCTGCCGCCGGTCTCCACGTTGTTCGCCGCGTTCCTTGGCTACAACCCGGTCCAGCACCTCGTCGGCCCCGGTGTGCTGTCCCACTTGACGGCCGCCCAGCAGGCGACCCTGACCGGCCGGAGCTTCTTCCCCACGCTGATCACCGCGCCGTTCAGGGCCGGGCTGCACGTGACATTCGACTTCGCTATCGCGGCGAGCCTGGTAGCCGCGGCCGTCTCCTGGACCCGGGGCGGCAAGGTCGCCACCGTGGCGCCGACTGTGGGCCCTGCCGTTGTCCGGACCGGCGACGCCGGCAGCACGGACGCCGCGGACGGCGAACTGGCCGGTGCCGAGGATTCGGAGGCGATTGCCTGATGACCGGCAAAAGGGCGGCGACGCAGGCCAAACCGGTCCTGTGGCGCATCGGCGAGGTGGCCAAGCTGACCGGCGTCACCACCCGGGCGCTGCGCTACTGGGAAGAGCTCGGCCTTCTTCGGCCCACCAGCCGCACCGACGGCGGCGAGCGCCTCTACACACCGGCCGACCTGCGCCGGGTGACCAGAATCCGCGACCTGCAAGAACTCCTGGGCTTTTCCCTGGAAGAGGTCAAAGCCGTCCTTAACACCGGGGACGTCGACGTGCTCGACCGCGTCCACTCCGAACTCAGGGACGGCGAGGTGTCCTCGTCGCGTCGCCGCGAACTTCTGGACGAGGCCATCGCCGCCAACGACCAGCTCGTCGGCCGCCTGGACGACACCCTGGCCCGCATCGGCGCACTGCGCGACGAGCGGGCCGCGATAGCGATCCGGCTACGCGAAACCCGCGACCACCTTGGCCGCGACACCAGCCCCTAACCGGGCGGCGCCCACGGTGACCGGTGACTCGGCCGACATCGCCCTGCGCGCCGCGGGTGCCATCGAGGAAGTACGGGCGGCCTGGGCCTGGGTCGCCGACCACCAGCACGAGCTGGAGAACGGGATCAGATAGGGATCGGACCAGCGACGCCACGGCGGTCGCTAGCCAAAACGCTCATCGGATTACAGAGTGCGGTTGTAGGACCAGTCGTTCGCCGGGATCTGGTGGCGGTTCCAGCGGCGGGTGCGGCCGAACTGGCGCTGAACTCGTGGCGGCTGCCGGTAGGAGTCGCCGTGGCCGGCGAACTTCCACGGCTTGCACATCGGGCATCCCTTGGTCCGCCGAGTGCTTGTACGCGCCATCGTCTCCCCCTCATTCCAGTCGGAAAAATTTGCCTGACCCGACGTTCGACAGCGGGATCGTTGCTGTGCCCCATTCATTGAATGCCGATATATCACGATTCATTGTGTTATAGGTTCTATTTCGCGATACGGGTGGGGTGGACTGTGAGGTCGCCGTCCAAGTACCTGGGCTGGGCGGCGATTCGGTTGGAGAGATGGTTGTGCCTGAGTTTCCTGTTGTCGGCGACGCGTTCGCCGGCTACCTGTTGCAATCTGTCATCGGGCGCGGCGGTGCGAGCGTCGTCTACCAGGCTGAACATCCGCGACTTGGTACTGGCATCGCGCTAAAGGTGCTGGCAGCCAACCTCGCCGCCGACGATATCTTCCGCACGCGCTTCCTTGCGGAATCGCGTATCGCCGCCTCGATGGACCACCCGCATGTCATCCCCATCTACGACGTGGGGTTGAGCGACGGGCTACTGTTCATCGCGATGCGCCGCGTCTCGGGCACCGACCTGCGGCAGATGATCGCCGAGGACGGGCGGGTGCAACCGCATACCGCCACCTTCCTGCTCGGTCAGGCCGCGGGGGCACTGGACGCCGCACACCGCATGGGGCTAGTGCACCGGAACGTGAAGCCGGAGAACCTGCTGATCGAACGGGACGACGACGCCGGCTCCGAACACCTGTACGTTGCCGATTTCGGGATCTCCAGGCTGGGCATGGCGCGTAACGGGCTGACCTCGACGGGACGGTTCCTCGGCACCGTCGATTATGTCGCACCGGAGCAGATCAGCGGGCCGTCCGTGTACGGCTCGGCCGACCAGTACTCGCTGGGCTGCGTGCTGTATGAGTGCCTGACCGGCCGGGTGCCGCTCGATAAGGACCTCCCGGCCGACCTGTCGCCGACGGTGGACACGATGTTCGCCCGGGTGCTCGCCGAGCGGCCGGGCGACCGGTACAACACCTGCCGCGAGTTCATGCAGGCGGCCAGCGTCGCTTTGGGCGATATGGCGACCGCGCCGCTGTCCAGCACCGGTTCGCGCACGCTCCAGCCCGAGGCGGCGACCGCCGACTATCAATCGGCACCGGCGCCCGGAAGCGACCCGGCGGCGCCGACGCCCGGCGACCATCAGCGCGAGATTGTGCCGACACCCGCCGACTACCAGCGGGAACTTAACCACGAGGTATCAGAGCAAGCCGCTGGTCTCAGGGCTCGGAGCGGCCGACTCCAGGCGCGCTGGCTCGCGATCGCGGCGGTGCTGCTGCTGGTCTTCGCCGGAATAGGGCTCGGCGCCTATGCCGCACTGTCACCACAGCCGAAGGCCACCGACTTGGCGTCGTCCGCGATGGCGTCGAAGCCGTCGAAGTCACCGATGCCGGTGCCGCAACGGGCCCGCGCAAGCACGCTGGCGCGGGTGCTGTCGGCCGCGGACACCAGCAGGGTCGCGATGGGCAAGCTGCCGCTGTCGAGCTGCAAGCAGCGGGGCATGACGAAGGTCGTCTGCACGGCGCCGTGGCCGACGATCGCCAGCGCGACCTTCACCACTTACCCCACCCTCGCCGCGCTTTACTCCGCCTACAAGGCCAAGGTCCGTTCGCTGAACTCCGGCCGCTACCGGCAGAACGTGAAGAACTGCGGCTTGACGGCGCCCAGCCCCTACGGCGAGATCGCGTGGAACCATCAAGAGCAGCACTCGCGCGCCTACACGGTTCGCCAGATGATCGCGGGCAAGGTATCCGTCCAGACCGCCATGGGCCGGATGGCCTGCATGATGACGGCCAGCCACTCCGAAGACATCGTGTGGACCACGGACTACGGCAAGATGCTTGGCGTAGCGATCGGCAGCGGATCGCACACGAGCGTGTGGTACTGGTGGATCGCCGTCCACCACAACATCGTCTTTCCGGGCACGCCGATGCACATGAGCGACAAGGCGATACCGCTGATGTCCGGAGCACCCATGCCGAAACCTTCCGCTAGCGGCTCACCGTCGATGTCCGCGCCGGCCAGCTAGACGGTCATGGTGTCGGGACCGGGTGGAAGCACGGTCCGTTCGGGATAAATCTCTTGATCTTCTGTTGTCACAAGGGCGAGCAAGACAACAGCTCTCGGTCACGCCAGGCCGACCAGCTCCGTTGATCGTTCCCATAGCTGCCGGGCCAGGTGGGGGTCGCGGGCTTGCTCGTTTGCGGGGTCTTCGGGCTTGAGGCGGTTGAAGTAGCTGCCGTTGATGGTCTGGGGGTCGGCGATGGTGGCCAGGTACAGCAGCGGTTCGGCGCCTTGCCTGGGGGTTGACAGTGCCGCCCTGCCTAGCCAGGAGTTCATTAGCCGGAAGACCGGGCTGTCGCGGCCGAGGTCGGTGGCGACCACTCCGGGGTGGAAGGCCACGGCGGTGATGCCCCTGCCTTGTGTCCGGCGTGCGAGTTCCTGCGTGAACAAGATCGTGGCGAGCTTGGATGCCGGGTAGGCCTGCTGGTCGCGGTGCTGACGGCGTGTCCCGTCGAGATCGTCGAGGTTCAGGCGGGCGCGTCGGTAGACGTTGCTCCCGGTACTGATCACCCTGGCTCCATCGGGGGCCACGGTGAGCCTGTCAAGCAGCAGGTTCGTCAGCAGGAACGGCGCCAGGTAGTTGACCTGTAGGGTCATCTCGTGACCATCGGCGCTGGTGGTACGCCTGGTGAATATCGCGCCCGCGTTGTTGGCCAGGATGTCAATTCGCCCGTAGGCGGCCAGCAGGTCGGCGGCGAGCCGCCGTACGTCGTCCAGGCGACCGTAGTCCGCCAGGTGTGCCCGGCCTCCTATCCGCTGCGCGACCGCCGCGGTTTTCTCCGGTGACCGTCCTACCACGGCCACGGTGGGGTGGCCGCTTATGGCCGCGCCATCGAGCACCTGATCCGGTTCAGGCCCGAGGTCGTTGACGCGGCCGCCGAAGCGGCCGCCACGAGAACGATGATGGGCAGCGTGCTTGGCGCGTACCTCGGGCTCATGTCCACCGAAGAGGGCGCCGTCGCGGCGGCCAGGAGCGCGCTTGGCCCATACGCCGTGCAAAAAGCCGATGAGAGCGCGCTCACCTCCCGCGAGCGCGCGCACCTCGCGGTGGCCCGGCGCTGGATCGGCGGCGACATGACCGGCGCTGGTTCCCTGCTTTCCGCGATCTCCATCGAGTATCCGAAGGACCTACTTTCCCTCTTCACCGGCCACCAGATTGACTTCTTCCGCGGGGACGCGGTCAACCTCAGGGATCGAATCGGCCGGGCGCTCGGCGGCTGGCGCGGCGACGAGCCGGAGGCGGGGTTCCTGTACGGCATGTACGCGTTCGGCCTTGAAGAGTGCAACCAGTACGGGCAGGCCGCCGATGCGGGCGGCCGCGCGGTCGACACGAACGCAGACGACGTGTGGGGCATCCACGCCGTCGTCCACACGTACGAGATGCGGGGCCAGGTCCCGGACGGGGTGCGGTTCATGCGCGCTCGCCGCCGGGACTGGGCGGAAGGCAACTTCCTCAACGTACACAACGCCTGGCACTACGCGCTAACGGCCGACATCCGAGCCGCGGTTACCTAGCTGAGAGACAGCAAGGTTCGGAACGGACCGCTGCTTCGCCTGTCAGCCAGCAAGTCGGCAATCGGCCAGTGCAGGAAGTACCGTGCTTCGCCTCGGATGGCGCATGCCGGGCTCCTGTGGCAGCCGCACTACTCAGCTGCCACGCTGAGCTGCCGGCTTGACGCTCTCGGGCAGTATCTCGACGAGGAGGACTCTCAATGACCGATCTTGGCACGTACGTGGAAGCCAGCGCCACGAGAACCCTTCGGCCGCCGGGTACGTAGTGGCGGGCGGATGACGGTGGGACCACGGACCGTTCCGGATAAAAAGGGGTTGCTCCCCCGGCTGCTTGGGCTGCACTGTTGTGGGCGTGACCGACGCCGCTCGCCTGCTTGCCGCCTACGACAGCCAGCTTCGCTGCGGGGCGGAGACGCCGGGCGCGGTCTCGGTCGCCAGGCAGGGGCCGCTGCTGCTTGCGACCCTGGCGGGCGGCTATGGCTTCATCACCTACCGCGATCTCGGTGGCGCGGGCCTCGACGCGATCGGGCGGGTCGTCAGCGAGGCGCTCGCGCACTTCACGGCGGACGCCGCGATCGGCCAGGTTGAGTGGAAGACCAGGGGCCACGACCACGCGCCCGGGCTGCACGAGGCGCTGCTTGAGAACGGGTTCGTCCCCGCCGAGCCGGAGTCGATCATGCTCGGCGAGGCACGGGCGCTCGCCGTGGACGTCGCACTGCCCGACGGCGTGACGCTGCGCCGGGTGACCGAGGAGGCGGATGTCCGGGCGATGGCCGCGATGCAGGGCGAGGTCTTCGGCGATCCGGAGGACTCGGGTGAGCGGGCGAATGCGGTGCTGCGGCGGCTCGCCCGCGGGGACGAGATCGAGTTGTGGGTCGCCGAAGCCGATGGAAACATCGTCAGCGCCGGGCGGCTCGACCCGGTAGCCGGGACCGACTTCGCGGGAATCTGGGGCGGCGCGACCCGTGCGGCGCGGCGCGGTCGCGGGATTTATCGGGCGCTGACCGCCGAGCGGGCCAGGGCGGCGCTACGGATGGGCAAGACGTACATCAACAGCGACTCGACCGAATACTCGCGGCCGATCCTGGAACGGGCCGGCTTCGTCAAGGTTTCCACCACGACGCCCTACAACTGGAAACGCGTGGACGGAGACGGGAGCAGGTGAGGCGGGTGACGCACGAGTCGTGGCTGCTTGACGAGGCGGCGCACACCGGGGCAGAGCACCTGGATGAGTCATTCATCGCGGGGTTCGATCGCAAGCAGGGGTATCCGGACGCGGCCGGGGACATCGCGGCGTTCGAGGCGCACGGTCTTGACGACACGTCGGTCGTGGTGGACCTCGGCGCCGGGACCGGGCAGTTCGCGATCCCCGCGGCGCGGCGGTTCGCCCGGGTGATCGCGGTCGATGTATCGCCCGCGATGGTAACCGCGCTGCGCGCCAAGGCGGCGGGTCTGCCCGGCCTGACGGCCGAGTGCGCCGGGTTCCTCAGCTTTGACCCCGGCGCACCCGTGGACGGCGTGTTCACCCGCCACGCGCTGCACCAGATCCCGGACTTCTGGAAGGCGATCGCGCTGCGGCGGATCGCCGACATGCTGCGCCCCGGCGGTGTGCTGCGGCTGCTGGATCTCATCTACGACTTCGGCCCGGGCGAGGCCGAGGAGGTATTCGCCGAGTGGTTCGCCGCGGCGGCGGCCGACCCGACCGCGGGGTACACCGCCGCGGACTACGCCGAGCACATTCGCACCGAGCACAGCACCTTCCGGTGGCTGCTTGAGCCGATGCTCGCGGCGGCGGGATTCGAGATCACGGACGTCGGCTATGAGCGGCGACTGTACGGCGCCTACACCTGCGTCAAGACCCGCTGACGCAGGCGGCCGCGCGGCGCAGCAGGTGGGCTCGCTCGGTCTCATTGGCGGTGCGGGCGGCGGCACGCTCGAATTCGGCCCGGGCTAGCCGGTTCCAGCGGCTGCGATCCTGGTCAAGCAGGGTGATCGGCGAGCCATCTGGTCCGGTGCGCGCGGGGATCCGGGACGCCTGGATCTCCATCAGCGCGACCAGGCCGTACGCCTCGGACGCGTTCGCGGGCTCGTTCGCGGGCGCGAGCGCGGCGAGCATCCGGCCGAGGCGCATCGCCTCCTCACAGAGGTCGGCGCGGTACCAGGACTCCCCCGATGTCGCCGCGTACCCCTCGTTGAAGATCAGGTAGACGACCTCGAGGACATCGGCGAAGCGCACGGCGAGCTCGGCGCCGACGGGCACCTCGAAGGCCACGCGGGCCTCCCGCAACGACTTTTTGGCCCGGGTGATCCGCGCCGCCATCGTCGGGACGGTAACCAGGAACGAGCGCGCGATCTGCTCGGTCGACAGGCCGCCGACCAGCTTGAGCGTCAGCGCCACCCGCCCGTCCCGCGGCAGCACCGGGTGGCAGGCGGTGAAGATCAGCCGCAGCACGTCGTCCTCGACATGCTCGTCGAACTCGATCTCGTCCATCGGATTCTCAGCCTGGTTTCCGGTCACCGCGAGCTCCCTGCCGATCTCGGCGACCCGCCGCTCGAACCCGACCTGGCGTCGCACGCCGTCGACGTAACGGCGGCGCGCGACGGCGGTCAGCCACGCTCCGGGGTTGTCGGGCACGCTCGAGGACGGCCACCGGTCAAGCGCGGCGACGAGCGCGTCCTGCGCCAGGTCCTCGGCCAGCCCGACGTCCCCGGTCACCCGGGCAAGTGCGGCGATGAGCCGCGCCGACTCGATGCGCCAGACCGCTTCGACAGTCCGCTCCACGGTCACCTGAGTAGGGCCTCGCTAGCTCCCGTCGGCTACCGTCACCTGGGCGCGCAGCCGCGCCTCGGCGTCAATGACCTCCTGCGGCACCTGGCCCTCCAAGTCGGCCGGCTCCATAATCCGGCGCAGGTCCACCGTCTGACCGCGGAACGGTGCCCGCTTGAGCCACTCGACCGCCTCCTCCATCGAGGAGACCTGCCAGATCCAGAACCCGCCGACGATCTCCTTCGCCTCGGTGAACGGCCCGTCGAGCACCCGCGCGCCCGCCGCGCCGGCGTCGCCCGGGCCGGGAAAGACGAGCCGCTTGCCCTGGGAGGTCGGCGCGAGCCCCTCCCCTGCCAGGATGACCCCCGCCTTGACCAGTTCCTCGTTGAACTTGCCCATCGCCTCGAACTCATCGACGTGCTCGCCGTACTCGCTCGGGTCGCGCTCTTCGCCGATGACCAGCACCATCACGCGCATCTTTATCTCCTCTCCGCGGCCGGACGTCCCGGCTCACTGTCACGTCGAACGACATCACCCGGATTCGACACGTCCCGAAACGGACCCGCGCTTCGCCAACTCCGTCAACTAAGTGTCAACGGCTGTCGGAACCGGGCACCGCAGGGCCGAAGATGATCTCGATGGAGTGACCGCAGTTCGGACAGTCGACGTTGACCTTGTCGCCATCATCTCCCGGCCAGAGTTCGACTGAGCCCGCGCATTCCCGGCACGCGATGATGATGGGCGGGGGCGGACCATGCCGTGCCGTGATCCTGGCCAGGTTTTCGGCCAGCGGTCCGAGTGACATGGCCGCCCGGCGCTGGTCGACGCCGTCGGGATCCCGGAGCGGACGCACCACCCACTGGTCTCGCCGCGCCATGGCCTGTGTGCCAAACTCCTGCGGCTTGCCCTCGGCCAGCAAAACTCGATCGGTCAGAAAGGCCAGCTGAGCCTTGGTCGCCTCGCCTTGATCAACCGCGACGGTCAGCAGGTCGAGGCACCGACCCTGAAAACCAGGATCGCGATCGGCGTGCTGTACAAGCAGCCAGGCGGCGTCGGCGCCGTCCTCGCCTACGGCCGATCGGCCTGGCCATCCGCTGTCGGCTACCACCTGCTTGAGCCAGGGAAGGTTCTCGCCATCGACTCGAGTCATGCCCTCATGGGCTTCCGCGCCAATTTCCTGGCGCGCCGCCTGGTCCCGCTCGGCCCTGCGCAGGAGTTCCGCGCGCAGATCCTGATCCCGAGTCATGCCTTTAAGGATCGGCCTGCGTCCGGCGCGCGGCAAGTGCCTTAGACGTACTCCATGATGATCACGCCGGACGTGTCAGGTTCTAGGGCGTCGAAGACGTGCGGTACGTCGCTTGGGTAGCGCACGTAATCGCCGGGGCCGAGCTCGATGGCCTCGCCGTCCGGGCCCGCAAGGACACGGCCGCTGCCGAGGATCAGGTGCTCCATGGTGCCAGGCATGTGCGGATGCGCCAGGTGAGGCGCGCCCGGCTGCCCGATCACCCGGTAGATGTCGCGGCGCGCGCCCGGCGGGCAGGAGGCCAGCATCGCGGCGTCGTAGTCGGCGTGCTCGGCGTGCATGACCGGCCCCTCCCCCGCACGGATCACCTGGATGCCCTGGTGCGGCGGGTCGACGAGGCGGCTGAGCGGCACCCCAAGCGCGAGCCCGAGCGCCCACAGCGTCTCGAGGGACGGGTTCCCCGTCCCCGACTCAAGCTGGGACAGCGTGGACTTGGCGATCCCGGCCCGGCGGGCAAGCTCGGTCAGCGTAAGCCCGGCCCGCGCCCGCTCGCGGCGCAGCGACGTCGAGATGAGCGCGACCACGTCCGCCGCGGTTGCCGCGGTTGCCGCGGTTGCCGCGGTTGCCGCCGCGGGCCCGAGGTCCTCGCCTTTCATCGGGCTTGCTTCCGGGGGGTACGGGGGGTCGCTCCCCGGAAGATGACTGCCACGTCGTTCGCTCCAGACTCCGAATTATTCGGTTTGACGAACATGTCCCGATGTGTTCATTATATAGAACATGCGGTCTCTATGGCGAACAACCGAACCGACACTGCTCCGCGATGTCGCCCTCATTTGCCTGGCGGACGCACTCGTCGGCGCGGCTTTCGGCGCGACGGCGGTGGCCGGAGGGCTGTCCTGGTGGGTGCCTGTTGCTATGTCGCTGCTCGTCTTCGCCGGCGGCTCGCAGATAGCGGCGGTGGGGGTGGTACTCGCGGGCGGCAGCCCGCTGGCAGCCGTCGCGGCGGGCGCGGTGCTTAACACCAGGCTGCTGCCCTACGGCCTCGCCGTCGCGGACGTGGTCGGGCCCACCAACGTCGACGGTCCGGCCGGCGTCGACGGTCCGGCCGGGTCGCCCGGCGGTCACTGGTGGACACGCCTGGTCGGCGCGCATGTGGTCACCGACGAGTCGGTGGCGTTCGCGCTGCGCCAGGCCGATCCGGCACGTCGGCGAGCGGCGTTCTGGACGTGCGGTGTAGCGCTGTTCGCCGCCTGGAACGTCGCCGTGGTCCTGGGCGTACTCGCGGGCTCCGTCATCAAGAACACGAATGCGTTCGGCCTTGACGCCACGTTCCCCGCCGTGCTGATCGCGCTCGCAGTGCCCGCACTCGCCGACCTCAGGACCCGTACCGCCGCGGGCACCGGCGCGGCGATCGCGGTCGCGCTGACCCCGGTCTTGCCCGCGGGACTGCCGGTCCTCGCCGCGCTCGGCGGCCTGGCGACCGCCTGGCGACCGGGCCGCGCCTGGCGACCGGGCCGCCTGCGGACGGCACCGCGACGAGACAACACCGTTCTCGCGTCATCTCCCGCATCAACTCCCGCGCCATCGCAAACCGACGAGCCGATTGGAGAGCGCCGATGCCGCTGATCGCCATCGTCGCACTGGCAGGCATCACCTACGGATTCCGGCTCGTCGGCCCGCTCTGCCGGGACCGGGTGACGCTCCCCCCGGCGGCACAGCGCCTCTTCACCGACGCCGCCACCGTGCTGCTCATCGCGCTCGCGGCGACGTCCGCCCTCACGGCCGGCCACGGCTTCGCCGGCTGGGCCCGCCCGGCCGGCGTGCTTGTCGCGGCCATCCTCGCCGCCCGCCGCGCCCCGTTCCCCGTCATCGTCTTGGCCGCCGCCTGCGTCACCGCCCTCCTCCGGCTAGCGGGCCTCCCGTGATCCCCGCCCCCTCCCGCCTGGTCCCGCCGATCCCCGATTCCGGAGTCCCACCTGATCCCCGATTCCGGACCGCGCCGCCGACCAACGCGCGCCTCAGCACAGGTTCCGCCCGGATCTCAGGACAGCACCATGCAGGCGGTGGTGGCGTGGGCGATGAGCTTTCCCGAGTTCGTCGCGATGATCTGCCCCTGTGCTGTGACGAGTCGTCGGCCCGCGTGCACGACGGTGCCCTCGGCTCGTACGGGACCGGTGTCGGTTCCCATCGCGCGTACATAACGGACTTGCAGATCGGTGGTCGTGTAGCCCACCCCAGCGGTAAGGGTTGATTGGACCGCGCAGCCCATCGCGGAGTCCAGGAGCGTCGCCGCGACACCGCCATGAACG
>Ga0302325_10021796_pt1 | contig 13410 bp, 13 predicted proteins | sample Palsa_T0_2_FD_201948 | JGI IMG/M metagenome (GOLD analysis project Ga0302325, IMG submission 201948) | Peat permafrost microbial communities from Stordalen Mire near Abisko, Sweden - Palsa_T0_2 | ecosystem: Environmental > Terrestrial > Soil > Palsa > Peat permafrost | place: Sweden: Abisko... | reverse complement strand
GAATTTTCGGTCCGGCAGGATCAGAGTCAACTAATCCGCGGCAATGCGACGTTTGGCGCCGTCTATAGTCCACAGCCGTCTATCGATGTGAATCTGAGCGCGATCTCGATCGCTGCCGGGACGATCGGCCGTGCTTTGGCCAATTGGCGCGCCGCTCCCAAAACAGCGCTGTCGCTGTCGAGTTCCGTCAAATCCGGAAGAGTCGATATCAGCAAGATCGGGTTGAAGACCAGGTTAAGTTCCCTGCAGAAATCCGCTACGGCCGAACTGCGCCGTTCGCTCAACGTCACGGGCACAGTCGTCAATCTGAACGCCGCCCCAGCCTTCGGGGCAAAGCCGCTGAACCTGACGGCGGTCAATCTGCCATTTTCATACGCGCGCAACGTCGTGTCGGTGACGAACGGCTCTGCGAAAATCGGCCGCACTCGCCTCAAACAGCTCACCGGGCAGGTAAATCTGTCGGGATTCCCGAAGGTGCTTCCATACACAGTGCGGGTAAGCGGCGATCTCGCGGTCGACGAGGCGTATCGGCTGGCGCTGGACCATCTGCCGGCCGTCGAAAAGCGTCTGCGCGGCAAAATCGAACTGCTTGGCGGCGTCGCCCACTTCCAGGTCAGCGCGAGCGGCCGACTCGATCCTGCCAATCCCGGGCCGCCCAGTGACTTCTCCGGTCAGATCGCGCCGGCGGGAATTGAGGTCGGCCTCAAGAGTATCGACCGCGCAATCACGCTCGACGGCGGCACGATCGGGGCTCAACCTGGTCTCCTGCGCGTCAACCGGTTGGTCGTGCAAGCCGCGGGCAGCAATAACCGCCCTAATATTCACAGCGTGATTGTCACCAGCGATCTGTCGCGGCCGTCGGATCGCGTGGTTTTTCACAACACCCGAATCGAGTTTCACCAGGTCAGCGCGCAGGCCTGGATGCCGGTGTTCGTCGATAGCGCCAGCACCGCCGTCGAAGGCGATATCAGCGGGACGCTGCTCGCCGACGGTTATATCGGCAAGGAGAGCAACTATCGCGTCACAGGAAACCTTACGATCGGACCGGGACAGGTGCAGTTCGGCTTTCTGCACAAGCCGATCGTCACCTCGTCGTCTCTGATCACGTTTGACGGCAAGGGTGTGAAGTTCCGGATGCCCAACGCGAGACTGGAAGGTTCGCGCGTGGACCTGACCTGTACCATCGCAGATTTCAACCGTCCGAGCCTCGACCTGGACGCCAACGTGGACCGGCTCGACCTCGAGGTCATGGAGTTCATCCGGATGCCGTGGAGCCCGCCAACCCCGGTCACGATGTTTCTCATCCCCGTCGACGGACATCTGACTGCGCGAACCGCGATACTCGAGCGGCTGGTAATGACGAACGCGACGGCTGATTACAACTACGATCACGGCGATTGGTGGGTGCGCAACCTCAAGGCGAATACCAACGGCGGCAAGCTCGCCGAGGAGCTCACCGGCCGCAAAACTGACGACTGGATCCATATTAAATCTGACGCGCAATCCATCGATGCCGCTCAATTGACGGAGGCGTTTCGGCCGGGGCAGCCGCCGTTTATGATCGGTACTATCGATGCGAACGCCGATCTTTGGGCCGACACCAACGACGACTTTTTCAGTACGATGCGTGGCAAGGTTGCCATAACCATCACGCGCGGACGACTGGCCAAGCTCAGGCTGCTGTCGCGTATTCTCGGGCTTATCGATTTGCGCAACTGGCTTACCCGGAGCGCGTCCGACCCTCGTGTGTCCGGTTTGCCTTTTGATTCGATCGGAGGCGAGTTCGACGGCGACCGCGGTGTCTTTCAAACCGACGACCTGCGCCTTTCCGGGCCGGTCATGGACGCGCTCGCGCGGGGGAATATCGATCTCGGCGACCAGACCGTCAACATGCAGATCGGTATGGTGCCGTTCAACACCGTGAGCTGGCTGATGAGCAAAATTCCGCTTATCGGAACCAACCTGGCGCTCAGTAGCGGCACGTTGTTGGCCGCGTACGTGCAGGTGCATGGTCCGCTCGAAAATCCGAAGGTCAGCGCCAAGCCGATCACGTCGGTCGCCGAGTTCATCAAGAAGACTATCAGCTTGCCGATTAACGTGGTCCGTCCCAACACGGTGCGCTAGACCGCGAGCTTCGGTCGGTAGTTTGGCACTATCTTGGCCCGCTCAACGGCCGCCGCTAAAGTTGTCGGAGTATGCCGGGCATACGATGAGGCGTGACTCCTGATGGCGGCAAGACGACGAGCCGATGCGAGGATTGTTCTGGTTACGGCGGCCGACGAGGCGCAGGCGCTCGCGCTTGCCCGGGCGCTGGTCGAGCGGAGGCTCGCGGCGTGTGTAAATGTGACCGGGCGGGTGCGTTCGATCTACAGGTGGAAGGGCGCGGTGGAGGAGGCGACGGAGCACATACTGATCATCAAGTCGCGCGCCGCGCTGATCGATAAGCTGGTGCGTGCCGTGCGCGAGCTTCACAGCTACGACACACCGGAGGTAGTTGCGATACCGATCGTCGCCGGATTCCGTCCCTATCTCGACTGGTTGACCGATTCGACCACCGCCGTGCGCGCGCGTCGCGCCGCCCGCTGAACCGTTGTTGAACCAACACTTGCGAATCTAACCGACGAACCAAAGCAATTGACTGCCAAAGAGATTCCGCTGATGTTCCGCCCGGCGATTCGCCGGATGGCCCCCTATGTTCCGGGTGAGCAGCCGCGCCCGGGAGAGCGCCTGATCAAGCTGAACACCAACGAAAACGCCTATCCGCCGTCGCCTGGCGTGCGCCGCGCAATCAGCCACCGCGCCGGATCACTGCGGCTCTATCCGCAGCCACGCGCCGACGAGCTGATTGCGCTGGCCTCGCGCGTTTACAAGATACCGCCCGCGATGATCCTCGCCGGCAACGGCTCGGACGAATTGCTCTCGATGATTTTCCGCGCGACGCTCGATCCCGGCGACCGTGTCGCCTGGTCGACGCCGACCTATACGCTCTACGATACCCTTGCCGCGATTCAGGATGCCCATGTCGTCGCGATACCGTGGCTGGAAGATTTCGCGCTGCCGGTTGACGAGCTTGCGGCGGCGAACGCGCGGCTGACAATCGTATGTAATCCCAATGCTCCGTCCGGCACGCTCACGCCCACCACCAAGTTGGCGGCGTTGGCGCGCAAACTCGATCGCCGTCCGCTGATAATCGATGAAGCTTACGTCGACTTTTCCGACAGCAACGCGCTTGGACTCGTACGCCGGCATCCGAACGTCATCGTACTGCGATCGTTTTCCAAATCATTTTCACTGGCCGGTATGCGCCTCGGGCTGTGCTTCGCCCATCCCGGCGTCATCGAGCAGCTCCTCAAGGTGAAGGATTCGTACAATCTCAGCCGGCCGGCGATCGCGGCCGGCGTGCGAGCGCTAGAGGATGTGGCCTGGATGCGCCGCGGTGTCGAACGGATTCGCCGCACCCGCGCGGCAACCGAGCGATCGTTGCGGAAGCTGGGCTTTGCAGTGCCGCCGTCGCAGGCGAACTTCGTGCTGGCGACGATGAAGGGCCGCAGCCTCGCGCCGCTGGTGGCGCGTCTGCGCCGCGACCGAATCCTGGTGCGATACTTTGACGCGCCCGGACTGCGCGATTCGATTCGGATAACTATCGGCACGCCGGCGCAGATGGCGGCACTGATGAAGTCTTTGCGCACGATCCTCGCCGAATTCGACAGCGTGAAGCCCACGCGCGCACGCGCGCGGAGCTGATTCGCGATGGGCCGCGTCGGCAACCTGTTCGGCCGTTTCAGGGGAGGCGCACGCGTCGCTCGCGATACACAGGAGTCGGCCGGACCGGCCTGGCTCGTCAGCGGACTCGGCAATCCGGGGGGCGAGTACGCGCGCACCCGCCATAACATCGGATTCATCACACTCGCCCGTATCGCCCGCGCTCACGGAGTCGGACTCGACCGGCGACGATTCAATGCTTTGTGCGCCGAAACGTCGGTCGAGGGCAACGCCGTGATGCTCGCGCAGCCGCAGACCTTCTACAACGCGAGTGGCGATAGCGTCGCCGCGATCCTCGGTTATTTCAAAATTCCGCCCGGCAATCTGATCGTGGTTCACGACGATCTCGATCTCGAGCCGGGACGGATACGGCTCAAGCGCGGCGGCGGCGACGCCGGAAATCGCGGCGTCCGCTCGATCGCCGAGTCGCTCGGCACGCCGGAATTTATCCGGGTGCGAATCGGAATCGGACGGCCGCCGGTCGAGGGCGACAGCAAGAACTACGTGCTCCATCCGTTGTCGCCAGCGGAACTCAAGGAGTTTGAACCGGCGATCGATCGGGCAGCGGCCGCCGTCGACGCGCTGGTGACGATCGGACTCGAACGCGCGATGGATCGCTTCAACCAGCGCGTCTGAATCGAATCGCGATGGGCGCGGCCGCGCCGCCTCCGACCGGGGTGCCTTTTACGTCCGCCAGCCTTTCGATACGCTGGCAGTCGGCGGACCGGGATTTCATCAAGGCCAAAGTGACCGAGAAAGAAGCTAAAGAGCAGGCGGATCAGCTCAGCCGGAACGCGGCGGAAGTAATCTCACCGCCCGAGCTGGCGGCAAAGATCGCCGAGGGCCGTCCGCTGCGCGTGAAGCTCGGGATGGATCCGACCGCGCCCGACCTCCATCTCGGGCATACATTGACGCTGAAAAAACTGCGCGACTTTCAGCTCGAGGGCCATACGGTCATCTTTCTGGTCGGCGACTTCACCGCGATGATCGGCGATCCGACCGGCCGTTCGGAAACGCGCAAGCCGCTCTCGCGCGAACAGATCGCCGCCAACGCCGAGACCTACACGCGGCAAGTATTCCGCATTCTCGATCCTGATCTCACCGAGGTGCGCTTCAACAGCGAGTGGATGGGCAAGCTCGGAATCGATCAGCTAATCGGTATCGCGGCGCGCCTGTCGGTTGCGCGGATGCTCGAGCGCGACGATTTCGAAAAGCGCCTGGCCGCCGGCGATCCGCTGTTCCTGCACGAGCTGCTCTACCCGCTCATCCAGGGCTACGATTCGGTCGCGCTGAAAGCCGATGTTGAATTGGGTGGCACCGATCAGAAATTCAACATGCTCGTCGCTCGGGATTTGCAGCGCGGCTTCGGCCAATCACCGCAGGTCGTGATGACGATGCCGCTGCTCGAGGGGCTCGACGGCGTGCGCAAGATGTCGAAGTCATATGGCAATTCGATTGCGCTGGAAGACTCGCCCGACGAAATGTTCGGCAAGGTCATGTCGATTGCCGATCCGCTGATGGCTCGCTACTCCGAGATGCTCACGGACGTTGGCGGAGACGAGCTGGCCGGGATCAAGTCAGGCGCGGTCCATCCGATGGAAGCGAAGAAGCGCCTAGCCGGCACGATCGTGTCCGAGTATCACGGCGATGACGCCGCGAAAAAGGCGCGCGATCGTTTCGAGCATCGTTTTCAGCGCCGCGAGATTCCCGCCGACGCGCCCGTCTTCCGAGTCGATCGCGATCTGTGGATCTGCGAGCTGATGAAGCAGCTCAGCTTTGCCGCCTCGACCAGCGAGGCTCGCCGGCTCGTCAGCCAGGGGGCCGTTCGCGTGGACGGCACTACGATCACCGATGTCAATTTTCGCTTCGTGCCCGGCGAGCACGGTATCCTTGAGGTCGGCCGCCGCCGAATCGCGCGGATTCAGCCCTAGCCACTATTACGGCGTACCGGCACCGCCGGATTCTCCGCCACCGGCAACCGCGGCGCGCAGTTTGGTCATGAGGCGCTCGAGTGATTTAAGGTAGCGCTGCTTGCTCCAATCCTCGCGCGTACGCATCTTGAGCCAGCCGAGCTTGACGGCGTCGGGCTTGTTGCCCATTTCCCCGGTTGAGACTTCTATAATCGCGCGCTCCTCGGGCGTGAGCGTCGCGAGCACCTCGCGTTTGAGCTCCTGCAGGAAACCGGACTTGAGGTCGATATTGATTTTCATCACACCATTTTCAGGCGCGTCATCGGCGTTCAGTGCGCCGATGAGGCCGGTGAGCAAGTCTGATTCTGCGGATTCAGCACCATCGACGATTGCGGCTGAATCGGCGGCGCGAACGGATGCGTCAGGCCGTATAGTCCATTCATCATCGACAGTCCCCATCCACCACTGGTCGCCAGCATTTCGTTGACCTGGTAGTAGACGCTCGGGTCATTGATCAGTTTGCCCACCGTTCCCTGTCCCGTATTGATCTTATGCAGAATCTCGCGGAGATCGAAGGTCGACGCGCTGACGTTGGCCATCACCTGATCGGCAAAGGCGCGATTCTCGATCAGTTGCGGAATCATCCCGTTGCCCGTGTTAAGGCGTTTGACCAGGAGCTGAAGCTGCTTTGACGTCTGGTTGAAGGTAGCGGCTGCCTCGGAGACATTCTGCAGTAGCTTGCGGCCGTTTATCCGATCGGAGAGCATCGCTCCCGCCACGCCCTGACCGCTGTTAACGCGCTTGACGGTCGTGTCGATATCCAGAGCGAGCTTGTGGAAGCTGTCGACCGTCTGACGAATCGTTGCGAGGTCAAGCTGCTCATTACCGCCGCCCTTGATGATTTGCGCGGCCAGACCGTTGCCCTGCAGAAGATTGTCGAGCAAGGCGCGCAGTTGCGAACTGACGGCCATCATGTTGCCGACGACGTCATCGGCGCCTTTTCTCTGCAGCAGCGCCTGATAATCGATCGGATCGCGCGACGGCAGCACCGATCCCGGCGCCGCGGTCGGAGAGTCCGGCGAGCCGGCTTTGATCTCGATGAACTGGTCGCCGAGGATGCCGAGGGATCTGATCAGCGCCTTCGAGTCGATGTGGACGTGGCTCGCCGCCGATCGGTCAATCCAGAACTTCACTATAATGAAAGTCGGTCCGTGCGGATCGGAAAACGAAATCTCACTGACCGAGCCGATATTGACGCCGGCGAGCCTTATCGGAGCGCCGACCTGCAGGCCGTTGATATGGGTGAAGTGCGCGCTCAAGGTTTCCGATCCGCGAAAAAGGCGGGTGCCGCCGCCGATCGTCATTATCGCAAAGGCCAGCAGGACAAGGCCGGCCAGTATCAGGAGCCCAACCCGTATCGTCGTTGCCCTCGATTCAGCCACGATTCCTCCGCATGCGTTTCAAAACGCGGCCTTCAAAAATTCCTGCATCAGTTCGTCCGAGGTCGCGCGCGCCTCGTCGGGCGTTCCGGTAAAACGAACCTTTCCCTGGTCGAGCATCGCGAACCGGTCGGCCACCACGAAGGCGTTCTTCATGTCGTGCGTGATCACGACCGCGGTCAGGCCGAGATGCTTCTGCAGGTCGCGGATAAGCTCGCTAATCTTGAAGGAAACGAGCGGATCGAGCCCGGTGGTCGGCTCGTCGTAGAGCACGACGTGCGGCTGCACCGCGATCGTGCGGGCCAAAGCGACGCGCTTTTTCATGCCGCCGGAAATTTCCGACGGGTAAAGATCCTCGACCTTCTTATGGAGCTCGACCATATCGAGTACTTCGCGCACCCGCTTGCTTATTTGCTCTTCCGTGAAACCGCCGTGCTCGCGCAGCGGATAGCTGACGTTCCCAAAAACGGTCAGCGAATCGAACAGCGCGCCGAGCTGAAACACCATCCCGACTTCCTTGCGGACCTCAGCCAGCTCTTCTTCCGAAAGCCTGGCCAGATCCCGTCCACGGACGATCACGCTGCCTTTGTCCGCCGTGAGCAGGCCGTTCAGATGCCGCAGCAGCACGCTTTTGCCCTCGCCGCTGCCGCCCAGGATGACCAGCGTCTGACCCTCATGCACATCCAGGGTGACGCCGCGCAATATCGGCTTGCCGTGGAAGCTCTTTTCCAGGTTGATCAGTTTGATGATGATAGGAGCGTCTTGCGGATTCATCACAATGCCATAAAAAGCTTGGTCAGGAAGAAATCCGAGACCAGCACGCTGATTGACGCCGCCACCACCGCGGAAGTCGTGGCCTGACCGACGCCGTCGGCGCCCCCCGATGCATTGAGGCCTTTCGAACAGGCGATCACGGCGATCATGAAACCGAAAAAAACCGATTTGCCGAGTCCGCTCATCAGGTCGCCGAGCGCCGTGTTCTGGATGAGCGAGTTATAGAAGTAGCTGGCGCTCAAGCCAAGCTGCGTGACCGCGATAATCATGCCGCCAATGATCCCGACCGCATCGGCGAACAGCGTCAGGAACGGCATGACCAGGACCGTTGCGAGCACGCGCGGCACCACCAGCTTTTTTACCGGACTCGATCCGAGCGCGCGCATCGCGTCGATCTGCTCGGTGACCTTCATGCTGCCGAGGTCCGCCGTGATTCCGGCGCCCACCCGCGCGCCGATCATCAGTGCGGTCAGCACCGGACCCATCTCGCGCATGAGCGTGAGTCCCATCACTTGGCTGATATAAATTTTGGCGCCGAACTTGACCAGAAACTGGCCCATCTGCAGCGCCAGCACCATCCCGGTTGACAGCGCGGTCAGGTTTACTACGGTGAGTGATTGAAAACCGACTTCGTCGAGCTGTTCGACCAGGAGACGGCCCTCGAAAGGGCGACGCAACAGATAACGGAAGAAGCCGACAGCCAGCTCGCCGATCTCGCCGAGTTGATAGAGAAAACTATAGATTCCGTCGAGCATTCTGATCTAAGGGCAATCGCTAGAGGGTAGGGGAAGGAAGCGTCCGCGACAACCATCTTAGGTACTATCCTGAGTACTATCGCCAAGATTCATGAATACCGGTGGAGACTGATTCCGATCATTGATGATGCCGCAGGCTGACTCATCGCCGGGCCTTTTCGTGTATGGGAGTCTGCTATGGCCTGACCGTCGCATAGAGGTGATCGGTCATGAGGTCCGTACGAGCCCGGCGCGTCTGACCGGCTGGCGGGTGCGAAGCCAGCGCTACCTGTACATCGTCGAGGAAGCCGGCGCCGTCACGATGGGTCTGATCCTCCACGATCTAAACGCGGCGGATTGGAGTGCGCTCGATAGTTACGAAGAAATCCCCCGCCTCTATACTCGCGAGCCGATCGAGGTGACCGGCGAGGACGGCGGTCTGGTCCGCGCGTGGGTTTATCTGCCGACCGAGCTCGTAAAGAACGGCGGCGGTTGACGCGGTGGCGCAGTTTGGCGCGTCAATCGGGCTCGCCAACTCGGGGCGTCAGTTCTGTTCAACGGGGTGGCCGTCAGGGCGGCGAATCGCAAACTTGTCGAGCCGGTATTGCAGGGTCCGATAGCTCATCCCGAGCATCTTGGCGGCCTTGGCGATAATCCAGTCCGATTTCTCCATCGCCTGCATAATCAGTTCGCGCTCGAAATTCTCGAAGTTGATGCCGTCGGCGGGAAGCTCGAAGCGGTCGGAACGGGCGTGGCCGCCGCGGACGTGAGCGCGGGGCGTCAGCACCTCATCTGGCAGATCACGCGGCGTGATTCGATCGCCTTCGCATAGCAGCAGCGCCCGTTCGATCGCGGACTCAAGCTGGCGCACGTTGCCCGGCCATGAGTAATCGAGCAGCACTTCGAGCGCCTCGCGGCTGATCTCTTTGCGCTTGCCGCCGGCCATCCGGGCGAAGCGGTTGAGCGAATGCTCGACGAGCAGCGGAATGTCCGAGCGCCGATCGCGCAGTGGCGGCAGCGTGACTGTGACGACGTTGACGCGATAGTAGAGGTCTTCGCGAAAACGCCCCTCGCCAACCTCTTCGGCAAGATTGCGATTGGTTGCGGCGACCAGGCGCACGTCGACGCCGAAAGATTCGTTACCGCCCACCCGGCGAATCTCTTTTTCCTGCAGCACGCGAAGGATCTTGGCCTGCACGCCGATACCGAGGTCGCCGATCTCATCGAGGAACAGCGTCGATTTGTCGGCGCTCTCGAAAAGACCGATCTTGCGTTCCGTCGCGCCGGTGAAGGCGCCGCGCTCATGGCCGAACAGTTCATTTTCGATCAGCGAGTCGGGAATTGCCGAGCAGTTGATCGCGACAAAATGATGAGCCGCGCGGGGCGAGAGCCGATGGATCGCCTTGGCGATGACCTCCTTGCCGGTTCCGCTTTCCCCTTGAATGAGAACGGTCGAGTTCGACGGCGCGACTTTGCGGACAATCTTGACCACGTCGAGAATTGCCGGATGTTGTCCGATGATGCCCTCGATCTCGAGTTTCCCTTCGAGTCGGCTCCGCAGCAGGAAATTTTCCTGATGCAGATTGGCGAGTTCCGCCGCCTTGCCGACCGTCATCACGAGCGTCTCGCGGTCGGTCGGCTTGGTCATGTAATAAAAGGCGCCGTTCTTCATCGCCTTGACGGCGCTATCGATGGTGCCGTGAGCCGTAATTATCACGACCTGGCTGCCCGGATAGGCCGCTCGCACCTGGGTCAGAAGTTCTTCGCCGGACATGCCGGGCATCTGGAGGTCGGTCAGCACGACGTCGAAGCGGCCGAGCGCGAGCAGCTCGAGCGCGCGCCGGCCGACCGCGGCCGTCTCGACGGCGAAACCCTCTTCGCGCAGGGTGTCCGCGGTGATCTGCCGCTCGAGATCGTTATCCTCGACGACCAAAACTGAAGTCTGACTCATAGGGTGGCCCCTCTAACCGGCGCGACCGAGAAGCTGAAGACCACGGAAGTTCCGTGCCCGCTTTCATTGGGTTTCAGCGTTATGTCGCCGCCGTGCTTTTCGACAATCGCGCGGGACAGAAATAGCCCCAGGCCGATTCCTTCGCGCTTGGTGGTGAAAAACGGCTCGAAGACGTGGTCCGCGACTTCGGGATCGATACCGACGCCGGTGTCGCTGAAGGTCACGTTGAGCCGCCCGTTATCGCGAGCGAAGTTGACCTTAAGCTCGCCACCGTCGGGCATCGCCTGCACCGCATTGGCGACCACGTTGATAAAACAGGTCCGCAGCTTTTCCGCATCGACGTTGAGCAGCGCCGCGACGTCTGTGCCGCTCTCGACGACCTGGATACTCTGGCTGTGCACTTTCGACTCCGACAGTTCGAGCACGCCGTGCACGAGCTTGCGCACATCGGTCGGCGCGGGATGGATTTCGATCGGCTTGCCGTAATGCAGAAAGCTCTGGATCAGCTCGACCAGCCGGCGAATCTCGTCCTTCATCATGCCGAGCTGATGGAGAAAATGGTCGCGGTCCTGCGTCAATTGGGCCGCGTAACGGGCGCGTAGCTGATCGATTGCCAGCGAGATAAAGTTGAGCGGGTTTTTGATTTCATGCGCCAGTCCGCCGGCCAACTGGCCCAGCGCGGCAAAGCGTTCGAGGCGGTTGAGTTCAAGCTCGCGATCGTGGGCGCGGCGCAACTGCGAAACCATCTCGTTGAAACTGCGGGTGAGCAGCCCGATTTCGTCGCGCCGGCGGGTCGTCGGAACCGGCTCGAGGCCGCGCGCCGCGATATTCTGCGCGGCCGCCGCCACCGTATGGATCGGCTCGACGTAACGCTCGGCCAGCACGTAGGCAAAGATTAGCCCGAAGGCGAAGATCACCAGCGCGAACGTCAGCAGATGGTTACGATTTTGCCGCAGGGGCTGCGCAAAGTCGGCAAAATTGGCCGCCACCTCCACATAGCCAAGCAGGTTGTCGCCCACCTCGACCGGGATCAGGTAGACCGTCATGTCGGACGCGTTGGGTCCGAGCAGTGAAGGCGGCACCCTCAGCAGCCCTTCATGATGATCTTCGGCGGCGGGTTGCTCATGAGAGTCGAGCGGGGCGCCAATCAGATGGGGGTCGGAGCTGTTGATGATCAGCTTCTCACTCGACGCTATCGAGACCCGCAGTCCCTTGGTGTGGAGCTGCTTGACGTAATTGGCGAGACGGTCCGGATTGGTCGGGCTTACGGAGGTAAGCTCCTGCATGCTGATCTGGATGGCGCGGGCGAGTTCTTTGACTTTTTCCTGGGTCGAGCGGACCACTTCGCGCTGTGTGCCGAGCGTGACCAGCACTTGGGCGCCGAGCGTCAGGGCGAGCAACGCGACCATCAGAGCCATCAGCTTGGCCTTCAGGCTGAGCGCCGGAAATCTGATGTTCATGACTTGTCTCCCGCGGCCGGCTGACAATCCGTCGCGCCGCCGGGCCTGATCACAGCGGTCCGGTTTCGGCGGCGCCCGGCCGGCGCCCATAAAGCATCAGTCGTCCGAGATAGAAGCCGGCGGAAAGCAGCACCACGATAAGGATCATCCGCTCCAGGCCGCCAAGCCAACGCGCGAAGGTGTCGATTTGTTCGCCGAACAGGTAACCCAGCGATACCACCAACGGTACCGATATAAGCGCCCCGAGCAGGTCATAGACGAAGAATTTTCCCGGACTAACGCCGAGCGAACCCGCCGATAGATAAACCAGTGCGCGCAAGCCCGCGAAGAATCGCGCGTAGAAGATCGTTTTTGCGCCGTGACGCCGCATAAACTCGCGCATCCGTTCGATCCGCCGGCGGGAATGCGGACGCTCGACTCCCAGGTAGGTGAGCAGATTCGATCCGAAACGACGCCCGATCAGGAACAGCGAGTTGTCGCCGGTGACCACGCCGACCAGCGAGACGGCCAGCGTCAGCGGATAGCTGGTGATACCGCGGTGAATCATGAAACCGCCGGCCAACAGCGCGAAATCCTCCGGGAACGGCAAGCCGAACCCGCACAGAATCAGTACGAGAAACAGCCCGACGTACGAAAAGTGCTGGATATAAGCCGAAACCAGACCGCCCAAAACTCAGCCTCCGCGAGCGAAACGAGCCCGTATGGCGTTGATCATTTCATCGATCGACGTGCCCTGGGCCGCCATCCGACCCGCCATGTTCGCCTCGCCCAGGCAGATCTCGCATTGTGCGCCGTGACGGGTCCGGAAGCAGTCGAGCAGGTTGCGATGGCCCAGCTCGCGATCGCATCCGCAATAGCAATGAAGCTGCACGAAGACGTCCGGATGATTCCGGGCGGCCAGGTAGGCGTCGTGGACATCGCCGGTGAAAAGGGCGGGATCGAGCGTCACCTGCATCGGGCTCGTGCCCGACGACGACAGTGATCCGTCCGCGTGCCACCATCCGATGCCCATCAATATAACGACCGCGGCAATCACCACGGCGACTGAGCCGATAATTCTCGTCCTGCTCATCAGTTGCGCCTGCTCAGGACTATAGCATCTCCACGGTCTGTGGATCGCGGGTGAGGAAGCGATAGAGCGCGGCCGGTCGATGGGATCCGCGCCGCTGTGCCGACGTGCGCTCGAGCAGGCCCATCCCCAGGATCCGCCGGCGGAAATTGCGCCGATCGATATGGCGATCGAGGATCAACGAATAAAGCTCTTCGAGTTCGGCGAAACTGAACACGGCGGGCAACAGCCGGCAGGCGACATTGGTGTATTCCAGCTTGGATTTCAGGCGGCCGAGGGCGTAACGCGCCACCAACTCATGATCATACGCG
>Ga0302325_10021792_pt1 | contig 13411 bp, 13 predicted proteins | sample Palsa_T0_2_FD_201948 | JGI IMG/M metagenome (GOLD analysis project Ga0302325, IMG submission 201948) | Peat permafrost microbial communities from Stordalen Mire near Abisko, Sweden - Palsa_T0_2 | ecosystem: Environmental > Terrestrial > Soil > Palsa > Peat permafrost | place: Sweden: Abisko... | reverse complement strand
CATAGATCCTGCGATTCGCGGATACATCATACACATCACCACTAAACCTCAGCGTCGGTGTCCCCAAGAGCGTACTCGATAGCCAAGTAAATCGGCATATTGGGATCCGATCCATCATATCGCGCGAGTTCCGCCTCCGTCAGGTTCAGCGGCGATGACTGGATCGGTAAGCACAAGCCAACGGGACAACGGGAGAGCACAATCAGGTATTTCCAGCTGCGTGGGTAGAGCCATTTGGATTTGTAGCCCCATGTCCAGGTCTCTGTGATGACGTAGGAGAGGAAGAATTGGAAGGCCAGCGAGGCGAGGAGGAACTGGCTTACCGACACGCCGGTTGGTGCGCTGGCCGATTTGGCGCGTTTCTTCTTGGATTGAGGTGAGGACATGTCTGGCTGATCCGTGATCGGCGGTCCTGCATTTGAGTGGCTCAGGGACGTGTGTCCGGACGTGTGTGACAAAGTGGTTTCGCTGATGACCACAAGGGTAAGAATAATATTGTTATTCCCCACCTACAAACCGAGGGAGTGGGGAAGATTGCGGGTGACGTTGTTCTCTCGTTTCACATATGGAAGTGCCCCACGTCGAATTGAACCCACGCTATCGTTGCCAAAGATGAGATGAGATATCCAAATTGTGCCTTCTGTCTACGTTTCGCCGAGGTCAATATTCAAAGTTCATTTTCGCGCTTCTTTCTACTCTCATCACGCAATTGAGAATTACATTATACGATATACGAATCTGACACGGTATCTCGCGAGAATGGCGTCAGTCCCGCATTAGCAAGTACTTCGACTCGAGTTTCAAAAGGAGGATGTCGATCCACCAGTGTAACTGCAGTAGATATAAATAATTCCAACAACTGATGACAGTGTATAGGGCAGCTACATACTAGCATAGTTTCCTGGAGATCCTAATTTGGAATCTCACTGTGTGATCGCTGAATGCTGATCTCGCTATATTTTAATTTCCAAGGTTCCGAGGGATGAATTTCCGGTCGGTTGTGCGTGGCATTAGACGGAGACGGTAGTTGTAACCCCACCGTTTGTATTCCGGGGAGATAAGGTTGGTGTGAATCAGCATTCCGTGAGCATCGGGTCTCTGTTCCGAACCGGATCCGGGAGCAGGAACTTTTATCCGGGCAGACAGGATAATTCAAGCAATTCCCAGACCCAGGTTTCGCGGCTTTTGATCTGCATCACATGTGAAGTTAGCTGCATACAACATGGTCGATCCCATGGAATGGTATTGGCGGTGCATGTCCCTGCTTCGATTTTCGGATGAGTGAGCAAATGCAAGGCGGAGACAGCTGCAGCAACGTCGGCACACATGACAAATACTTTGGAAGCATGCTTACGAGCGGCTGAAGAGGAACGGAACAACGGTACGCCCGGCGATTGGTCGGCGGGAACACTAGCGAGACGCCTTCGCTGGGCAGCTCGAACACGGTCATGGCGGGGGGCCAGGCGCGGTATGAGGTCGACCGTGCATGGTGGCGTCGAGCCAAGCCTCATGGGGCAAGTGCGTGGCGCCTGTTCTGCCTCTGTGGTCTGCAGGCAATGGAGATGGCCAAAGCTGGAAATCGACTTGTAATTCAATGCAAGCAGCCGAGCCGAAGACGCCAAAGCGTGAGTCCTGCGGGCGGTGACCAACATTCCTCACCGTGGAAATGAACGGCTATCCATGCACGATGATTGGCTCAACCTTTGACGAGGCTTTCACCGTTCTTTGGAAATTGCCTGGCCAAATGAAAGCGCACGTGTTGATCCCCGAATCCCTGGTGTCACAGAATCTATTCCTGCCTAATCGGGACACATTGCGCAAAAGCAGCAGCCATATCACTGCTCCCTCCCCCTCCTTTTGCCTGGGATAAGCCCCATCCTCAGACAGCACAGCATCCGTTTCTTTGCCCAAATCGAGCGGGCACACGGCTGTCTATCCAACATCCCTCTGGAATCCACTTTCAACGGGAAGCCTGAGCATGTCCCGCACTCAGACGCACTCCGTCGTAAACATCTGCATTGCCGGTATCAGCTAGATTATATAGCCGCCAGCTTGTCGCTCTCGTAAACACCCACGGCATTTCACAATCGCTCCGTCGCCTTGCTCTCTGCTTCCCTGCTCAAGACACGCCTTCAGAGACCGATTCTCAGCATCCCGCCCTCAATCCGCCTTGATCACATACACGCTCGTCATGTTGGAAGCCATTGACAACAACTGGGATGATATCCTCCAGGCGGCCCTCCAATACCCAGTCGATTCCTTCGGTCGAGACTCGTCACACACCTATGAATCCGACCTAGGAGCAGGCATTTGGGGGTCTCAATCGGTACCTTTTGCGTGGATGTAGCTTACCTTTAGCGTGGCAACAACCCATTCGCCGTCCTTGGTTCAATTGGGACCATACCCCCCTTCGAAGCCTACTCCTCGAACTCAACCACGTCTTCGCCAATGCTCTCCGATGATTATATTTGTTCTCCCGACGACGGGCCGAAGCCCTCTGTTCTAGCACTCCTGTCGGAGGGAACCATTTCGCCGAAAGACTCGCTCTTCCGGTCCCCTGACGTCTCGGAAACTATGGGGTACTATCTTTCTTGCCCAGCTCCTTATCATAGTCCCGGTATCCGTTCCCCTATCTCACCGGTCAAGGCCAGTCATCCGGTAGATAGGTCGACGCGTGGCAACCACAATCTTCGCGAGCCAGAGGTCCCACAGGCGGGACCTCTGAGACGACGCTCCACCAAACTTTCTTCTGCCACACCTCGTGGCAGAAAGTCGGCGTCGCCGGTATCTAACAATAACGCTTCGAGGCCAATGACCGCACGGGACCGAAAACGGCGCCAAATGCACAATGCTTCCGCCATGCGATCACGTATACGGCTGAACGAGACGCTCGACAAAATGTGGAAAACGATCCCTTTGTTCCGCAGAAGGAGACTGGCGTCCGCGAATTTCGAGGGCCGAGAAATACATAATGATCTGCAGGAAGATCTCGACGAAGATGAGGGGGAAAGGATCGGCAGAGCAGATAAGGTGGAGGTGGGGATTGAGTACATCATGTATCTAGAGGATCGCGTCAAAGCGCTCGAAGAGCAGCTTAATGACGCACGCGGATAGCAGGGGTGGCAAATTTAGCCAACGGGCCGACGTACATATCTACTTAGAACGGATACGCCATTCGGAGTTTTTAAGGTTATGGGAGGCGACGAGGGATTGCGAAGGGGGGTTGGCAAGCTCATAATGTCCTGGTTCATTTAGGATTATGCTTGTATATATTTCGCCACGTAATTATGTATGTATCTCATTTTTGCTGACCAACTTGACGAACCTCGTTACATGCTATTAAGCCGAGTTTCATTTGCGGCACTGCACGTGTGTCGCGCTGAATGGCTATTTGGAGCGAGGGAATCTTTATTTGGTCATGTCCCCGGGACTCGCAGCGTACAGTATCTAGAGGCGTAGTTGAGTGGCTAGCGCCATGATAAGATGCATCCACCGATGTCATTGACACTCACACTCCAGGACTCAGTTAATTAGTATCTCGAGACGACGAGTGGCTGTTTCCGTCCGGCAAATCGTGTTGCTTCCCGCCACCCGGGATGCTGTCTCCGCATCGCGTGCGCTGGTGGTGGAGCCGTCCCACCCCCTTCAAAGGAACAAAAGGAACAGGTCCCACCGCACCGCATAGGGGACTGTCTGACCTGCATGCATACCATTACGTCGGGACGGTTATAAAGAGGTGAATCCCCCAAGGGGGGAAATAATCCGTTCAGCAAGGGACGTGACGTTCAAATCACGTACAATTAGTCCTCATGAACATCTTGCATCAGATAGCCTATTCGGACTCTCAAGCGCACCGCTTCCTGCCGTATCCGGCAACCCAGCCCTTTCAACGTTCTGGCGACGCTTTCGGCTCCGATGCGTCTGATTTGTGGAATGATGTCTTGGTAACCTCTGTAGCGCCAGGAGTGTACTGACAGAGCAGCAGTCCTGTACAGTACCAACTGGCTTTGGAAGCCAATGTGATCTCACGGTTGGAATGACCCCAGATTTTATTGACCCCCGATCGGTCGTCGATTGCACAAGCCCCATCAAGAGAGAGGCATCTCCCTATTCACCTGTTTCCAATGGCCTTAACCCGGAACGCATCTCACGGTCAATCTCCCCGGCTTCGGATGATCATCAAGACAATTCACAAACACTTGGCTTCCATCCTTCGCAATTCCACATCTCCCCACTGGACATCCATCCCCTATTTCATTCACAGAGTAACGCCTATCCGACCACGTCGTCCGACAACTCGTCTAGCGTATTTATGACTCCATCTCACCCCCAGGTCGACTCTTCTATGAACGATCTCCTGTCGTCGTCATCGACCGCAAAGTCCGGGCCATCTGAGGAAGAAAAGCAATTGACCCCACCACCATCTCCTCCAATCCGTCGCCGGGGCCCCGGACGTCCCAGCAAAGCCCAAACAGCCGCCCAGTATCCCAACAACAAGCGCCCCACCGGCCATTCCGCTGTCAAACTCCGTCGCCAAATGCACAACGATAGCGCGATGCGCTCTCGCGCCCGACTCAACAACACCCTCGAGGAACTGTGGAACATAATACCCAAGCATGAACGCATTCTCGATGACAGTATCGCCGAGTCCGATTTCGACGACAATCGCGAGGTTTGCCGCGCCGTGAAAGTCGAAGTCGCGATTGCCTACCTCAAAAAGCTACAAACCCGCCTTGCTGGCTTGGAAAGCAGGATATCTACGTTGTAACATGTACCTTTGTACACACGGAAGAAGTCCTAGGAGGAAAGGGAGAAACGGGGCATGGCATTCGGGGACTGTGGGTCGGGGACTGTGGGTATATATCGGGTGTAGGCATTTTCGGGATCAATATGGGCGGGAAACTCTCCTTGGGCATCGCACAGGCGGTAGTGTATAACTTCCTCATGTTATGAATTAGTCTGTAGACAATGCATGACTACATGCTAATAGCATGTTATACATGAAAGAGACGAAACCTGCTGCAGCTGAGATACATATGTTTCGACGGTTTTCAAACCTTTAAAGGGCGCCTCGATTTGGATGGGCTGCAGACTTCCTAGCCCCCATGTTAACTGGACCCTGCTTCCTCTCTTCTCTTCGGACAGATGGGAAAGGGGAAAGGAGTTGGATACAGGGCGAGAAACTAAGAGTTTTAGACCCCTTGTGATCTATATGATTGTGGCGCAGCCTGACAAATCATGGACCGAATAAGGGCGAAAGCAAACCTTGCATGACAAAAAGTCTGTCAGTCATCAACAATTAATTAGACTTCCGCTAAAATGATACTTGACCGTCCGAATAGCTAAAAACACGGGACTCGCAGATCGTGCAAAAGCGCCAAGACCAGCGCCAGAGTCATGCAAATGATTGATGATAGCGAATCCGAGCCTCAAATAATATCCCTCTTAATTACGCTCTGGGTTCGAGCGGCCGTGATAGCTGCAGCTTGGCCTGGGCATTTCCTGGCGTGGTTCAAGCTAGCGAGGAATGCAGGGCGGATGCATCCATTTCGGTCCTTGAGTTGCACAGCCAGTCTTGGGTGTAACGCTCTCTCTGTGTGTCTCTCTCTCAACCATTAATGCAATATGCAGCCACAAATTCCGCCTAAGGCCGGTGTCGGGTCGGGATTTGTGCCGTGTCACACAGCTAAAACGCCCCCGGCCTTTACATGCCCTATATGCGGGCTGGGCGTCCGGTGATTGGCCGGACTTAGCAGACGGAGCAATAAACTTTCCATCTGCTGGACCCTGAGCTGAATAATGGATTTTCATTGGGGCGCTGGGGGCTGGGCAGCCTAGGCTCCTGCCGTCGCTTCGTGACAACGCTCTGTTGCGCTTAAATACTTCTCCGGACCCCGTGGCTCATCCCCAAATTTTCCGCTCCTCTTAGCCGCTGTCCAGCACTGTGTCTCTGTGCAGGCACTCCATTCACGCTCAATCCGTACGCACGCAGCAGGAACAGAGTTTAGTGAATGACTTCACCTCGCGATCGATATTTGACGGCCGCATACGGATCCCCCAAATCACCCTACCAAACTCCGAACGGCAGCAAAGGCATAACACCTCAGACAATGGCGCGCAGTAATTCACACGAGCCTCATCGCGTTCTAGGGTATTTTGATATCCCGAGTCGGTCCGCACCGTCTTCTCCACAAATGTCCTATCTTCCCTACAGTCCTATCAGTCGCAGCTCGAGCCCGGCACGCGATGCCCGGAAATCAAAGGAATACACTTATTCACACAGCGGCAGTGACTTCGATGATACACTCGTGGGCTTCTCGCTCGCTCCGAATTGGCTGAAACTGGCCATGGAACAAGATCAATTACCCTCGGCGTCAGCGAACAACTCGTCGATGCCACGACGGAATCCCTATACCCCTCCGCTCAGTTCTCCAAATTCCAACATGAGCACCTCCGCTCAGAGTTCACCCGTCACACGACGAACACCGCAGTTGACTCTGGAATTCCCGGCCCCCGAAGAACTCGCCTCTGCAGCTGGTCCCCAGATCAAACGTCGCGCTTCCAAACCAAACGGACAAGCTGACGAAGACCGCCGGTACTGGGAAGACGAAGATGATGGCTACTTTGGAGAGATGGAGGAGGAAGGAGAGGAAGATCTCGAAGAAGCTTACCGAAGTATCTACTAAAAGCTGCATTACTATGTATTTTTCTCTCTGTATATATTATGGCATGGAAGGCGCTTGAAATGGGGGATATCAGGCATGCATCTGGCATGGAGTTGTAGGGATTTCGAGTATGCTCTGTAAATCAATCGGATAAGTCCGAAATCACAATACGCTTTGTTAAAATCCTAACATCTCCGTTCCGATCTTCAAAACTCGCTTCCTTCCAACGCTTGGCTAGTCTGAGCATTGTTTTGAAGTTTCGGCATTAGCGCTTGGCGCATTTCCATTATGTCGCACGTGATCCTGTCGAAGTCGCACCGCCACCATGCACAGCCCCCTTGATTCGGGGCTTGTGGCTTAATGGCCCAGGCGCTCTGTTTACGCTTTTGGGTGTGCCCAACCGATTCCGTGCCGGAAAGATTTAGGTTGGTCTCCCCGATCCACCAAAGAGGTCCAAGCGCAGGGCCTCTGCGGATCCGTGGGGGCTTGAGTCATCCGGTCAAGGCGGAAGGGAACACCCCCTTATTTGGGCAAGCGAAATTTTGTGTAACTGTCAAGCAGCTGGTACCACATGCATGCATGAGCTAAATGAAATTAAACTTCACTCTTCATTTAACTTCGGAAAGCTGACCTGCGAGCAAAGATTCCCGAATTTTCTCTTTTTTCAGAGGTTTTACAGTGTCAAAAATAAACAATTTTGGATTTGAGGCTTAATTGACTGCGTTTTACAGGAATCGCATCCTAAAAGGACTTGATCTTCAATAAATTACATATGTATGTCCCAAAAGCACTTCCGCCTTCCGCTGGCCCGGGCCTATCTGCCTGCAGCGTTGCCCTGCGACTCAGATTTGGAGCAGGGTTGTAAGGTTTTCAGGCAAGTTAATCAACGAAGAAATTAGGATTCCAAATTGTATCTCTATTGTAACTTTTTTGAGAAGTTCGGACTTTTCGGAGATCAATAAGGACCCTAACGCCCGACCGTTAATACCTTATCCCGGCCCGCGGCCGCGGAATCGGGATACTTCGCTCTTCAGGATGATAAGTAGCTGCAATTCTCGTCGATTACTAGTTACACAGAATTTATCCCATATCGCATCAGATTCAGTGATGCGAAAAGTTCTCAGCCCCATCTCAGGCATATACACCATGAGAACACATAAATATTGCGCGGACTGAGACAAAACAAGTAGTACTTGTTCATAAATTACCAATACCACTATTCCATATCCTCGATTCCTCACTGACGATTCTCCGTCTAGACTCTATTTTTCCGATCTCGATCAAACGGTAAATCGTCCGGCGCATTCTGAGACCCAGTCTTTCGATTTATTAACGTGGCTCGTATCTAGTTCGGCTCGCAGTCCGTTTCTTACCCTGTTTGGGGTCTTGACTCTTAGGATCATGGCTGCGAAGACGGCTGGGGTTAAAGGTGACCTTGAAGCAAATACCTTTATCTGCCATTGTTACTGAAGTTGGTTAGACGGTTCGGTGAGATTTGAGGGCTTGCAGTTGAAAGGTTGTGGCGGCGTTATATGCATCTGATTTTTCAAGATACGAAAAGGCATGGGACCAGATTTACGAAATGCACAACAACGAGTGTTCATACACAGATTGCAGAACAAACCCTGGGTCGGCTTGTAATACATTATAGATGCGAGTATTCCTCCCCTTTGCGTATATGAAGACCTAAGTAAATTATGCTTGAAAGCTCCAACATCTCATCTCAAGGTCATTCTAGGCTTCTAGCTCACCCGTCAGCTCCGGGGAGCCAAAACGGAAATGCTCACTTTCCCAGCACGGTAAATTCCTATTTCGGACTTACGACCATCCCGTAATTGGAACGCCTTTTTCCTTTTCTGGTCCCTGAATTCCCAAGCCCCACTTCTGCAGACCCTTCTTCTCATCGTCTGTAATTCCGAACCCCCAAAGCAGTTCTATACAATTGATCCTTGCCTGCTCATCATCAAACTTTTCCATAACCATATTCTTCCCATCTTTCCGCACTTTAAGCACATTATTCTGCAACATCATCCTAGAAACAGCCCTGTCTCCGTCAAACTCCACCGTCGTACAGAGGATATTAGTAACGAAAGGCGACATTGGGTGACAGTGACAATTAAAGGACATGACCTCATAGTCCGATGCGCAAAACGCGGTATACGGATCGAAACAAAACAACGGTGTCCACTCTGACTCCGGATCGCGGCGATGTCGTATAATGTACATTGTTTGTGAAGGCGAATGAGGGACTTTAATCGGTCCAATCTGATGTTGTTCCGGTCTCACCTCCTGTACGACGTCGCTGAGAGATGACCGGGGTGGTAATGGAATCGCTTGAACGGGGCCATTTGCTCCGAATCCCACATCCACAAAATAATCCACCCCCTCAAGTCCGACAATTAATACCATATGACTCCAGCCAGTCCAGTTGTTGGCGTCCGATTCTCCATCTGACCCCGATGGACTACCAACTTTCCATACCCTTCCCGCTCGGGCGTTGACGTCGTATCCGACCGCGATAAGAAGCGCAGCGAATAAATTGTTCAATTCCATGCAATAACCACCTTGCTTTTTCAGGACGATCTTGTTGTATAATGACGGAATGTCTAGGCAAATAGTGTTGGTCGGTGAATAGTGTATGGAGAGATTTTCGTATGGAATAGACACGAGTTGGGCGCGGATGAGAACATTGAGGTACGAAAGATCTGGGCTGCGATCTGTCGGTTTGAGCCGTATCCGTGCCAGATAACGATGAACCTGCTCGGAGGTCAGAGCCGTCACCATAATTGTGCTGGTAAGTTGCGATTATCGATAGTTAAAAGCGGGCCTGGATTATCGTGCTCAGGATCCTTATCAGAGATTGGGATGGCGGGTGGGGGGGGTGGATTGGGTTATCCAAGGATCGCGATTGGTGGATCCATGCGCAGTTCAACGCACAGACGCGGCCCTCCAACGCAAGGTTGTTGAAAGCGCTAGAACCAACGGCCTAGACGAGCCTTGGTTTGCGACTGCTTAAGGCTCGGAAGGGACTGATTTGGTGTGGTTATTGCTGAATTTCATGGCCCACCCGACACATGGCGCCGATCTTCCAGGGGCTGCGGTCCAAACCTTGAATCGCAATACACGCAATAAACGCCAAAGAGGGTCGGGAGAGTCTAATAAAGGAGCCTTTCTGCCGCGCTACAGGTATTGACTTCCAGGAGATAGTTGTCAACCTTGAATATTAGAAATTCCCGTCAGACACAGTTGTGGGACTTCTACGCCATTTTGAAACCCCCGTTTAACGCCCTGGCGATTAAGCCTGCATTGCAAGGTGAAGGGGGTCCCTTCGTTTTGGCCTCTGTTACCTTTGTCAAACTTATCAGCGCTACTGCTCAAAATAGCGAATTGGTTGGGCAATTACAGAGACTGGCGGCAGTGGACTTATGGTGGCAACGAAATCAATCTCGACGTCAATTTCTATAATTTACTATATCTCTCTAGCGGTATAAACAATCTAGCTTTACATTTTATTTATAAGATCTTCCCATAGCCTTCTCGATCCTTGCGAGAGCCTCTACGACATTCTCGTCTTCCCATCTTGCGCCAACAAGTTGCAAACACACAGGCGCATGAGCATATCCCTTTTCGCCATGCTCTTCCCCTAACAATTAGTCCTCGCGCGCAAAAAGAGCGCATTACATTGCTTCCAGTTCGCTTCGTCCTGTGGATCCAGGAATGGTCCTCTCGTCGAGTCTTCTTTCTCCTTTACGAAGGATACGGGGAAGACTGCAGCGGGATAATCGAGTAGATTCCAGAGAGATGTGTAGTTCCAGTATCTCGCTTGGTGCTGTTTGGGAGCAACTCCAGGTCCAACGGGACAGAGGATGATATCAGGTTTCTTGGGGTCAGAGGTGAGGTGTTTGTAATATTCAGCTCGATATGCGTCTCGTCGTTGATGGATCTGATGTCAATGGCGGCCAGAAAGGGGTTATACCTCCCATACTTCGGTGATGGTGTTGTCTCTTACGCCCTTTTGGCCCAAGATGAAGTCCGTGAGCGGCTCGTGAGGCTCACCAGACTCGGCCATGGCAGCCTTGTCTTGCGCTCCTCCGTCCATGAAATACAAACTTGAGGTGATGTCCCATGCGAGTTTGTGATCAAGGCCTTGCCAATCCGTGACCTCGAACAGGTCAGGGTATTTCTCCATGGCCGCTTTAACCTCCTGCAATCCCCTTGTAATGGGAGGATGCGGAACCACAACTCCGTCATGCCACATGATTCCGACTCTGATCTTCTTGGGGAGAGTCGGTTTTCTCCATGGAAGAGCGACGAGGGAGTGATCTTTCTTCCATGGTTCAGTAGCCAGGGTATGTTCCATGAACATTTGGATATCTCGTTGGGAATGGCACATTGGTCCCAGAATTGCGAGAATTGACTCGGCGCCCACCATGGCCATACTCATTCCACTCATCGGTAATCGCAGGGCGGATTGTCGGAGGGAATAGATACCGCAATTGGCGGCTGGACCACGCACTGAACCGCCAATGTCGGTTCCTAGGCCAACGCACGAACCTCTCATGGCGATAAGGGCACCCTCTCCACCACTGCTGCCGCCACTTGTGAGAGTACGATTGTATGGACAAACAGTGCTACCTGTGATGTTGTTGTTGCACGCGAGAGCCATTAGCGCCTGTGGTTCTGTTGTCCGACAGAAGGGAATTGCGCCAAGAGAAAGGAAGATATCGAGGACACCGTTGTTTTCCGTGGGAGGATCCCTTGTAATCCAGGCTGCGAAGCCGGCGTTACAAGGTTTGCCCTTGATCCAGAGATGTTCTTTAACTGAGAGGGGGAGACCGTGAAGAGGGCCAATTGGTTTGTCGAGTGAATCGAGGTATCTGGCTCGTTCGATAGCATCTTCATACATCAACTCAGTCAAGCAGTTTGTCTGATATTAGCTCCATCATCTTGTAATTGGAGACGTACGTATTTCTGGGCGAGCATGGCCCTTTTGCAAAAAGCCTCGGTGACTTCCACACAAGTCCACTTTTTATTCCTGATTGCCTCAACGACACCATACCCATCCGATTCAGTGATTTCAATCTCCTTGGCAGATAAAAGCCCTGATTTCTCTGGCAAGGGAGTTACATCGAGGATATCCGCAGGAGCATCAGGTAGATCGAAATACCACTTGGGAAAAGTGCTATCGCGTCTCTTGAGCTCTTGAGCCGCGAGTTTCTTGTAGTCCAACGGAGCCATGAGTGAAAGTCAATTGAATTGAGGAGGATCTTGTAGTGAGCTTATCGATTGTGCCCGTTATGTATGTTGGTGGTTGATGGTGTTTATAAGGAAGGCATTGGATCGCCGACGGCACGTCCCACCCACACGATAAGGCTATTCGGCGCGGCCCCCATATCGAGAGGCACGGAGAATTTCATATCCGTGAAAAGGACTCACACACGTGAGCCACACACACTGGCGAGCCCGGCAAGCCCTCGAAGAACAACGGAGAAAGTAGCATCCCTGGGTCGAGAATGCCGGCCTGATTGGCGGTTCACTAGCGGCCGCGCTCATTACCGCACGGCTATCCGATTGTGGCTGTTTGTGGGGTAGATAGAGTGAGCATTATCAGAATTCAGTTTGGATGTTGGCTAACTGCGACAGAGTTATTCCGTCACTGGTCCCGCAATTGTCGGTTAAACCAAGTCCTTTTTTGAGCTTCTATGTGCGGATGAAAGGAAGGATCGGTGATGAGGGCTTATATTGTTACAATTGATCATGAAGAAGGACTCTCCTGAGGGCTACTTTGCGAATGAAATTATTAATGGAAGTTTCTTCGACTGAGTCCCGGAATATTTCCCTCCTAGCGTTCTCTATGGTCACGATTGAGCTTCTCGCTCCCTCCTTCATTCTCTTTCACAACGATTCTCTCGTCAGAGCTGCTCCCTAAGACCAATTTTGACCAATTTTGACAATTTTGGCCAATGCGACGTCCTCTTCGGGATTGCGCGAGCCTCGATTATCATGATTTCCTGCCCACCTCAAACGAATGCCAGTCAAATATGAGAGAAAGCGCGAATGACCATCAAGCTCGAGCATTCAACCATATCATCCCTCACCGCATAAAATAGGTGTACACAACGATTGTGGACCTCCCCAGCGTCTTGTCCCGAAAATTACAGAAGTCAGAAATGAGCGAATGCAACTCATATATCCGCTGCCGTGTGCAGTGAGTAAGTCTGAGTTTCCTGAAAAACCGAACTTGTTTCGAGAGATGGGATTTTTAGCTCGGCAGGTTACGTATATATACCCCACAACGCACGGCCCCCCCCTTGAGAGGTGACATCACAACTTCAACTCCACCACCACAACAACAACATGAACGACATCGCTACTACCGCCGTAACGATCCCAGGCTGACAGCAACACACTGAAGCTGTGGGACGAAGTGGCTGCTCTTCCGCAGCTGGAGGCAGGCAAACCCTCCGATCGTCGCAGTTCAACGACATATCTCATGTCCCGTCCCAAAAAAGACGTTAACAGGATTGAAAGACAGGCAAAAATACGTACCCTCTTCCTTTAATCCAGACCTGTATAGATCCAAGGTGAATAGGAATCTCGCTTTCCCATCTGATCTATACAGGTCTGGATTAAAGGAAGAGGGTACGTATTTTTGCCTGTCTTGAAGTTCAGTCCTCTGTAATCAATACACATTCTCCAACCTCCGTTGTGTCTCTTGACGCGTTCCGAGACTTATGATCATTCTC
>Ga0302325_10021791_pt1 | contig 13411 bp, 13 predicted proteins | sample Palsa_T0_2_FD_201948 | JGI IMG/M metagenome (GOLD analysis project Ga0302325, IMG submission 201948) | Peat permafrost microbial communities from Stordalen Mire near Abisko, Sweden - Palsa_T0_2 | ecosystem: Environmental > Terrestrial > Soil > Palsa > Peat permafrost | place: Sweden: Abisko... | reverse complement strand
AGCTCGGCTTCGCCGAGCTTGACCAGGGTGTCCAGGGCGTTGGCGATCGCGCCGGAGGAGTTCCCGAGCACCTTGTGGATCTCGTGCGGGGTGAACTCCCCGTCGGGGTGGGCGTCCAGGTGGGCCAGCACCTTGTCGCGCAGTCCGCCGGGCCGGGCGGCCGGGGTCTTCCGGCCGCCGAGCGCGGCCTTGAGCGACCGCCGCGCCTGGGCGGCCTGCTCGTAGATCTCGTCCAGGCCAGCCAGCGCGGCGCGCAGGTCCCCGCCCCCGGCTAGCACGCCGGCGGCTGCGTCGGCGGTGGCCTTGATCTGGGTGATGCGCTCGGTCAGGTCCGTGACGAGGGCCGGGTCCGGGGCATCGCCGGCCTCGCTGTCGGCGTCCGCGTCGTGCGGGGCGTCGCCGTCGTCCGGGTCCTGCGGGTCGCCGCTGTCCGGCACTGCCTCGGTGTCCTGCGAGCCGGGGACGGCGTCCTCACGGTCGCCGCCGGCGGGGGCGTCGTCGTGAGTCCCGGGCTTTTCCGTCCCGGGGTCAGGCGCAGCGCTGGTGCCGTCCCCGGCGTCGCCGTCCTGCTGTCCGGGACTAGCGGTCCCGGCGGTCCCGTCCTGGACGGCCTCGCCGGCCGCCTCGTCCTCGCCGGCACCGGTCAGGCTGCTGCCGGCGGGGCCGTCATCAGTCTGGTCGCCCTGCTCGTCTTTCGGGTCCGCTGCCGGGCCGGCGCCATCCTGGATCACGTCGGTGAGGGTCCAGGTGTCCGGGATGCCGGGCTTGCCGCCCCTGGCCCGGGTGGCGGTGCCGGCCTTCTCCATCGCCAGCAGGGCGTCACGGGCGGCCGGCTTGCCGGTCCCGGCGTTGTCGGCGATGACGGCGGTGGTCGCGCCGGGGCTGGCCGCCAGCGCGGCGTGGACGGCCGCTGCCGGGCTGCCGGGGGCGGCTGCGGCACTGGGTGCCGGGGCGAGGTCCGGCGCGGCATGCGCGGCGCTGGGGGCGGCGGCGGGGCGGGGCTTCGTGCGTGCCATTTCGTGACTCCATTTCATTTCCGGCGGCAATTGAATTTGCCTGCGTCCGGTGATTTCTGGACGACAATCGCTCTGCACCGGGGATGAAGTCAAGCCGCTCCGCAGATATTTTCCGCTCCGCCGGAAACAACGATTTCCCCCGGCCCGCGCAAGCGCGAGAAGCGCACGTCAGCGCTTCGCCGAACCTGTGTTCACCTGGCAATAGACACGACCTCGGCTCGTCCGGCGGACTGGCGGGAGGACTTTCATATGTCTTTCTCCGGATACTGCCCGAGGTTTATCCGCTCGCCGGATCTCTTTACTTCCGTATTCTTTCCGGTGCAGCTTTTCTGCTGCCCGGCGATGCTTCTCTGGATCTCGTCATTGAGGCCGTCTGGCCCCACGGGTTTCCCGTGGGGCCAGTCGCCCTCACTCACCTTGGGGCAGGCCGTGCCTGGCTCTAGCCGGCGTGCTCGCGGGCGGCCCGCTCGGTTTCCTGCCAGAAGCTGCCGGTGAAGGCGTCCGCATAGGCGTACACGGCGCGGGGCAGGGCGCGGTCGCCGGGTTCGATGCCGAGGTCGCGGGCGAGGTCGTCCTCGTACCCGGCGCCGGGGCCGATCGCGGGCTGCTCGATCACGTCGAGGACGGCGGGGTCGCCGTCCTCGATGCCGCGCAGCACCCGCTGGTAGGCGTCCTCGGGACTGTTGCCGTCGAAGACCCAGCTCGCGGCTGCCTGGCCGGCGTCGCGGCCGAGTTCCTCCGCGGCGGCGACAATCGGCGGCGGGACCTCGGTCAGGCGCCGGCCCGCGCGCAGGATCAGCAGGTCGCGGGTCCGGTCGCGGTACGCGTCGAAGAATCCACGGCAAATCGCCGGCCCGTAACCGGGGAATACTGGCGGAGAGCACTTATTCGGATCGTGCTGTATTCCCTTCTGGTGCCATCAGACTCTGTGGGCCAGATGGCACAATGCTTCGGTGACGACGCGGCTGACAGCGCGAGCGATGGCGGCGGGCGTGCGGACGGGCGAGTTGTCGGCGGCTGAACTCGTCGCCGATGCGACATGTCGGCGGCTGCGGCGCTTGATCCAGTACTGCATTTCGTGGATTCGCTGACTCCTGGCTCAGCACTGGAGGCAGCGGCGCGGATCGACGGCCTTCCACTTAATCAGCGCGCCGGGCTTCCGCTGGCGGGAGTGCCGTTCCTGGCCAAGGCGGGGACGACCGTGGCCAGCCCGGTCGTGGGCCGGCTGGTGCATGCGGGCGCGGTCCTGCTCGGCACGTCAACCCGGCCGGCTCCAGCAGCGGTATGCCAGGCCTGGGGCTGGAACGGACACGAGCACACCAGCAACCAGTGGCGGACCGACCGGTCGTCGGGCGGGTCACCGGCGGGCGCGGAGGCCGCGGTGGGACCCGGGGTGATATCTATCTCCACCGGAGGGGACTCAGCCGGCTCGCTCCGGATCCCGGCCGCGTTCTGCGCTGGCCGCGCTCGACCGTGGCGAGGTTGCCGACCTGTCGCAGGTGGCGCGCGGCTCACTAGGGATTCGAGCACCGGCGAACGGTTGGCAGAGCGGTTTCTGTTAGAGCAGGGCGACGACCAGCAGAGCGACAGTGAGGAACACGATGACGACCGTACCAACGGCGATGATTGTCGTCTTGTTCTTCTCAGACAAGAGGGACCGCCAACGCCGCGTGCGGCCCCGCAGTGCGGTGGCATCAGTACGAGTCAACTCACGCTGTCTGCGAGCTTTAATCTTCTTGTAGTCCGCGAGCCGCTCTACATTCCGGAAGGCCCGGATTTCCCAGCGTGCCCGGAGCATCTGTTCACGGCTTTCAGTACTCATCGTCACCGCCCTGCACCAATCCTTCCGCGCGCAGAATCGCCATCAGCCTATTGATCGCCTGCTCATCTGCATCTGTGAGCAACGACACCGCCTCAGCAAATTGCTGTGAGGTGAAGCGTATGCCATCCTCTCCCGGACCGCCGGCCAGATCGGAACGATCCGTCCACCTCACCAGAAGCTTGAGCGCTATGAGGAAGTTTTCGATGTCCTCGCCGCTGCCAGTGCATCGTTCGATTCCCTCAATGGTGAGTATGAGTTTCTCCGTGGGGGCAGGGTACGTATCGACGTTTGACAGAGGATTCAGGAATGTCGGCGGAATGCGCTGCACGACTTCAAACGCGTCGACATGGCGGTTGCCTTGGCGCTTGAGTGCCCGCTGCAAGTCTCCAAGCGTCGGCCACGTCCCCCCGTTGCCGACGAAAGGGTCGTAGATGAGCTGCAAGACTTTCTGATTCCTATTGCCCCACACGGAACTTCTCACCTCCTTTACGCCGTCTCTTGTAGCTATTCAGCAAGCGTCAAAGGCGCTAAATCGAACGCCTATGCGAAGTGCAAAGTGTGCTATAACAGGACATATCTCCACCCGCGCATAGTTCGCCGTCTGTTACGCGCGACGTGTGTGACGTCTTCTCCCAGCTCAGGCGAGCGCGAGGAGTCCTCGCCCTGCTGAACAGCTACCGTCTCTTTGGTGTCGAAACTGCCAGGCCTGATGCCGGCCACGAAAGTGTGCCATTCCCTCGCGGCGTAACTCAGAGCGGCGGCGTCGCAGAAGGCGCTGTTGGTCTCCCCGGAAGTACCCTGGTCTGAGAAGCGAGGTGTACAACCCCCGGAGAAGGGACTCAGTCAGGGGGACGTGGGCGGCAGCCATGGGACCTGCCGCATCCATCCAGTCCAGTGAGGCTGCGGCTCCATGATCTCAGCGATCTGGCCGCAGTACCCGACGGTGTTCAGGAGCGAGAGGCACAGCCAGTAGCGAGCGAGCGAGCCAGCCTCCGCCCACTCGTAGACCGAGAAGGTGCCGGGCTGATCCCGGGTCGGGTGAGTGGCCACGTTCCTCATCTTTACGACGGTGCCGAGGGCGTCCCGGGCGGGCGCGCCGACGGAGGCAAGGCGGGCCTGTGCGCTGGCCAGGTGGCTAAAGTGGGCAGGTACGGCAGTCTGGATTCCGATCTGCGAGACCAGTGTCCTTATCTCCTCCTCGGTGTTCTTCTGCTCCCACTGATTGCGGGAGAAGGGGCCGTGGGTGACGCAGCGGAGGAAGGCAAGCAACTGCAGCCCCGATACCGGGATGCTGGCCGACAGCTCGACGTCGACGTCGACGTTCGCGGTGAGGTAATAGGAGAGCGCGTACCTGAACGACTCCTTGTCGACGGGCATGGCTGTGTAGTCCAGGACGCGTGAAACTACTTCGCTGACCTGCCGGTAGCTGGCGGTGTCGTCGAGCCACTGGCTGGCGTCGCGGTATCCGTCGACCCGTCCGCTGCGCCATCTGCACCACACGGGCCGGCCGTCTCGCCATCCGACCGGCAGGGCGCAGGTAACCCGGCGTCCCAGCGCCAGGTTGAGGCCCATCCGGACCCGGTCGAGAGCGTCGAATGCCTCTTCACCGGTGAACACCGAGCCGTCCGTGCGGGCCAGGCGGCCGACGTGAGTGAACTGGCGGCCGCCGGAGTTCCTGAGCTCGCCCCAGGCGGCGCTGTCCATAGCGGCGTGGCGGTCGAACGTGACGGTCCAGCCGTCGCCTGCCGCCTCGGCGCGGCCCCGCCAGTACTGCCCGGGATCATCCGGGTCGCATATCCCGGCCCCGTCGTGCCCGGTCCAGCCGTTGGGCACCAGGAACGTCACCTGCTCTAGCGTTGCGGGATCTCCCAGCTGCTGCTCGATGCGGTCCTCGTAGAATGAGCGTTCGGCCAGGCCGCGCGGCGCGAAGGGTTTCTGCGGCTGGGGTGGCAGTGCCCCGCCCGGCAGGTTGACCGCCACCGTCCCGGGCATGACCCACCTTCCCTGCTGTCCGGCGCCAGACAGCAAGGCGGACAGGGCGTCGAGGTCAGCCGGGGTTGTCGCCCGCTCGCCTCTCACCTCAACGTGGGGGGAGGGACGCCAGGAGTACCGGATGTCGCCGTTGAAAACCCGGCCGTCGCCGGGCAGGGCGAACTCGCCCCGGTAGAGCGGCACGTCCTGGTCGGCCCCGGCCGGGCTGTAGTGATGCTGCACGGCATCCGGGAAGTCGTGCTTGATCACCAGGACCGTGCCGTCGGCGGCCGTAATCGACCGCTTCACGACACGCCGGCCCTCCTCGACGGTCACTTCAACGCTTTCCGGCCTGGCTGAGGAGAGCCAGGCCTCGACGTCGTCCAAGGTCATGGCACTGCTCTGCTCGCCGGCGATGGCCCGGTTGGTCTCCGGGTCCACGAGCGCGTACCGGCCGAAGTCGGCTGCCTGGGGATCTCGGCGGCGGGACCGTGCCAGCTTGATTCCCTGGCGCTGCGCCAGTCGGCGCAGCCGGGCTTCGCGGACCTTCTCTGTTGCGTCCATACTCTTACAGTACATCAATCCAACCTGGAAGATCACCTGGAAGATAACCGGGAAGATTCACGATGGCCAGCGACTAGAGGCTGGGTTCGGCATAGCGGTGACCCGAAAGCAGGAGGTACGCGCAGATCCGGTCGACGACCGTCTGCCGCATGTCCGCATTGTTCTGCCCGAGCCGTTCCAGGTCGGCAAGCCCGCCGATCCGCACGGCGGCCTTGTCGGAGCCCAGCTCGGCACAGCGGCGGGTCACCGAGCTGTCGGCGAAAGCCAGCGACTAACCGCAGCGCGGTCTCGTACCCGCGCGCCGTCGAGGCCGCCACCGGCCGCGCCCCGGACCGCAGGTGACTGATGAACGCCTCCGCCTCGGCCGGCTCCCACTCCCACGGGTACTGCCCCGCGAACCCGGCCAGCCGGCGCACCAGCGCCGCCCGCGGCCCGATCGTCGCCTCCACCCGCAGGAACCGGCTCTGCTGCTGCCGCGCCCACCCCGCCAGCATCCCCTCGAACACCGCCTCCTGCGGATTCAGCGGCGCGACCCCCTGCGCCAGCTCAAGCCGCGCGCAGCCCGGCAACTCCGCAGCCCCCACCCCAAACCCCCGTTGCATTCGCCGCAACATTGATGCACGGAGAGTAACGACCATGACATTGCGGCTCAACAACCCGAAATCACCGCGTGTCACGACCCCAGCACATATCCACATCAGGCCAATTCAAGCCCTTACCGGACACCGCCGAATGTTGCATCGGCCGCAATAAAGCCTGTATGTCACCATAGGTAAGAGTGTCGTGACAGACGACATAAGAGCCGGTGTCCAGGACATGCCGGATGAACGCGGCGGTCCGGTCAGGGCCGAGGTGCATCGGGTCGCCGGCGCGCAAGATGCAGGTCGGGCACCGCTCAGACAGCAGCCTGCTCAGGCCGGTAGCCGGGTCGGTGATGTCCTGCCGCACGTCTGGGGCGGGCTCGCCGGCCTCGGGGTCGCCGGGGTCGTCGGGTTCGGTGCCGTCCTCGCCGACGGCGCGGGCGAGGAGGCGGACCTGGTCGCCTTCGCCGGGGAGCATGATCAGGGTGCTGCCGGAGTCCCACTTGATGTCGAGCTGACCTTTTCCGACCGGCCCACGGGATGTGCGGGACGTCCGGCGAGCCTCTCACACTCAGCGTGGCCGACTGGTTACCCTCTCGTGTCGATGGTGTACGTCACGTCCGTGAAGCCGGGGGGACTCATGGGGCAGGGGCTTGTCATCGGGGATCTGCGCGTCCAGCACGTGGACGGCAGGAGAGGACGGTCGTTCACGATCGTGTGGCCGGAGGGGAAGGTGCACGAGCAGGCCGACCGGTTCCTGCGGGCGCACGACGGATCGGGGACGCAGCGGACGTATGCCTACCTGCTGGTCGATCACCTGCGCTGGCTGGAGCGTGAATGCCTGCCGCCGGAATCGGTGACGTTGCGGGACTTGCAGCGGTATATGGGGATCGTCGGGGCGAGGGTGGCGATGCCGCTGGGCGAGCCGTGGCGGGCTGGCAAGCGGCCCTACGGGCAGGACACGCTGTCGGCGGCAGCCTCCTGCCTGAAGGGGTTCTACCTGCACCTGGCCGCGCTGGGGATCAACCGGGAGCTGGGCGGGCAGCTTAACCGGACCCGGCTGCCGGCCCGGGCGGACCGGGACCGGGCGCTGCTGGGGCACCTGGGCCGCGAGCTGCCCGCCAATCCGCTGGCACCGCGCCGGGTCCGGCGCCGGCATCCGAAGATGCTGCCCGATGGTGCCCGGGACCTGCTCGGCCAGGCTGTCATGACGGCACGGGACCGGCTGGTCGTGACCTGGCTGGGTGACGGGGGCTTCCGGATCGGCGAGCTGTGCGGCCTTCACCTGGCCGACCTGCACCTGCATGAGGACGCGCCGTGCGGGGACTGCCAGTCGCCGCATGTGCACGTGTGCCACCGGGACGGCAACGCGAACCGGGCGCGGGCCAAGACGAAGTACCCGTGGAGCCTGGAGGACGGGGTGATCCGCGGCGGCATGGTGCGGCGGGCCAGCCCGGCGATGGTTTGGCTAGGACGGTTTCATTTGGCCCCACGATGACGGCTTGATCTGGCCCCGTCTGGGGGTTGCCGGGGCTGGTGTGACGGCTTGAATTGGCCCCGGCTAGGCGGGTCAGGCGGCGGTCTTGCCGGTGCCTGCCTTGGCGCGGGCGAGGCGGTAGGACTCGGTGCCTGTCTCGATGATGGTGGCGTTGAAGGTGAGGCGGTCGACGATCGCAGCGCAGAGGCGGGGGTCGGTGAAGGTTTTGGTCCAGCCGCTGAACGACTCGTTGGAGGCGATGGCGACGCTGGCTGTCTCTTCCCGTTCGGTCAGGACCTGGAACAGCAGCTCGGCGCCGCGGCGGTCGAGTTCCATGTAGCCGAGCTCGTCGATGCAGAGCAGGTCGGCGCGGCCGTAGCGGGCGATCGTCTTGGTGAGCTGCCTGTCGTCGGCGGCCTCGGCGAGCTCGTTGGCGAGCTTGGATGCCAGGGTGTAGCGGACCCGGAACCCGGCCATGGCCGCGGCGGTGCCCAGGGCGATGAGCAGGTGGGTCTTGCCGGTGCCGGAGTCGCCGATCAGGCAGAGCGGCTGGCCCTTGCGGACCCAGTCGCAGGCCGCCAGGGTGTTGAGCACGGCGGGGCTGATGCCGGGGCTGGCGTCGAAGTCGAAGTCGGCGAGCCATTTCGCGCGGGGGAACCCGGCGCCGCGGACCTGCCGCTCGGCGCGGCGGCGGTCGCGGTCCTCGCATTCGCCCATGAGCAGCTCGGCGAGGAACCCGCGGTAGGTGAGCTGCTCCCGCTCGGCCTTGTCGGCGGCCTCAGCGAACTGGCCGCGGATGGTGGGCAGCCGCAGCACCCGGCAGGCGGTGTCGACCGCGGCGTCTGCGGCTTCCTCGGTGATGCCTCGTGCTCTGGTCATGACTGGCCTTCCCTGACGGTGCGGGGCCGGGTGAGCAGCTGGTCGTAGGCGCCGACGGTGGGCAGCGGCCGGGTGTCGGCGGGCAGCGCGGCGAGACGGCGCAGTGTCAGGCTGGTGACCTGAGGCACCGCCGGCGGCTCGCCGCCGGCGGCTTGCGGGACGGGCGCGGCGGCGCGGGTGTCGGCGGCCCGGCGGGCCTCGACCGCCACGACGTCGGCGGCGTGCGCGCCGACCGACAGCGCCGCCTCGATCCCGGTGATGACGTCGGCCGCGGCCATGTGCCGGTGCAGCAGCAGGACCTCGACCAGGACGCGGGTCGCGGTGGGCTCGCCGTCCGCGCGGCGGGCCGCTGACCACAGCGCCTCGTGAGCGCCGGTGAACGCCCCGGCGGCGCGGGCCTGGTCCAGCGGGACCGACCCGGCCATGGCTCCGGGCTTGAGCATCAGCGCCTCCAGGTAGTGGTCCAGGACGAGCGTCTCGCCGCCCCTGGCGGTCATCCGCTCGTGACGGGCGGCCTCGTGCCGCCCGTCGTAAATGACCAGCTCCGAGGAGCGCAGCACGACCCTGACCTGGCGGCCGATCAGCCGCACCGGCACGGAGTAGCGGTTCATCCGCACGGTGACCTGGCTGTAGCGGTCGACGCGGGGAGTCAGCAGCAGACCGGTCTCGAACGGCTCGTCCGGCAGCGGGACCAGCCGGGGCGCCTCGGCGGCGAAGTCCTGGCCGATCGTGCGGATCCGCGCCCCGATCCGGCGGCCGTCCTCGGCCTGCTCGGCGACGGCAATCCGCGCGTTCAGCTCCGCGAGGGAGTCCACTTCCGGGACCGGGACCAGGTGGTTGCGCCGGAAGTACCCGACCTGGCCCTCGACGCCGCCCTTCTCGTGCGCGCCCTCGATGCCCGGCTCGCAGTAGAACGCCGCGAACCGGTAATGCGACCGGAACGCCGTCCACCGCGGGTTCTCGATCCGCGCCCGGCCCTTGCGCAGCACCCTGGTCACGGCGGGAGTCAGGTTGTCGTACCGGATCTGCCCGGCCGGGACGCCGCCCAGCACGGTGAACGCGTGCACGTGGCCTTCCAGGAAGGCCTCCTGCCCGCAGGTCGCCGACACCAGGTGCACGGCCCTGCCGGAATACGACATCCGGAACGCGAACAGGTAGCACTTGACCAGCACCCCGGCCAGCCGCACCCACAGCTCCCCGAAGTCGACCTCGGCCTCCATGCCCGGCGGGTGATGCTGCGGGACGAACACCTTCGCCGGGCCGCGGCCCTCCTCGATGCGGATCTCGGGCCGGCGCCGGGCCACGTAATCGCGGACGGTCCCGTAAGACACGTCCCCGGCCCCGTGCTCATCCAGCAAGCGCGCATGCACCCGGATCGCCGTGTGCCGCTGCTTGCGCGGCGCGTCCAGGTCCGCCCGCAGCCACCCGTCGATCACCGCCTTGAACGGCTCCAGCCGGGCCGACCGCCGCTCGGGCGTCTTGCGCGGGTCCGGCTCGGCGTGCATCAGCGCTTCCCGCACCAGCCGCCGGTGCACCCCGTACTTGCCCGCCAGCGCCCGCACCGACAGGCCCCCGTGCCACGAATCACGCCGGATCAGCTCGAACAACTCGACCTTGGTGGCCACCACAGGAGCCTCCTCAGCCCAGCACGCCCCCTGACCCTCCCACGCCAACCTCCCCGGTGGGGCCACTTCAAGCCGACACGACCATCCCGCAGCAAACCCCCACCAAGCGGTGGGGCCAGATCAAGCCGTCACCGTGGGGCCAATTGGAGCCGTCGTAGCCAATGGTTCATGCCTATTTCGAGTACATGACCACCGAGTACCCGCGGCAGGCCGGGCATGGCATGCTGCTGGTCCAGCTGCACGGCCCGGGTCACGGCCAGCCGTGGGCTCTGGCTCCGGCGGCGGCTCGCGGCATGCTGCGCCGGGCCGGTCACCGGGCCGGGCTGGGCGCCGTCCGGCCGCACGCGTTCCGTCACTCGTTCGCCTCCGCGGTGCTGGATGCCTCGGGCGGCAACCTGCTGGTCGCCCGTGATGCCGGGGGCTGGGCCTCGGTCACCGTGGTGGACGAGACCTACGGCCATCCCGATGTCCACGACCCGGTATTCGACGCCGCCTTGCGGCAGGTGTGGGGTGAGCAGCCATGACGGCCGCTGTCCCGCTCCCGGTGCTGGTGCCAGCCGGCGGCGGGGACTGCCGCCAGCGGCGGGACCGGCTAGAGCTGCTGTCGGCGCTGATCAGCGGGCCCGGGTTCGACCCGCTGCTGCGCGGCGACATCCTCGCGTTCCCCCGTGATCATCCGGTCTTCTGGTGGGGCTGCCGGATCACCGGGTGCGAACGGCCCCGGCGCGAGAACAAGATGCTGTGCGCCGGGCACGAGGCCCAGTGCCGCCAAGCGTGCCTGGCGGGCGCGGACCGGGCGGCGTGGATGCGCGATGCCGCGCCGCTGGCCCGGACGTACGCGCGGGTCCCCGAACCGTGCCAGATCTGCATGCACCGCCCGGCGATACGCGGGAGCCGCCTGTGTGCCCGCCATCAGCAGCGGTGGAAGAAAACGCGCCGGAAAGCGGGCAGCCCCGGCTTTGAGGAGTGGCTGGCCGCGCAGGTTCCCTATGACAGCTTCGGCGGCTGCCTGGTCGATGTCTGCCCTGAGCTGGCCTATTCGCCGCTGGGCCTGTGTCACGGGCACGAGTCGGCTTACCGCTTCCAGGGGAGCCCGGGCGGGGCCAGACTGCCCGGCATGTGGTTCGGCCGGTTCGAGCAGGCAGACCAGCCGGTGCCGGTCTGCTACGACAATGAGGCCGGGTTCGGCCGCTGGTGCCGGGCGGCGCTGCCGCTGCCGCCCCCCGGGACGGTCAACCTGCGCGGCCTGGCCCCACTGGCCAGGGCCGAGATCCAGTGGGGCCTGCACGCCCACGCCCAAGCCGCCGAGCATGCCGGATGGTCGCTGGGATGGGTGCAAGCGATCGCGGACGCCTGCCGCGGCCTGAACTGCCTAGCCGACCTGGACACCAGCCAGTTCGATCACACCGTTCGCAACGCCGTGACCGAGATGCTCGCCGCGCTGCGACTGGTCTACCTGACACCCGCTGAGACCCGCGAGGCCGGCTACCTGGAGTTCGGCCACTTCGGCGCAGGACCCGGCAGCCGACGGGGCCGGTTCGACCTCACCGCTATACGGCAGCGGTGGCTGCGTGACCTGCTGTGGGACTACACCGCAGCCCAGCTGCGCTCGCCTCAAGCCCCGCGCAGCCGCGGCTCCTATCATAACGCCCGGCAAGCCTGCGTTGCGCTCAGCGGGTTCCTCGGGGCACGCGCGCCCGGCGGCGGTCACCAGCCGGGCCTGCTGGGTGAGGAGCATGCCCACGCCTTCGCCGCTGACCTGCGCCACCGCGCCGCCAACAGCCTGCCGCCCCTCGGACTGAGGTGCCCCTGAGTTTCCGGACAGGGATCCAATAGGATCTTCGCCGGAAAGGACGGGGGATCAAATGTCAGGGGGCAAGAATCCCAAAAGGTATTCTCCGGAGTTCAAGGAACAAGCCGTCAAGATGGTGGTCGACCTGTCCAGGCCGATCGCGCAGGTTGCTCGCGAACTCAGCGTGAACGATACCACTCTCGGATTCTGGGTGAAAGCGTACCGGCAGAAGCGTTCGGGGGAACCGCTTCCGCTAGACATACCGGCCCAGGCGCGGCTTCAGGAACTGGAGCGCCGCAACCGCGAACTGGAGATGGAAAACGCGTTCCTGAAAAAAGCAGCCGCGTACTTCGCGAGGGAGCATCGGTGACCGATAAATACGAGTTCATCGACGCTGAGTACGACGCTGCCACTGCGGCGGGCACAACCGCTCCTGCCATCATGCAGATGTGCAGATGGATTGACGTATCGAAATCCGGATATTATGAATGGAGGTCCAGGCCGCAAAGCCCGGCCGCGCAACGCCGGGAACTGCTCAAGATCAAGATAAAGGCGCTGTTCGAGGCCAACGACGAGACGTACGGGTACCGGCGGATCCACGCTGCCTTGGTGCGCGGCGGCGAGCAGGCCAGCGACGAGCTGGTCCGCCAGCTCATGCGGGAACTGGGCCTGGTGCCGTGCCAGCCCAGGCCGCGCCGGTCGCTGACCGCCCAGGACGCTGCCGCCGGCCCGATCCCGGACCTGGTCAACCGCGACTTCACCGCAGATCAGCCGGGCGGGAAAATGGTCGGCGACATCACCTACATCGAAACCTGGGAAGGGTGGCTTTATCTCGCGACAGTTATCGACTGCGCGACCCGGAAGCTGGTCGGCTGGGCAATGGACGATAACTACAAGACGCCTCTGATCAGTGATGCTATCAAGATGGCGGCTAGGAACCTGGACCTGCCGGAAGGAGCGCTATTTCATAGTGATCGCGGCAGCAACTATACCTCTGCCGAGTTCGCCCGGGTGCTGGATGAGCTCGGGATACGGCAATCTGTGGGCCGGACCGGGATCTGCTTCGATAACGCGCTCGCCGAATCGTTCAATGGCGCGCTGAAAGTCGAGCTGGTCCACCGGACTGTCTATCCGACACGCGAGAAGGCGCGCAATGACATTGCGCGATGGATCGAGCTCCGCTATAATCAGACTCGTCTTCATTCAGTGCTCGGGTACCGGACCCCGCAAGAGGTCATGGATGAGTACCTGGAAATGAAGGCCGCCGCGTGAATTAGCTGTAAATTCCCTGTCCGGGAAACGCGGGGCAGCTCAGTGACCACGTACCCGAAGATGGGGAAGTTCTGCGCGGCGCCCTGGTTGCCGTCGAACAGCGGCACCGCCCCATCGGCGATCTCCGCCGCTGACAGCGACGGTTCGGCGATGAACGCCGCATCCACCCGGTGCGCGGCCAGGGCGGCGCCCATGGCCGGGAACGGGACCGGCACGTAATGCACGTCCTTGACGGGGACGCCATGGTCGGCCAGCACGTTGTCCGTCAGCAGGACCGCCAGCCCGCCGAGGGCGTTGACCGCGATCGTCTTACCCCGCAACTGAGCCACAGTGGTGACCGGGGAACCGGCCGGGACCACCACCTCCTGCACCCCGGGCCCGCCCGCACTCGCCGCCGCCAGCGCGTACAGCC
>Ga0302325_10021789_pt1 | contig 13412 bp, 11 predicted proteins | sample Palsa_T0_2_FD_201948 | JGI IMG/M metagenome (GOLD analysis project Ga0302325, IMG submission 201948) | Peat permafrost microbial communities from Stordalen Mire near Abisko, Sweden - Palsa_T0_2 | ecosystem: Environmental > Terrestrial > Soil > Palsa > Peat permafrost | place: Sweden: Abisko... | reverse complement strand
CACCATTTCCCGTCGACAAAAAGGGCTTTCCGTTCCAAGTCATGGAGAACCGCTCTAGAACCGCTCTGCTGTTCGCAATCGTGGGTCTGGCGTGTGCTCTTAGACCCGAAGGCCTCGTCCTGCTCGTCGCTGTTTTGCTTGCGCGCCGCCGTACGGTCCTTCGTGACGGAGCGACCGCGGGACTGATGCTCGCAGCCACGCTTCTACCTTGCTTGCTCTTGTACGCCGTGACTACTCGGCATGTCATTCCATCGTCCGGAGTGAGTCGAATGATGGCCGCGCGTCGCGACGCGACTTCGGTGCGCCTCGGATTTCTGTGGGTCTATGGATCGCCGATCATTCGCCTAGCGGTTTATGCGCCACTCACGGTCGCAGCCTGCCTGACGTGGAAGCGATCCAAGGTGGTCTCCGCGGTGGTCGTCGGAGCCCTTGCCGCCTACGTGCTCGTCATTGGCGCCGCACACACTTCTCGGTACATGATTTGGATCTTCGCACTACTTTCGGTCCTCGCCAGCGCGAGCGTCAGCGGCGATCGGTTTCCGCGCGTGACGGCGCTCGGTCTCTTGTGGATCGTGCTCGCTGCCGCAGGTGAGACGTACGCGCGTGTCTGCTTGCATGCCGGGGGAAGCGGGGACGGCGTTCTGCTTTCGGACGTGGTCGCCGCTCCCCCCCTACGGAAGGAGCAGACGGACGCGCTGCTTGCCGACCTGGGACTTGGCGGGTGCCATCCTGCGGCGCCGGCCGTGGCCCTCGTGGAAGTTCAAGAACGGTTCTGGCTCGACGACAGAATTCGCGTTCTTTCTCTCGATGGGGTGACGACGAGCGCAGGCGGCCGGGAGGCAAAGTACGACACGGACGGCTGTCCGCACTTGGGTGACGTCCTCTTGGATCCTGACGTCATCGGACTCTTGGCCAGCCCCCTCGGCGAGTTTCCGGGGTGCGCCATCAGTAGCTCGCGGCCTGTACGTCACATGTCGTCGAGTTGGGGCCACGACGACACACCCGGTTGGCGGTGGCTGGGGGGCATGATGGTGCGCAGCTGCTCGGCCCATGCGCTCGACGGCAGCTAGAATCCGAACTGGACGCGCTTTTGAGCACCGTCCGTATCCTTTTGGGCCCCTCAATCGATGTACTGGTTGAGGCCAAGAGGCGGAAGTACCATGTCGGAGCTCGCACCCTTGGCAGAAGCACTCCGGACCGGGCACGCGCGTTTTGCGAGCTCGGTCGAAGCGATCCGACCGGCGGCCCTTTCACACACCTGGCGCTTTTCGCTAGGCGAAATCGGTGGAGAGCATGCGCGTCGCCCGCATCCGTGACTACGGGCACGTCCCGTACATTTTCCACGAAGAACGAATCGTCGTCGGCCGTTCATCGGACAACGGCTGACAAGATGCGGTTGTCGTTGGCCGCTCGTCCAGAGCGCCCGAAATAGAAAGAGAGCCACCGATGTCGAAGCTCGAAGGCAAAAAGGCAGTCGTTACGGGAGGGGCCAGGGGACTCGGTCGCGCGATCGTCGCGGCCCTCGATCAGGCTGGGGCGCAGGTTATCGCGATCGGTCGCGACGAGGCGCACCTAGCGCGCCTTCGCGCTGAAACCGAAGGGCGGGTTCGGACCCGTGCGGGCGACATTCGAGATCCCGAGCTCGCCGAAACCGTTCTTCGCTCCACCGCGCCCGATATCGTCGTGCTCAACGCCGGCGCCAAGCCTCAGCTCGCGCCGATATACGAGCACACCTGGGAGAGCTTCAGCGCAGCCTGGGATACGGACGTTCGCGGCACCTTCATTTGGTCCAATCTAGCGCTCAAGCTCCCCTTGGCTTCCGGGAGCACGGTGCTGATCTCGTCGAGCGGCGCCGCGGTGGGCGGCTCGCCTCTCAGTGGCGGCTACGCGGGAGCGAAGCGAATGCAATGGACGATGGCCGACTACCTGCAAAGGGAGTCGAACGCGCTCAAGCTCGGCATCCGGTTTCACGCAATCATCCCAAGAAGTATCGTCGCCGAAAGCGAGATTGGCGCCGCCGCCGTCGCTGCGTATGCGAAGGCCGCTGGCGTGACGCAAGAGAAGTACCTCGAGCGTTTCGGGACCGTGGTGACGCCATTGGGTCTTGCGCGCGGGATCATCGAGATTCTGACGACCCCGCCGACGGACGCCACGGCATACGTCGTCTTGGAGGGTCGGGTGCAGCCGGTTGGCGCGAATCTCACGCCGGCCGAATTTGGAGCCATGCGGTGAAATCGTGAAACACGTTCTACGTCTCGATGCGCTTGTCGCCGCTCAACCACGCGTTGACGCGCCGCTCGTGGGCGCGGGCGACGAGACTCTGCACGACGATCCCTCCGATGACCCCCGCGAGGGGGCAGACGAGCGCGAGGTCGTCGAATGCGTCGGTGTTGCGGCCCGCGCGCGCCACGCTCAGCCAGCTTGCACTCGCTCGCTCAGAAGCGACCCGATGCGGGCGAGCTGGGCGGCCCGCGCGCCCGCTCGGCCTCGCCCAACGACTTCTAGGGAGCGCGGGTCGATCGCAAGGCTCTCGAGCAGATCGCCCATAGTGCCGACGCGGGTGCGCAGGAGCTCGCGCGAGATGGCGCGCAGATCGACGCGCGTCTTTGGCAGATCGCCGCCCGCGGCGTCGAAGATACCCGCCGCGTAGTGTCCCCACGAGCAGATCATGTCGTCCTCGCGGACAAAGCTTCGCCAGCGTTCGAGCAGCTCCGACGGCTCGACGCCCCCTAGGATGGCGTCGGCAGTGAGCCCGATGTGCGACGGCGTGCTGGGGGCCATGGGGCTCGAGGGGCGCACGATGACATCGAGCGTCTCGCCCGTGGCTGGCCGATGTGCCACCCAATGGACCAGTTCGTCCGGGTAGCTCGTGCGAAGCTCTTGCCGGTTGTAGGGCCATGCGTTGGCTTCACCCGTGACGCAGAGGAGGCTCGAGGGGCGTTCGCCGAGCAAGGCACCCGCCCGCCGGCGTTTGGGCCGAGGGGGAAGGTTGCGGTGGCGTGCGCTCGCTACCGTCGTGGCGAACGCCACCTGGGTGTCGATCATGGCGCGAAAGGGGGCCAGAAGAGGTCGGAATCTCTCGGGCGCACGCTCGATCACGCCGAGGACGTGAACGAGCGCCTCGATCGTCGAGACGTAGGCGACGTCGGGCTCACGGCGAATGCGGTACTCGCTCGGAGTGGGTGCACAAAACGCGTAGCGCGGGAGGCGGGCGAGGTCGGGGTTCGAGCGCACGAGCTTCTTGGCCTGCCACCACGTCCCGTCGACGACGACGAGCGTGATGGGCGAAAGGGGCGGGTGGGCGAAGACGTCGACCGCGCCGTCGCTTGGATAAAGCAGCGCGGCGGGGCGCTCGGGATCGGACAGGACGCGGCGCAGCGCGAGCGAATCGCGGAAGTCGACGCCCACGTGCAGCTCCGAGTTTGGCAGGCAAAGATGCGCGATGCGCGCGGTGCCGATCGGCACCCCCTCCTCGCGCGGATGCTGGATGAAGACGACGCGCGTCCGTGTTTCGATGGAGGTCAGATGCGCGCAGTAACAAACGCGAGTAGGTCGCTTGCACCGAAAGCATACGGTGCGAGGCTCGAAGCCGATGGGCAGCGCGCGTTTCAAGAAGCCACTTCTACGGAACGTGAGCCAGGAGGTAGCTCTGGACGATGGTGCCCCAGGTAGACGGAGTCAGCGGCGATGCGGTGCTCGTGACGTTTACGAGGTCTGGCGCGCAGTTGCTGTACGGGTCGAAGTCCCACGCCAGATTGGGGATGTGCTTGGTTTCTAGATCGGCATACAGAGCGGGCGCGTTGGTGTTCGTCAAGCTGCCGTATTCACCGATGATCACCGGGATGTTCGAATAGGTGTACGAGCTCGCCGTGGGCGGGTAGCCGTGAACCTCGTAGACGACGTTGTCGAAGGGTAGGGGCGAGGCGGCGTAAAAGCTGATGTCGCTCGTCCAGCCGTTTCCCTGCACCGACACGATGTGATGGGGGACGCCAAGCCGGTCCTCTTCGGTCCGAATCACCCCCACGGCGTGGGTCATCGCCGCGACGATAGTCGCGTTCGAGAGCTTGTTGCCCCCGGGCTCATTTGTCAGCCCGAACAGCACGAGTCCCGAGCTTGCGAACGCGTCGACCAGCGCGACATAGACCGCGTCGGTCCCCGTGGGCCAAAGGGTCGCGTTCGGGGTCGTCGTGCTGTCCGATGGGAGCCCCGTGGCCTCGGGATCTCCGTCCACAGTGTCTTGCCCGATCATTGACGCGTCGCTCCTGAGCGTGACCAGGACATGGACGCCAGCATTGGCGCCGATGGCGTTTATGACGTGGGTCATCGGCGTCGCGTACTTTGACGCGTCGCTGAGCCAGCTCACGACCGTGCCGTAGCTATCCATGGCAAGAGAGATGCGGATGAAGCTCGGCTTCCAGGCGCTCATGAGTCCGGAGACGATCTTCTCCACGGTTTGGTCGGGCGCCGTCATCCAAAGACTGTTGTCGTACCCGCACAAGAAGATGTCATCGGTGTTGACCCCGCGACCCATCCAGGGCACCGGTGCGGAGCTTCCGGTCGACAGCAAGATTTGGTTGCCACTCGTAAGGAGCCAGCCCGCTGGGTATCCAGCATGGGAGCTCGGGCCACCCGCCTCGGCGACCGCGCCTGACGCGCCCGCGTCCGGGCCAGCGGGTTGCTTTGCCGATGAGCCGTTCGTCGAAGCCGCCCGGGTCGGAGCAGCCGGTGCCGCGGAGCAAGCGAACAGAACGGCGCATAGGCAAGCGCGACCACGCATCCTAGCCTGTATAGCGGCTGACTGAATCCAGCGACGGTTCACTGTGCCTTTCCGGTCACTGCTTTTGGAGGTTGACCACGAACTCGCCGGTGCACATGGTCGGGCAGCCGGGTTCTCCCGACCCGGAAAACGAGCGCGACATGATGACGTTGGGCATCTCGCCTGGGACCGAGGGGGAAAACGGGTTTGCGGTAGCGACGGCCAACGACACGTCGACCTTACCCATGCACGTTCCGTTCGTGGCGGCGTAGCTTCCGACGAGCGCCGACAACGGCGGGCCGCTCCCGTTGCCAGTCAGGGTCCATGTCCAGCCCCCGAAGGGTGCAATCTGGGCAACCCCCGCGTAGCAGGCATCGGGCGGATTCTCCGCGCGGCCCACGACCGTCGCCTGGAGAACTGCGCCTTGAGACAAGTCGAAGCCGAAGCCACAGATAGTGGGAAACCCCGAGTCGTACGACGAGATGCCCGTCGCCGTATCTACGTAAGTATCCACCACGACAATCGCGATCGGGTCGCCCACCGCGATGTCGAAACATGGCGGGGTCTTGGCGATGCATGCTGAAGGGCCCGCGCTGGCGACGATGAGCACGAACGCTCTGCGAATCTCCACACGGCACAAACGGAAAGCCCCAAGCATCGGCGAATAGTGCCCTGGACGGCGCGAGGGCGCTCAGGTTTCTCAGCGGCCGGCGTTGGACGGTCACTCTGCGTCGAAGACGCCGAGCCCGTTGAAGCCCGTAGCGGGATCGAAGACCGGGTTGTTGCTTTGATCCACGCTGTTGAGAGGCAGCGCATACGCCGCCTGCGTGCCCAGCGAAGGCGCGGGATCGGGTATCAGCAGCGCGACGCTGATCGAGCCCGAAGACGGAAGCGTCGGAGGCAGCGTCACGTCGAATTGAAAGGTCTGCGCGGCCGGGCTTGCCGAAGGCGCGAGCTGGCGCAAGTCCATCGCGGAAATAGGAATCGGACTTTGAGCGATCACCTGCCCGCTGGACACGAAGACCAGCGACGCGGGGCGCGAGCGCACGACACGTCCAAAGCCCGTGTTGATCAGGGTGACTCCTAGAGTGAGCTGGCCGTTCGCCCTGGGATACCCATCGAGCGTCGCCTTTTGCAGCTCGATGCGAGTCCCGACCCTGTTGTAGAAGGTCAGCGCGCACCCTTCGTTCTGCAATTCCGTGCCGACGGTCGTTGGATACGGAAATAGCGAGAGCGATTGCAGATGATACACATACGAAGAGCTCGCCAGGGTGCCGCAGCCTTGAAGCGCCGCGTCGACCGCGCCAAATTCACCGGTGAACAAGCTCGTCGCCGACACTTCCGATGCGTACGATTGCAACTGGGACGCGGTATCGCCGGAAAAGCAGTACCCGATAGCCGTGATACACGGGTTCCACGTGCCCCCGTCATCGCCGTCCGATGCGTAGGAGTCGTCGTGGAGCCCGAGGTTCGCGACGGGAGTCAGCGAGCCCGCGTATTGAATCAGGTCTCCCGGATAGCGAACGAGGACGGGAAACGCGTCGCCGAAGTACGACAGCTCCTTGTCGAGCACGACCTGATGCGCCGCCGCCGTGTCGTTTCCGTTGGTGGAGTCGTGCCACTCTCCCCAGGTTCCGATGAAGCCCGCTTCGAGGGAGAACATCAGGTCTTTGTTCTTCAACAAGATCGGCCCCAGCTGATCGATGTGCCCAGAGATGACGTCGATGGGAGCGTCCATCGCGCCTGGACCGATCGGCCCGAAGTTGTAGACGAATCGGACGAGCAGTCGCACCCCGCTGCCGGCGAACGCGTGGAGGCGAGTGTCGATGTCGTCGAGCATGCCTTGGGAGAGCGGACCGGTGACGGCGGGTTGCTGCGAGCACGAGTCGACCGCGACTTCACCGCTCAAGCAGACATACAAGCGCACGACCCTGGTCGGCCCAAGCCAAAGTTCGATTGTTCGGTGCAATCAGTCCCATACGTCCAAAAGTCACAATCGGCGTAGGGAGCTCCTTCGCTGGTCGAGATCGTGGTGCGGTTGGCCGAGAACGTATTCGTCATCGAGACGAGTGGAGGGCACACGCCCGAGCAACCAGTGCCCGCGACGTCCCCACTCGACCCGGTGGCCGGTGACGATCCACTTGCGGTACCCCTGACGGAACCCGCGCTCGCGGAGCCTGATGCGCCCGGCGCCCCAGCAGCTCCGGTACTTCCCGACGTCCCGGAAGAGCGACCGACAGTAGCGCCCGAACCAGCTCCGCTGCCCGCGCTACTGCCGTCGGTTGTGCTGGGGATCCTGGAGCTGGCGGTGCTTTCGTTCGCGCCGCAGGCAGCCGCAAGCAGCGCCGCCGCGCAGCGCAATTCGGTCGACCGCTGCCACGAGCTCATGAGCGTAAGGGTACCAAGCTTGCCAAAGGGCCCCCTCGGGCCCCGGAGGGGCCAAGCCCCCGGCGCCCATGTCGCGGGCGCCCGCGCGAACCTTGGCACACTGGCACACGAGCACCCTTGTGGTTTCAGTGGCTTACGGTTGGAGTGATTCTTGCTGCCACGTTGTGCCATGCAACCTTCGTGTTACCGGTTCGGCGCTTTCTTCGTCTGTGCGGCCGCTAGCGCATGCTCTTCCAGCGGCCTGACCCTAGCCCCCGAGGCTGACGGAGGCTCCGGGGCAGCGAGCGGCTCGGCGGCCACGTCGGGATCGAGCGGCGGGGGCGTGGCTTCGGGAGCGAGCAGCGGCGATTCGGCTGGCGTCAGCAGCGGGAGCTCGGGAGTCGGTTCGACAGGCGGCAGCGGCTCGACGAGCGGCAGCGCGACGTCCGGGTCAGCTGGCAGCGGCACCTTCTCATCCGGCTCCGCGATGAGTGGCGTGGCCGACTCGGGGTCCGTAGCGAGCGGCGGCGCAAGCTCGGGTACGAGCGGCGGCTCGGGCACGTGCCCAGCCGGCGCCTCGGTCACCTTCGAGATTAGCCTCGCGCCTGGGGTCAGCGCCACGTACTGCTACGGCGCGGCTAGCTGTACCCCAACGTTCGTGACCGTTCGTCCGCCCGGTGGCGATGCGCTCGACATCGACGAGCCTTTCTGCGCGACCGACTGCGACACATGCCGAGTGCCTTTCTGCCCGGCCATCGAATGTCTCGCGCCAAGTCCGCTTACGACGACGCCCGTCACGCACGTTTGGGACGGCACCGTCTGGCAGAGCAGCACCTGCAACGAGAGCGATCCTTCGATTGCCAATGTCGCGTGCGAGCGCGGCGCGTGCGCGCCTGCGGGCCAATACGTTGCCACGATGTGCGCGTCTTTGACGACCGGTCAGGCCTTCTGCGTCGGCGCGCAGCAACCGGCCACGTGCAAAGATTTCCCCTTCGATTGGCCGCCACCCGGTGGCAGCGAGACCCTGAAGTGGGTCGTCGGCGATGCCGACGCGGGGACGACGGTAGCGTGCAAGTCGACAGCCGACTGCACGCCGGGCCTGGAGTGCGGCTTTCCGCAGACGCCCGCTTGTACGAGCACAGGGCAGTGTTTCGTGGCTCCTGCTGTGAGCTGCCTCGCGTACTCTCCCGGCTGCGCCTGCGACGGCACCGAGATCAACATCGCATGCACCGGGCTCCCGAGCGGGTACGCGACGAAACCCTTGCGCCATACCGGAGCGTGCGTCGACGGAGGCTGAGCCGGGGGCCACGTTGATCCGGCTCGATTGCACGAACAAAAGGTGATCCCAGCGAGGTTTGGTGCCCACAGACCCCGATGAAGCTCGGGCTTGCGGAGAACACGCTAGGAATGAGACCCAGACACGGCGATTTCGCATGGGTTGCATGCGTGACGTTTGGATTTCTCGGCTGCGCCCGATCCGCAATGCAAGTCCCTTCCGGAGCCGCCGTCGCGGGCACGACGTCGGGCAGTGCGGACGAAGACGCCAAGACGGGTGACGGAGTCGACGCGACGACGGGTATTGGCGGCGACGCGACACGCTCCGAGAGCGACGCGGCCGGCAGCTTCATGGCCGATACAAGCAGCGGCAGCGCTTCCGCGAGTGACGACTTCGGTGATGACGCAGAGACAAGCTCCGGTGCGGGGCCGGACGCCGCCACCCAAGATACAGGCACTGGCGGGTGCGCAGGTCTGTTCTGCGAGGATTTTGAGCAAGGGCAGATCGACCTGTCCAAGTGGGACATCCTGATGGGCGCCGGCGGTACATTGAACATCGAAGACCAGACCGTCGCGCACGGGAAATACGCCATGCACGTTCACGGGCTCGCCGGCGCGTCCGACTATGCCCTCATTGTCACCAGAAATGCCCCTGCGGCACTCAGTGCAGCCACCTTCGGGCGAGCTTATTTTTTTATCACCCCCAAGCCGACCAGCGGCCATACTCAAATGACCTTCGCCGGCACGAACGGGACGGGACCGGCCGAGGGGCCGGGCCCCTTGCCGAAGCTTCGATACATGGAAGTCGCGAACATTGGCGGCGGTTGGCAAATCGGCTTCGATCTCCTTGATGTCTCGCCGCTCATCGAGGAGGTCGCGTACCCCGCCGGTTCTCCGAGGGTCCCGGTCGCCACGTGGGCATGTCTCGAATGGCAATTCACCGACGAGCCGGATGTCGTCAACCTGTGGGTCGACGGCGCGGCCGTCGGCACGTTCGACGACGAGCACGTCTCGTATCCGGGGGGTCACACCCCGGGCAGCCCCCTTTACGACGGCGCAAGCAGTGGCCTAATCGGCGGCTACACGGTCTTCGGATTTGGCTTTCATGATTGGCACCCAGCCGAAGCCTTTGATCTCTACTACGACGACATCGTCCTCGATACGAAGCGCGTGGGCTGCCTTGCGAGCGGTGATCCCTGAACCGCCGACGCCCGCGAGGATCGAGCGGCCCCGTGGGCGCAAGTTAGAGACGCGAATTTGTGATCTCGGAAGCGCCGCGCTCCCACCCATCAGAGAGACGCGATGGTCTACGAGCCGCGACAATTATCCTCCGGCTCAACGATTCCACTCCCATGAAGACCCGCATCTTCAGTCCCAGACGCGCGGCGGACAACGCCTGTTGCCCAAGGAGCCGCATAGCTAAGCGAAAGCGAGCAAGCACGCCTTCGACGCTCGCTGCATACACGGCGATAGTTTCGCTGCTCGGGGCCTGCACCGGGACTGTCGGCAGCGGCACACAGCCCTCGAGTGCAAGCTCTCCCGGGGAGGGCGCATCCGCTTCGACGGGATCTGTCGCAGTCTCGGGCGGCTCCGGCGCGATGTCGGATAGCTCATCGGGCTCGTCGACCCCGTCGAGTGGGCCAAGCGCGCCCACCGACGCCCCGCCCGCAGCCAGCTTGCGCTTGCTCACGTCTGCTCAATTCGCCAACAGTGTGCAAGATCTTCTCGGTGCGGCCGCGCCGCTTGGCCCGGTGCAACCGGACGAGGTCGTCGACGACTTCGCTCAAGTGGGTGCGGCGAGCCTGGTCGTTTCTCCCGCCGGCGTAGCTCTTTATGAGACGGCAACGGGGACAGCGACGGCGTGGGCGTTCGCTGATGCCACTCACGCCGCTGCAGTTCTTTCCTGTGTTCCTCAAGCGGTAACCGACGTGGCCTGCTTCAGCTCGGGTCTGGCGGCCTTTGGTCGTCGCGCATTTCGGCGCGCGCTCACGACGGACGAGACGAGCCGCTTCGCCACACTAGCGACCACGATTGCCAGTCAGACGGGCGCTACCGTTCTCATGGGCTTGCAACACGCGGTCTGGGCCATCTTGCAATCTCCGAGTTTTCTCTACCGGGTCGAGCTCGGGGCCCCGAGTGCGGCTGACGGCGGACGTCTCAAGTACACGAGCTACGAGATGAGCTCGAGGCTTGCGTCCGCATTGTGGAACAGCGTGCCGGACGACACCCTGCTCGATGCCGCGGCGGCCAACCAGCTCGACACGCCCGATGGCGTCACAACGCAGGCGCAACGTATGCTCGCCGATCCAAGGGCTGCTCGCGCCGTAGTCGCGTTTGTCGACGATCTGTACGGGATGTCGAATCTCGAAGAGGCCACTAAAGATCCGACCATGTTTCCGACGTGGACGCCGACGATCCAGGCGGAAATGAAGCAGGAGCTCGAGCTGCGAGTCGTCGACGTGGTGCTCACCGAGCCGGGCGACTTTCTCTCGCTCTACGACGGCACAACGACGTTCGTAAACGGCGATCTGGCGACGTACTACGGGCTCACCAGCGCGGCGACCACCTCGTTTGGCAAAGTGCAGCTGCCGGCGGGCGGACCGCGGGCAGGTCTCCTGGGAGCAGGCGCCATTCTGGCCGCTTACGGCTTGCCGCAACGCACCTCGCCCACCACGCGCGGCAAGTTCGTCAACGACGCCATCCTTTGCAGATCGATTCCGCCTCCCCCACCCGGGGTCCCGCCGCTGCCGCCCTCACTGGCGCCGAACACCACGTTGCGAGAGCAGCTCGTGGCCCATCGGGCGGCCCCGCAGTGTGCGTCGTGCCACTCGATCATGGATCCGATCGGCTTCGGGATGGAATACTTCAACACGGCAGGCCTCTACCGTACTACGGACAACGGTCAGCCCATCGATGCGACCGGAACGCTCGACGGCGCGTCGTTCAACGGCCTCGCTCAACTCGGTACCGTGTTGCGCAAAGACGCTAACTCCGCCCCATGTGTTGTCACCAAGAATTATACGAATGCCCAGGGCAGAGCACCTACGGACTGGGACACTGCCGCGCTGAACGCCCTGACCGCACAGTTTACCGCCAGCGGCAACCGCGCGGACAAGCTGCTCGTCAACCTCGTCAGTAGCGACGCCTTTCGCTTCGTCCAGCCCAGCCAGTTGTAGGAGACAGGCCCATGTCGCGCATCAGTCGCTCGGTCCTTCCTAGGCGGATGTTCTTGAGGGGCGTCTTGGCCGGAGGCATCAGCGTAGCCGTGCCGCTGCCGCGGCTCTTTGGCATGCTCAACGGCAATGGCACGGCGTATGCGTCGGGATCGCCGCTGCCGATCCGCTTCGGTCTATGGTTCTTCGGCAACGGCATCATCCCCGATCGCTGGGTTCCGTCGACGACCGGCATTGGCGACGCGTGGACCTTGAGCGAGCAGCTCGCGCCCCTCCAAGAGGTGAAGCCCTACCTCTCAGTTCTCACCGGGTTTAGCATTCCGATCGCCAACGTCGCACCCCATGCCAGCATGCCGGCGTGCGCGCTTACGGGGGCACAGGTGGGGCCGGGGAACGTGCAACTTCCCTCGATCGATCAACTGGTCGCGAAAGTGGTCGGCACTGGGACGCCGTTCCCAACAGGTCTGCATGTAGGACTGTCGAACGTATCTGGGGCGACGTCGCTGGGTTTAGCGGTCTCCTTCGCGGGACCGAACGCTCCGAACAATCCCAACTACAGCCCGGCGGCGCTCTTTCAGAATCTCATGCAATTCAAGAGTACGGGGGGCGCGCCCCAACCGCCCGACCCCGAGCTGCTTCGCCGCAGCATGGTTCTCGATGCTGTGGCGGCCGATGTGCAATCGCTCCGCGCACGCCTCGGCACCGCAGACCAGCAGCGCCTCGATCTCCATCTGTCTGGGCTCAACCAACTCCAACAGCAGATTAGCGCGGCCGAGGCTCCGATGGCCACGGGCACGCTGGTCAACCCGGACACCGCGTATCCAAACCGCGGCGCCGACGGCACAATAACCCGAATGCGGGGCCAGGCATTTTCGGACCTTTTGGTGTTTGCCCTATCGAGCGACCTTACTCGGGTCTTCTCCTACAATTTCAGCTGCCCGGCTTGCCATGGCAACTATACGGATTGCGGCCTCGACCCGACGACCTTCCATGAAGACTACGGACATCGGTTGAGCCCGAAAGGGCTTACGTATGCCACCGCGGGTTTCAATACGGGCGTGCGCTTCGCCATGTCCAACCTCGCCGACACGCTCGTCCGAATGCAAAATACCCCCGACGGTACGGGGAATCTGCTCGACAATTCGTGCGTGTACGCGACTTCGTGCGTGGCCGAGTCCCAGACGCACGGCGGCACGGACTACCCCCTTTTGGTGGCTGGTAAGGCGGGGGGCAAGCTCCTGACCAATCAGCATGTTCGCATCGTGGACGAGAATGTGAGCAAGGTTCCCTTCACTGTGCTCACTGCCATGGGGGGCACGGCCACGTCATTCGGGCTGGCGCAGGGACAGGTCTCGAGCACCGTTTCCGAGCTCTTGAGCTGAGCTCGCTGTGCGACGCGAGCTAGGGACCGCCGTCGGCCGAGCCCGACCCGGGGTCAACACCGTTGTCCTGCGTGAACGAACAATGATGATTGGTCGTGTTGCACGTGGCTCCTTCCCCGGCGCACCAGCACGACGAGCTCGCCGTACACCAGCCCGGGTCGGCCGTCTCGACGAGCACGCAAACATGCGGTGTGACGGCCCAGCTGCACACATCTCCGCCGCACGCCATGCCGCTTCCCACGCAATCGTGGTCGACCATACACGCCATTCCAACGCTCAATGGATCGGTGGCGCCGATGTTTCCTGAAGGAGCGACGTTGCCGCCGCCGTTCAAGTCGCTGATGCGGGCGATCTTGTTCGTCGAGAGCTCGGTAAACCAGATATTGTTGTCCGGTCCCAGGGCGATTCCGTCAGGATCGGCGTCTGCGGAGGGCACCGGATATTCCGCGATGGATCCCG
>Ga0302325_10021788_pt1 | contig 13412 bp, 1 predicted proteins | sample Palsa_T0_2_FD_201948 | JGI IMG/M metagenome (GOLD analysis project Ga0302325, IMG submission 201948) | Peat permafrost microbial communities from Stordalen Mire near Abisko, Sweden - Palsa_T0_2 | ecosystem: Environmental > Terrestrial > Soil > Palsa > Peat permafrost | place: Sweden: Abisko... | reverse complement strand
GCCTGGACATTTGGCGACGGCGGCACCGGCACTGGAGTCAGTCCGACTCACACCTACACCGCGGCGGGCAGCTTCACCGTGGGCCTAACAGTGACCGACAGCAGTGGCGGGGTCGGGACGATCACAACGACCGCGACGATCGCCATTCTGCCTGTGGCAAATGCGGGCGGCCCGTATACGGGAAGCGTCAATACCGCGGTGAGCTTCAGCGGTGCAAGTTCGACGGCGCCCAGCGGCCAGACGATCACCGGCTACGCGTGGAGCTTCGGCGATGGCGGCACCGGCACCGGAGTCAGCCCGACCCATACCTACACCGCCGGGGGCAGCTTTACCGTGTCGCTCACCGTCACCGACAGCAGCGGCGGGACTGCGACGGCGACGTCCACGGTCACCATCTCGACCGCGCCGGCTCCCACCATCACCGGAGTTTCTCCGCCATCCGGGCCGGTCGGGACCGTGGTGACGGTTACCGGCACCAACCTGACCGGGCAGAGCGGATCGACCACTCAGGTGACCCTGGGTCAGCAGGGCGGCGGATCGATCGTCGCGCCCATTAGCACGCTCAGCGCCACCAGTCTTACCTTTGTGATTCCGCAGGGAGCCGCGACCGGGGCGGTCACGGTGACGGTCGGGGGCCTGACCGCAACTTCGCCGAGCCCGCTCACGGTCACCACCTCTTCGAGTTACTCACCGGCCGTATCGCCGGCGACCGCCACGCTGATCCAAGGGCAATCGACCACGCTTGCGGTGACTATCAGCAGCACCAATTCCTTCACCGGCGTGGCGACCCTTTCGGTGAGCGGCGTTCCCAGCGGCGTGACCGCGAGCTTCCAGCCCGCGTCGATCTCGGTCGGCCAGACCTCGGTGCTCACCTTGACCGCGCCTGCCTCGCAGGCCACCGGCACCTCCAAGCTGGCGATCTCCGCCGCGGCGAATGTCGACGGCCAATCGGTCACGCAGAGTGCCAACGCTTCAGTGAACGTCACCGCGGTCACTACCAGCTTCCTCGGGCGCACCGTGGTCGACGACGCGGCGCGGGAGCCGATCGCCGGGGTCACGGTAAAGTTCCTGGGTACGGACGACAAGGGCAACGTCACCGGCTGCTCCGGTTCGACGACGTCGGACGGGGCGGGAAACTTCCTTCTGTCCAACCTGCCGACCGCATGCATCGGACCGCAACTGATCTCCTACAACGGCGCCACCGCCACCACGCCCGCAGGGAGCTATGCGGGGGTAAATCTCTCCTACACCCTGGTCTCGGGCCAGGTGGTTGCATCGCCCGTGCTGATCTGTCTGCCGCGCATCGACAACGCCGAGACGGTGCAGGTCCAGCAGAACGCAGCCACCGATCAGATCTTCTACTTCCAGACGATCCCGGGGGTGAAGGTGACGGTCTACGCGGGCACCACGCTGTCGTTGGACGATGGCAGCCAGCCCAACCCGTTCCCGCTGGTGGCGCTCTCGATTCCGCTCGACCGCCTGCCCGACCAGATGCCTACCACCGGCATGTTGATGCCGTTCATCGTCGCGTTCCAGCCGGCCAACTCGGTGGCCAGCCAGCCGGTCGGGGTGAACTTCCCGAACTCACTGGGGATCGCGCCGGGGACCAATGTCACCTTCGTGACGCTCGACCCGACCCACGGCTATATGGTGCCCTACGGCACGGGGACGGTCTCGAACGACGGCACCGAGTTCGTCGCCAACGCCGACCCCGCTCATCCCGGCCACACCTACGGGCTGGTGCACTTCGACTGGCATGGCCCCGCGTCGACGGCCCCGAACAACAACAATCCGAAACCGAAGTGCGACTGCCAGCCGCCGGCCGCCGGCGACCCGGTCGATGTCGGCTCCGGACTGGTCACCTACACCAACACGGACATCGCGATCGGGGGCAGTCGCGGCGGGCTGTCGATTCAGCGCACCTATCGCACGCTCAGCTCCAACAGCGGGCCATTCGGTCTGGGCACGGCCCATCAGTACAGCACGTTCATCAGCACCGTGCCCCTGCTGGATGGGGAAGGGCTGATCAATCTGATCATGCCGGACGGCAATCAATACCCCATGAGCCAGGCGCCCGACGGCAGCTTCGGCAACGCGAACATTCCGATTCTTCGCGGCGCCGTGCTCAGCGGCACCGTCGGCGGCGTCTTCACCATGAAGTGGGCGGATGGAACGGTCTACACGTTCCAGACGTTTCCCGCGCTGGGCGAGGGCCAGGCGTTTCTGAGCGCGGTCACCGACCTCAATGGCAACGCCACCACCATGACGCTCAATCCGGCGTCGCCGCAGCAGATCCAACAGATCACCGACCCGGTGGGGCGGAGCCTTACGCTGGCCTACGACTCCTCCAACCGCGTCACCCAGATCGTCGATCCGATCGGCCGCAAGCTGACCTACACCTACAACACCAGCGGGACGCTGGCGACGTTTACCAACGCGCTGGGCGGAGTGACCAAGTACACCTACGACTCCAGCAACAATCTGGCAACCATCACCGACCCGCGCGGCGTGGTGGTGGAGCAGAACACCTACAACGAGAGCTTCGACGGGCGCGTCACCCAGCAGGCGCAGGCGGACGGCGGCATCTTCAAGTTCGCCTATACGCTGCAGAACCCCACGCTGGCCACCAGTCCGGTGCTGCAAACGGTGGTGACCGACCCGCAGGGGAACCAGACGAGCTACCAGTTCGACATGACGGGGTTCCTGCAGAGTGTGACCGACGCCACCGGGCAGACCCGCGTGCTGACCCATGACCCGACCCATTTCAACCTGGTCGGCATGTACTCCGGCAACGGCACCTGCCAGGTCTGCGGCGATCCGGCACTGGGAAGCCTGACGCGTACCTTCGACGCCTCCGGCAACATCCTGACCCAGACCGACTCGTTGGGCAACACGGTGACCAAGACCTACGACCCGCGCTTCAACAAGGTGAACTCGATGACCGATGCGCTGGGCCATACCACTACGATCGTCTACGACGCAAACGGCAATCTGACCTCGGTGACCGACGCCAACGGACATACCACGAAGATGGTCTACGACGCCTTTGGCGAGCCTATTCAGATTGTCGATCCGACCGGCGCCGCCACTACGATCTCGTACGACGCCTTCGGAAATGCCAGTTCGATCACCAATGCGCTGGGCAAGACGACCAATTACATCTACGACGGCGCAGGCCGCATGACCCAGGTGCAGGATGCGCTGGGGCGCAAGGGCGTGACCGCTTACGACGCGCTCGACCGCATCACCTCGGTCACCGATCCCAAGGGAAATACCACCGGCTTGGCCTTCGACGCGGTGGGCGGTTTGTTGACGCTCACCGATCCCAGGGGAAATGTAACGACGTTCACCTACGACCCGCTCGAACGCGTGGCCACGAGCACCTCGCAACTCGGCAAGACCCAGACGTTCGCCTACGACCACAACTCCAACCTGACCCAGTTCACCGACCGCCGCGGACAAGTGAGCAAGTTCGTCTACGATGCGCTCAATCGCCCGGTCGCGGCCACCTATCCGGACGCCACCGCGACCAGGACCTACGACGCGGCGGGCCGGCTTCTGGGGATCGTCGACTCGACGGATGGCAGCTTCGGATACAGCTACGACGGCGATGGACGCGTGGTGCAGCAGACCGGCCCCACGGGAGTCGTGCAATATACCTACGACGCCCTGGGCAGGGTGGTCACCGAACAGGTCGTCGGCCAGAATGCGACCAACTATACCTACGACTCTTTCGGCAACGTGCTGAGCGCGACCATGAAGAATGCGGGTGTGACGTTCACTTACGACGCGCGCAACCTGCCCCTGACTCTGTCCCGCACCAACGGGGTGGTCAGCACCTTAAGCTTCGATTCGATCGGAGAGCTGCTGAGCCTGGTGCATGCCAAGGGAGCTACGGTTTTGAACTCGCAGGCCTATACCTACGACGCGGTGGGCAACCGGGCCAGCGCAGTGAACAATCTTAGCCAGGCCCTGGCCGCGCAGACCTCCATCAGCACGGTAGACGCCGCCAACGAACTCACGAGCGCCGGCGCCGCAACGTATACCTACGACGCCAATGGCAACCGGCTGACCCAGACCATCGCGGGCGCCACGACAACCTACACCTGGGACGGGCGCAACCGCTTAAGTTCGATCGTAGACGGCAGCGGAAACAAGACCACGCTGCAATACGGTTCGAGCCAGATCCTGCTCGGTGTTTCGCTGGCCTCGGGAGGCACGACGACGGGCCGGCAGTTCGTCGTCGACAACCAAGGCAACGTGGTCTCCCAGACCGCTGCCGGCAACGCGACCTCGGTGCTGACGGGAACCGCGCTCGACCAGGTCTACGCGTCGGTCCAAGCGTCAGGCACGCAAGCCTTTGGCCTGTTCGACGCGCTCGGCAACACGCTGGGCGTCACCGACACGACCGGGACACTGTCTTCGCCTTTGTAGTACGACCCCTATGGCGTGGGGACCGGAACGCCGAGCGCGCAGTTCCCGTTCGCGTTCGGCAATCACATCGCGGTCGCGGGAAACATCCTGTACAGCCACGCGCGCTACTACGACTCGGGCGCGGGCCGGTTCCTGAGCGAGGACCCGAGGGGTGTCCGTACCGGCGACGCCAACTTCTATCGCTACGCTTTGGACAATCCAACCACCTTCAACGATCCGACCGGCCTGATCGCCGGTGGCATCAACTATGGCACGTCGGGCGGTGTCGGCGTGGGCATCGGCGCGGCCGGGCAGGTCGAAGGCGGGGCCGGCGTATTCCTGAACCAAGACAAGGGCTATAGCCCGAATGCGGGAGCCTACGCGGAAGGCGGCGCGATGCTCGGCGGCGGCGGGCCGGACTCCACCGTGGGTCTGCCCTCGCAAAGCGCCACCACCGACTGGGTCGTGGGCGCGGCGGTCCCGATTCCCGGGGTCGGCGGATTTATCAGCAATGCGCGGCAGCCCTGCGATCTCAACGGCGATTTCAGCTCCTACAACTTCACCTTTGGGATCTTCAGCTTCTCGTTCCAAACGGGCACCGCCAACGATGGCAAGTTTATCTGGACGTTGAGCGCGGCCGGGGGCGAAGGCCTCGGCTTCGCAGCCAGCCACTACACCACCAACACATTCAAGACCGTATCGGTTCGCTAGGAAGGCTGCATGAAGAGCGCGTTCAAGACGGGGAGGGGCTGGCGCATCGGCTTGACGATGCTGCTCGTCTGCCTGTGCTGCGCGCTGGGCGCTCGCAGCCAGACCCCGTCGCGTTACTTCTACGACGACTCCGACGAACTCATTACCGCGATCGACGCTTCAGGGAACCAGGTTGTCTACGTCTACGACGCGGCCGGCAATCTGATCTCGGTGACGCGGGGCTCCTCCAACGCCTCGACCGCACTGGCGATCCTCGACTTCACGCCGCAGACCGGCGGTATCGGCGCGACCGTCACCATCGAAGGCCAGAACTTCTCGACCACCGCCGCTTCGAACGCGGTCGCCTTCAACGGAGTCGCCGCCAGCGTGGTGTCGGCCACGGCGACATCGCTGACCGTCACCGTCCCCACCGGCGCCACCACAGGCCCGGTCTCGGTCACGGTGAGCGGAGTCACGGCGACCTCGAGCGGCAACTTCACCGTCGTCTCCAGCCCGTCCGTGCTCGCCGTGAGTCCACCGTTCGCGGTCAGCAGCGCGACCGTGAGCACCATCCCCAGCTTCACCGTCACCGGGGCCAACCTCACGGGCGCCACGTTCAGCTTCGCTCCCGCCTTCACTCCTCCGTCGATCGTCATCAACTCCGCGACCGTCAATGGCGCAGGCACCTCCGCGACCCTGAACCTGAGCGTCGCGGCGGGAGTAAAGGGCAGTTTCTCGCTGCTCGCGACCAACGCCGCCGGTTCGTCCAGCGCGGTCGCTTCGACGGCCAATACGATTCAGATCATCTCTCCGGACAGCGATGCCGACGGCGACGGTTTGACCAACTCGGTCGAGATCGCGATCGGCACCAACCCGCTGAACCCCGACACCTCCGGGGTGGGTCTCCCGGACGGCTGGCAGGCGTTCTATGGGCTCAACCCGCTGAGCGCGAGCTCCGCTGGGCCGGACCCGGGCAACAGCGGCGACACCGCGCTTTACGACTTCCAGCAGGGCCTCAGTCCAGTCAACCCGAACCGTGTCCCGCCGGCGGTCACCCAGGTGCTTCCGGCGAATGCAGCCACCGGCGTCTACATCAACAGCGTCGTTGTGGTGCGTTTCGGCGAGCCGCTCAAGACCGGGGTCTCGCTCGCACAGGCCCAGAACGCGATCGCGGCCGTGCTGGGCACGAATTCGTCCGTGCCTGCCTCGTCCCAGCTGATCGCGGCCACGACCTTGCAGAGCTACATGAACCGGACCTGCTGCGGGAACACCGTGATCCCCGGCGTTATTACCGTTACCGGGCCATACGGCGCCGTCAACGGCGGCGTGACCGCTTCGAGCGACGGGCTGTCGGTGACCTTCGCACCCGCGGTGCCGCTGACCTCGAATACGAGCTACACGGTGCAGGTGAATGGGGTCCGCGACTCGGCGGGCAACCTCATGACGCAGGCTTTCACCAGCACCTTCACGACCGGCGCGGGGGTCGATACGACGGTCCCGGCGATCAAGCTGGTCGATCCTGAAAACAACTCGACCAATGTGCCCACCAACGCGCATTACACGGTCCAGTTCAGCAAGGCGATGGACCCGGCGACGCTGACGTCCTCCACGTTCTCGATCGCCGACCAGACCTCGAACGCCGCGACGGGGACCACCGCTTCGTTTATCCCCAGTTCTCCTCTGCCGGTCGGCCGCGGCTTCACCGTGACCTTCTCCACCGGGGTCAAGGACACGGTCGGCAACACCCTGGCCGCGGCCAGCAGCTACTATTTCACCACCGGCTATACGCCGGAGACCGCGGCCCCGCAGTTGGTCGCGACCAGCCCGGTAAGTGGCGCTTCCGGGATTCCGGTGAACGCGATCGTCGATCTGGAGTTCAGCCAGCCGCTGAACATCACCACCGTCGTACCCAATATCCAGGTATCGAGCGGAGGCCAGGCGATCGCGGTGCAGGTGGCGCTGTCTGGCGGAGACCAACGCGTCACCATCACGCCGGTCTCCGGGCTGCAGCCGAGTGTCCAGTACACGGTGGCCGTCGGCGCCGGAATTCTGAACATCGCCGGGACCGCGATCGGCAACCCCGGCAGCTTCAGCTTCCAATCGGCCGCGGTGGTGGACAAGACCACGCTCTCCATCGTGGCGGAGGACCCTGCCAACAGCTCGACGGGAGTCCCGTTGAACGCGCAGGTCCGTCTCGGCTTCAACAAGCCGGTGGACGTAGTGTCGCTGACGGCGAGTAGCGTGGTGGTCTACCCGAGCAGCGCGGGAACCGGGGCCTCGGTGTCCGGCACCCTCACCGCGTCGTCGACCCAGACCAGTGCGACCTTCGTGCCCGCGTCGAACCTGCTGCCGGAGACGCAGTACTGCGTGTCGGTGGGCGGCCTGGTGGACCTCGAAGGCCAGACGATGTCGGGCAGCGGCAGCTCTTTCTGCTTCACCACCGGGGACACCACGCAGAGCGCCGGGCCCACGGTGGTCGGAGTAAGCCCAGCCAACGGGACCACCGTCGTTCCGGTGAACGCCACGGTGCAGGTCGGCCTGAGCGAGCCGGTGAGCGGGGTCAGCGTCGGCGCCGGCGCGATCACAGTGACGGCCGGCGGCCAGGCGATTGCAGGGACGATCGCGGTCGGCTCCGGGAACACGATCCTGACCTTCACTCCGGCGAGTTCACTGGCCGTGAGCACGGCGTACACCATCGCCGTGGGCGGGTTCACCGATCTCGCCGGCAATGCGGCGACGGCCTTCAGCAGCGGCTTCACGACCTCGGCGTCCTCGGTCGCGGTGACCACCGGCCCGACCGCGGTGAGCGTCAGCCCGGCGAACGGCGCGACCGGCGTCGCCGTGACCGCACCCGAGGTGGTGACGTTCTCGGCCCCGGTGGATCCGCTGACCGTCAACAGCAGCACGATGCAGATATCGGCCAACGGGAGCACCGTAGCCGGCACCTATGCGGTGAGCGGGGCGGTCGCGACCTTCACTCCCGCGACCGCGTTCCCCGGAGGCGCGACGGTCAGGATCTACGAGAGCGGCATTCAGGATCCCGCGGGCAACAACGCGAGCGGATCGAACACCACCTTCACGACAGCGGCGACGCTCGACACCACCGCGCCGACCGTGGTCTCGGTGACGCCATCGAGCGGGCAGACCGGGGTCGGCTTAAATGGCCAGGTGGTGGTGGTGTTCTCGAAGTCGATGAACCCGGCCACGCTGTCCACCAGCACCATCGCGCTGCTGGCCGGAGATGTGAAGCAAACCTTCAGCGTGAGCATCTCCGCGGACAACCGCACGCTGGTGCTCTACAACCTGAACCTCCCCGGGTCGGCGGTGATGACCTTGGCGATCTCGAGCGCCGCGACCGACCTGAGCGGCAACGCGCTGGCGAACTTTACCAGCCAGTTCACCACCGCGCCCGCCTTCGACACGACCCATGCCACGGTGACCAGCCAGCGCCCGGCGACCGGCGCGACCGGTGTGTCCATCTCCGCGAGCCCGGTGGTGCTGTTCGTCAATAAGCCGTTGAACGCTTCGACCGTGTCGAGCGCCCTGCAGGTGACCCAGAACGGCCAACTGGTCTCGGGCACGGTGGCCCTGGCCGGGAACGGCGAAGCCATCGAGTTCACGCCCGCGTCGGCGTGGACCTATGGCGCGCTGGTGCAGGTGTTCCTCGACCCAACTGCGCTCGACACCGATGGCAACGCGGTCAATGTGTACAAGGGGACGTTCACGGTGACCGGCAATCCGGCGACGACGGCGGCAACGCTGGTGAATTACAGCCCGGTCAACGGGGCCACGGCGGTGCCTTTGAATGTCGTGCCTGACGCGATCTACAGCGAGCCGTTGAGCGTCGCGTCGGTGATCGTGGCCAATGTTTACCTGAACGGACCGAACGGGACGATCGCCGCGACGCCGTCGCTCGATCCCACCGGCACCATCGTTCACCTCACACCGAGCGCGGCGCTGAAGGCGAATACGCAATACTGCTTCTACCTGTACGGCCTGCAGGGGACCAACGGCCTGGCGGCGCAGAACGTCGGCTACTGCTTCACCACCGGGACGAGTGCGCAGAGCGCCCCTCCAACGATCGTGACGGTCAGCCCGCCGGACAAACTCGCGAACGTTCCGGTGAACGCGAATATCAGCGTAGTGTTCAGCGGTCCCATCGATCCCGCAACGATCAGCGCCACCACCATTGCGGTCTCGGGCGGCGGGGTCACCCCGGTGCCGGCGTCCATCAGCTTCGCGAACAACAACCAGAAGGTGCAGATCACGCCCGAGGCGCCTCTGCCGGCATCGACCGCCATGACTCTGACCATCTCCGGCGTCACGGATGTGGCGGGCAACGCGGTTGCAGCGCAGACGACGCACTTCACCACCGGCACTGCGGCGGCGGTCACGACGGCTGGAATTGTGGCATCGAACCCCGCCCCGTCGGCCACGGGAGTGCCGGTCAATGCGGCGGTCAGCCTGCAGGCAAACGCCGAGATCGACCTCACATCGGTCAACGCCACCTCCTTCGACGTGTACGACACCACGCTGAACCAGGCGGTGCCGGGGACCTACTCGCTGAGCGCGGACGGGATGACGGTATACTTCGCCCCCACTCTGCAACTGGCGGCGGGACGGGCCTTCACGGTGTACTTTGCCGGGTACGGGATGACCGACATCGCCGGCAACGCGGTGACGAACTGCACGGGCTGCATCTCCAACTTCAACTTCACCACCGGTTTCGCGGTAAGCAACGCGACTCCGCAGGTCACCGGGACCAGTCCGGCAAACGGCCTCACTGCCGTCCCCCTCAACTCCCAGATCGTGGTTGGCTTCTCCGAGCCGGTAAATGCGGAGAGCCTGGCCGGGGTGACCCTGTCGGCGAACGGGAGCGCGGTGGGTCTGAGCGACAGCTTGGGCTCGGGCAATCAGCTGTTGACCATCACACCGGTCGCGGGGCTGCTCCCCAACACCGCCTATACTCTTACCGTCGCCGGAGTGACCGACCAGATCGGCCACGCCATGACCGCACCGGTGGCCTCTACCTTCACCACCGGTAGCGCGCCGGACCTCTCGACGCTGAAGGTGGCGGCGGTCGATCCTGCCAACTCGGCGACCGGCGTGCCGTTGAATGCGCAGGTGCGGGTTGGGTTCAGCAAGGCCATCGATACGGTGTCGTTGACCGCCGCCAACGTCGAGCTGTATCCGTACTACGCGAGTTCGCTCTCGATCCCGGGGAGCCTCTCGATGTCCTCGACCGGGACCAATGTGACCTTCGCGCCTGCCTCCAATCTCGAGGCGGAGACGGTTTACTGCATCTATGTGAATGGCGTTGTCGACCTTGAGGGCGATCCGCTGTCGGGGACCAGCACCACCTGCTTCACGACTGGGGCCAGCGCCCAGACCACCGCACCCACCGTAGTCGCGGTGAGCCCGATGAACGGCGCGACCGGCGTGCCGGTGAACTCCACGGTGCAGGTTGGCCTGAGCGAGCCGGTGAGCGCGGTCAGCGTAGGCGCCACCGGGATCACGGTGACGGCCGGCGGCCAGCCAGTCGCCGGGACGATCGCGGTCGCCAGCGGATCGACGACGCTGACCTTCACTCCAGCGAGTGCGCTTGCCGTGAGCACGGCCTACAGCGTCGCGGTCGGAGGCTTCACCGACCTTGCGGGCAACGCGGTCACCCCGTTTGCCGGCAGCTTCACGACCTCGGCGTCTTCGACCGCGGTGAAGACCGGGCCGACCGCGGTGAGCGTCAGCCCGGCGAACGGCGCGACCGGCGTCGCGGTGAACACGCCGATCGTCGTGACCTACTCGGCGGCGATCGACCCGCTCTCGGTCAGCCCCAACTCGATGGCGGTGCGCTGGCCCAACGGGGACGTGGTCGCCGGGACCTATGCGGTGAACGGCGGCGCGGTGACCTTTACGCCGCTGACCCCGCTGCCCGGCAGCACGACCATCTCGGTGAACGCGTCGTACTTTGCGTCTCTGCAGGACCTGGCCGGCAACAACGCGAGCAGCTCCAATACGACGTTCACCACGGCTGCGACGCTCGACACCACCGCGCCCACCGTGGTGTCGGTGACGCCGGCGAGCGGGCAGACCGGGGTCGGCCTGAACGGCCAGGTGGTGGTGGTGTTCTCGAAGTCGATGAACCCCGCGACCTTGACCGCGAGCAACATCACGCTGCTGGCCGAGGACGTGAAGCAGTCGTTCAACATCAGCGTCTCCGCGGACAACCGGACGCTGGTGCTCTCGAGCCTCAATCTCCCCGCTTCGACCGTATTGACGCTGGCGATCTCGAGCGGGGTCACCGACCTGAGCGGCAACGCGCTGGCGAACTTCACCAGCCAGTTCACCACCGCGGCGGCGTTCGATACAACCCACGCGACGGTGGTCAACCAGCGCCCCGCGACCGGAGCGACCGCGGTCTCGGTCAGCGCAAGCCCGATCGTGCTGTTCGTCAATAAGACGCTGAATGCGTCGACCGTGACCGGCGCGCTGCATATCTCGCAGAATGGCCAGCTAGTCTCGGGGACCGTCTCGGTGGTGGGCAACGGCCAGACGATCGCCTTCACGCCGTCCTCGAACTGGACCTACAGCGCGCAGGTGCAGGTGTTTCTGGATACGACGGCGCTGGACACGGACGGCAACGCGGTCAACGCGTACACCGGGACGTTCACGATCGTCAGCAACCCGGCGACGACGGCGCCCGCGCTGGTGAATTACAGCCCGGTCAACGGGGCGACCGCAGTGCCTTTGAATGTGGTGCCCGACGCGATCTACAGCGGGCCGTTGAGCGTCGCGACGGTGATCGCGAAGAATGTGTACCTGAACGGACCGAACGGGACGATCGCGGCGACTCCGGCGCTGGACCCGACCGGCACCATCGTCCACCTCGCTCCCAGCGCGGCGCTGACGGCGAATGCGCAGTACTGTTTCTACCTTTACAACATGCAGGGGACGAACGGCCTGGCGGCGCAGAATGTCGGCTTCTGCTTCACCACCGGGACGAGTGCGCAGAGCACCGTTCCGGCGATCGTTACGGTCAGCCCGCAGGACAAGCTGACCAATGTGCCGTTGAATGCGCGGATCGCCGCAATGTTCAGCGGCCCGATCGATCCGGCAACGATCAGTGCTACCACCATTGCGGTCTCGGGCGGCGGGGCGACGTCGGTGCCGGCGTCCATCAGCTTCGCGAACAACAACCAGGAGGTGGAGATCACCCCCGAAGCCCCGCTGCCCGCGTCGACCACGATGACGCTGGCCATCTCCGGCGTCACCGACGTCGCGGGCAACCAGGTCACCGCGCAGACGACCCACTTCACCACCGGTGTCGCCGCGGCGACCGCCAACCCCGGCGTGCTGGCGGAGAACCCGGCTGCCTCCGCGACCGGCGTTCCGGTGAACGCGGCGATCAGCCTCCAGGCCAACGCCGAGATCGACCTCACGACCGTAAATACCAGCTCGTTCGACGTGTACGACACGACCCTGGGCCAGACGATTCCCGGGACCTATTCGCTCAGCGCCAATGGCATGACGGTGTACTTCACGCCCACGACGCAGTTGGCCACCGGCCGGACCTACCAGGTGAGCTTCAATAGCCAGGGGACGACCGATCTCGCGGGCAATCTGCTGGGAGCTTCCTGCACCGGATGTCTGAACAACTTCACCTTCTCCACCGGCTTTGCGACCAGCACGAAGGCCCCGCAGGTCACCGGGATCAGTCCGGCAAACGGCCTCACCGCCGTTCCCATCAACTCTCAGATCGTGGTCGGCTTCTCCGAGCCGGTGAACGCGGAGAGCCTGGCCGGGGTCACCCTGTCGGCGAACGGGAGCGCGGTGGGTCTAAGCGACAGCCTTAGCTCGGGCAATCAGCTGTTGACGATTACGCCCCTCGCGGGTCTGCTGCCTAACACCGCCTATACTCTGGCCGTCGCCGGCGTCGCAGATCTCAGTGGCAACGCCATGACCGGGTCGGTCACCTCCGCCTTCACCACCAGTGGAGCGCCCGACCTGTCGACCCTGACCCTCGTCAACGTCGATCCCGCCAACCAGGCGACCGGCGTGCCGTTGAACGTGAAGATGCGGATCGGCTTCAGCAAGGGAATCGACGCCGTCTCGCTGGCGGGCGGGAACCTGGTCGTCTATCCCTACACTTCGGGCGGCGGCTATCCCGTCTCCGGATCGCTGGCAGTGTCCTCGACCGGGACCAATGTGACCTTCGCGCCTGCCTCCAATCTCGAGGCGGAGACGGTTTACTGCATCTATGTGAATGGCGTTGTCGACCTTGAGGGCGATCCGCTGTCGGGGACCAGCACCAC
>Ga0302325_10021785_pt1 | contig 13413 bp, 8 predicted proteins | sample Palsa_T0_2_FD_201948 | JGI IMG/M metagenome (GOLD analysis project Ga0302325, IMG submission 201948) | Peat permafrost microbial communities from Stordalen Mire near Abisko, Sweden - Palsa_T0_2 | ecosystem: Environmental > Terrestrial > Soil > Palsa > Peat permafrost | place: Sweden: Abisko... | reverse complement strand
TCATGTACAACTACGATACGACCGCCAAACAGCTGCAGGTTGTGGTCGTAACTTCATCCAGTGGGGCAACGACATGGGGCTTGCCGGTACGCGTTTCTCCGGTCTCAATCAACGATGAGTTTTTTCCCTGGATCACGGTGAACAGTGTTGGAAAAATCGGAGCCACCTGGCTTGATCGTCGCAACGATTCAGCCAACGTGAACTACCAGGCTTTTTCCGCACTCTCCCACAACGGCGGTGCGCTGTTCGGAGCCACGGGCAATGTCGACACTGCCGGAAAGGCAGTTACATGGGTGGGTGGGGACCAGTTCGGCGACCTCAGCGATGGCGACACGATCACCATCAAAGGAGTCAACTACACGGTTGCCACCGTCAATTCGCTCACTTCCATCACCTTGAGCACGAGTGCGGGCAAGCAGACCAATGTGGTCTTCACCGGGTATTCAAATGTGCCTCTGACCCCAAATTTGTCGAATCCGAACAACGACGGCTTTGGCGGTATTTTCATGGGCGACTATACGGGCAACTACTTCCAGGGAAACACCATTTTTGCTTCCTGGATGGATAACGGCAGCACCTCCACGATGATCGATCTGGTTGGAGGGTACGTCGTCGAGTAGCGAGGGACGGCGCGTCCCCATTTGGGGCTAAACCCCGCGCCTGTCGGCCTGGGACGAGGAGTGTGAAAATTCTTTCAGACTATCGGCGGAGAGCGTTCCGGTGTATGATCGGGCGGCTTTTAGGGAAGAGCGATTTCTGGTACGGCAAAATGATGGCTACTCAATTTGATCAATCAAATCAGTTCTAAGGGGGAGGAAAAATGACGAGTTCTCGAATAACAAGGTGGAGCGGCGCGGTTCTGTGTGCCGCAATTGCAATCTTTCTGCTGGGTTCAGTTGGAACGGGATACGCACAACTGAACCTGGTCTATGTTACAAGCAACCGCAGCACGGCCGGCATGAATTCGGTGGCCGCTTTCAGCAATGATGGGTCGGGCAATCTGACTCCGCTGGCGGGCTCTCCCTATCTGACGGGCGGCACTGGCGCCGGTGGAAGCACCGCGCCGACATCTGGCGTGCTCGATGCGGACCAGCAGGTCGTCATCAATTCCGCCGGCACGTTGCTGCTCGCGGTCAATGGACACTCGAATACGGTGGCCTCGTTCATCATCAATTCCGATGGCACGCTGACGCCTGTCGCCGGCTCTCCATTCCCGTCTTCTGGTAAAGACCCGGCGGCTCTGGGACTGTTCAACAACTACATGACGAACGGAGATAGCCTGCTGACCGTGGTTGACAAGGATGCCGATACCACCCAGACGGGTGGAAGGCCCGGATACGTCAATTACAGAATGACTTCCGGTGGAGTGCTTTCACCCATCGCCGGCGCGCTATACGCCATGCCGGTGGGCAGCAATCTGTCGCAGGCTTTGCCCGACCGGGCCCTTGGCCTGGAGTTCACGGACGAGTTTAAAGCGACGCCGTCCACGATCACCGCTCGTGCCGTACTGCCGAACGGCAGAATGGGCGTCATAAGCTCGGTACCTGCGCCCGATGGAGGAGCTCTGCTGGGCGAGGTGCTGCACCCTACGCAGAACATTCTCTACGCAACCTTGCCGGCATCGAACGGACTGGCAGTGTTCACCTTCGATTCGACGGGCCACCTTACATTGGCAAATACCGTTGCCAATGCCGGCAATACGATCTGCTGGCTGGCCACTAATGCCGCTGGAACCTACCTTTACAGCGGCAACAATGGAAACGGGACGGTCAGCGTCTTTGATATCAGCGACCCGACTAATCCGGTGGAGGTTCAGGACTTTCAACTCAGCGGGAAGTCGCCCCACACCCTCAACGTGCGGGTCGATCCGACGGGGCAATTTCTGTATGCCCTGGACGTCACCCACTTGCATGTGCTGAACATCAGCTCCCTGGACGGAACGCTCTCCGAAACCGCCCCGGTAGTCGCGTTGCCGACCCCAAGCGCTGCGGCTCTTGGCATCGCAACCCTGGAGCTGCCGGCAGCGGCAGTGAAACAGTAAATTATGGCCGTCCGGGATTTTCCCGGACGGCTTTTTGGCTTCATTCCTCCCCCTCGAAATCGCTTGCGCCGGATTATGACTCACTTAAATATGCAAAATCTTTCAGGCTTGACAAACCGGCGATGTCAAGGCAAAGTGTGTCGATTTAGGAGCATCGCCAGTCAGATCGGCATGTCTTTTCGTAGTTTCATCCGAGAGTCGTTCGCGTTTTCCAAGTCCCCCAGTTTTTCGAGAGCTGTTTGAAGGTTGGTTTGGGCACACTCATCTCCGAGGGAGAGGAATATGAAGGAAATTTCCAGAAAAGACCGCACAGCTACAACGAGCCCGAAGAACGGGGCTGGGGTGAAAAATTCCGCGACTGAGCTTGGCAACGCGGGCGATCCGAAGTCCAATATTGCCTCTATCGCGCGGCGCAAGTTTATCGGCAAGGTAGGAGGCGCCGCTGCTGCTGCATGGGCTGCGAGCGCGGTTACGCTTTCCCCGCTCCTTGGCTCTGAGGGAACCAAGGCCCATGCCGAAAGCGTGAGCCCCGCGGTAATTGGATTGACTGGGAACAGTGCCAGCAACAATCCTGTCGGCGGCCAGGCGCGAAAGAATGCGGCGTACCAGGCGCGCTATCAAACGGCGCTGCAGCATTACAACTATCCGCTGGTCGCGCAGATCAACAATGGCGACGAGAGTCTTTACGCGAGTGACTATTACATCGGCAACTTCAGCAAGTGCCTGCAGCATGACCAATGGGGAGATGTGGTTCCCACTTCGTACCAAGCCTTCCTGACTGCCTGCACGAGCGGCTTGCAGACGGACTTCGAAGCTATTCCGCTGGGCGGCAACGTGCCGCTGGTATCTCCGCAGGCGGGACTGGCTTTTGAGAGCGAGGGCACTGACACTGCCGGCGTCTCGATCCCTCCGGCACCCACGCTGGCCAGCGCACAGCGCGCGGGAGAGATGGTGGAGCTTTACTGGCACGCGCTGTGCCGCGACATCCCCTTCTACGAATATGGCAATGAACCGCTGACTTCCGCCGCCATTGCCGACCTCAACAAATTGTCTGATTTTCTGGGACCCAAGCAACACGGCAAGGTGACTGCACAGACACTGTTCCGCGGATTCACTCCTGGTGACATCATCGGACCCTACATGTCCCAGTTCTTAATGATGCCGATGGGCTTTGGAATGGGAAATCTGGCGATTAATAATTCCAGCGGCCAGCCTGCGCAGCAGTATTACAAGTTCGTTCCGGGCCTCGACTACATGACAGACTCGGCCTCGTGGTTGGCAGTGCAAAATGGCCAGGCGACTGTGCCTTCGCAATCGAGAAGCATTTTTTATGCTTTTGGCACCAACCAATTCCAGTCGAACCCTGGCTACCTCTATACCGCTCGAGACGTAGCCGGGTTGGTCCACGTGGATGAACTGTTCCAGCATTACTTCTGGGGGGCGGCGGAACTGTTGGGTGAGGGGTTTCCGTTGAATCCAGGATGCCCGTACAGCGCTGTGAGTACACCCAATGAAGTGGCGTTTGCCACTTTCGGAGGAGCCCACATTACCGGCGCCATGGCAGATGCCGCGTTGCGCGCAATTCATACTGTCTGGTACCAGAAGTATTACGTGCACCGCGATCTGCGGCCGGAAGAATACGGGGGCTGGGTGCACAACACTTTCAACCAACTCGGGGTGGGCAACTATAACCTGAATTCGGATGTGTTGAACTCACAGGCGGTGCAACAGGTATTCAGCAAGTACGGCACTTACTACCTTCCCATGGCCTTTCCTGAGGGCTGCCCTCAGCACCCCTCGTACGGATCTGGCCATGCCACGGTCGCAGGCGCTGCGATCACCATGCTGAAAGCTTATTTCGACTGCAGCATTTCTTTAGTAAGCCAAGGACTCACCCCTGTCTATTCACCGGACGGACAAACTCTGATGCCCTATACCGGTTCTGACGTTGATCAAATGACCGTCGGAAACGAACTCAACAAACTGGCTTCGAACGTGGGAGTGGGACGTAACCTGGCGGGCATGCACTGGCGGAGTGACTATCAGCAATCGCTGCTTTTGGGCGAAACGGTTGCCATTAACATTCTGAAGGATGTGGTCAACAGCTTCAGCGAGAGCAATGTGTTCTTCCAATTCCCCAAGTTTGGCGGCTCCACAATTACGATCAGCAAGGCCGGCGTCTACTGATCGTTTATCGTTGATCATTGATCGCTGTGACGGCGGCTTGCTGGGTTTCATGGAGACGGCCTCTTCGGCCGTCTCCATAGTCTCCTCCCCTGGAGAGAGTAAATGGGTTCTACCGCTTTCGTTATCGCGCTGGTTTTGTTATCGGGTTCGATCGTGCTACTTGCGGCCACTCGGGGCGCTAGCGGGCTGCGTAACAGTCTGTCCCGCATAAGGGGCTACGAGCGTACGAACGCCGAGGCAGCGCTAACCCGCGCGAAGAACAGTATTGCCAGCGGACAGCCTCGACATACCTCCGCCTTCCAATTGAGAGTGCAGGTGGCACAGAATCCATTCACCTCAATGCCTCCGCGGTAAAGGCGGCCAGTCGGTCGCCTTACAACTCTCCCAAGGTAATTAGTTGTCCTGCCGTGGATCTAAGGCCAGAGCATCTTGGCTGCAAGGCCGAGCACGGCGACGATGAATATGCGCCGCAGCCAGACCGCACTCAGTTTCAGCGCAATCCGAGCGCCCAGCAAGGCTCCTAGGAACATCGCTGCGCCCAGAAAGATTCCTAGCCTAACGTCCACGATGCCGCGCCAAAGAAATACAGCAGTGGCCACAGCCGAAGAAAACACGTTGAGGATCTTTGTGGTCGCCACGGCTTGCAGAAAGGTCATTCCGAAGAGAACGACGAATGCGGCAGTCAGCATCGTGACGTATCCGCCGCTGAAGAACCCGCCGTACACCGCAAGCAGAAACGTCACAAAGTATCCTGCCATCGCAGCCGAGCGCGAGATTCGTGTCTCTGCCGTGGATAGCCCCAAATCTCTCTTCAAAAGCGTGAAGATCGTTACCGCAATCATGGCGGCTGCGACCGTCAGGCGCAGTGCGCGAACTGGAATCGCCAGTAATAGAAACGCACCCAGGGCCGAGCCGACAACTGTGAGCAGGATAGATACAGGCAAATATGTGCGCCTGATAGAGCGGTTACGAAGAAAGGGCACGGTGGCGCCGACGCTCATGAACGTCAGAGCCAGCATGTTTGTCGCAACCGCAACGTGAGCTTCCATGCCAAGACTTATCATCGCGGGAACTGTGATGAGGGATGTGCTTCCCGTCACCACGCTCAGCACACTCGTGAAAAAGAAAACAGCGATGAGAATATATAGGTGCGTCTGGGGCATGGATAACGTGGAGTATCATAACTTGAGAGTCTTTGCCTAGGGGGTCGACACGAAATTGCTTATAGAATCTTTTCGACGAGGAGGTTTTCAGTTTCCTCGCGTCGCCGCCATTTTCTTCCTGTTGCTATCGGCGTTTTCCTGCCTGCTTCACGCCCAGAGCGCGGAGGATCGCACGGTTAACGTGCTGTACGCCGGTTCGCTGGGCGCCGTGATGGAGAACGGCATTGGTCCGGCGTTTACCCGGGCGAGCGGTTACGGCTACCAGGGCGAGGCCCAGGGATCCCTCGGAGCGGCACACTTGATTCGCGATCACCTGCGCCGCCCTGACGTTTTCATCAGCGCTGACCCGTCTGTGAATCAGAAAGTTCTGATGGGGCCGGAAAACGGCAATCACGTTGCATGGTTCATGACTTTGGCTTCGTCTCAGCTGGTGTTGGCTTACAATCCGAAAAGCAAATTCGCGGATAAGTTCAAAGCGGCGGAGGAACAGCATATTCCGTGGTATGAAGTTCTGGAAACTCCTGGAGTGCGCTTCGGCCGCGGCGATCCGAGTATCGATCCCAAGGGATACCGCACGCTCTTTCTCTTCCACCTGGCAGCGGATTATTACCATCGTCCAGAGCTTGCGAGTTTGCTGGGCGATCCCATGAACCCGGCACAGGTATTCCCCGAGGTGGTGTTGCTCGCCCGTGTTGAATCAGGTGAGTTCGATGCCGGAATTTTCTACAAACATGAGGTCGTTGCCCGTAAAATGCCGTTCATCTCTCTGCCGGCGGAAATCAACATGGGCGATCCAGCGTTTGCCGCCCGCTATGCTCAGGAAACGTATGTGACGCCCTCAGGTGAGCACGTGCATGGCTCGCCTATCATTTTCACCATCACGATTCCGGATACCATGCGCCATCGTGATGCGGCAATCGCTTTTGCGCGGTTCTTGCTTTCATCCCCAGATCTCTGGAAACAATTCGGCTTTGGAAACTTGACGCACCTGGTGGGCGGCGACGCCGCCCAGGTGCCGGCCGAGCTTCGCAGCTTCAATGGCGGACCTTTCTGAGATGAAGCGCCGCCTCACACCCACGTCCCTCGTACTTGGCGTATTGGGCGGGCTGCTTCTGCTCGATCTAGTTCTCCCCATCGCAAACCTGTTCCTGCATGCCGATTGGAGAGGATGGATGGCGGCTTTGGCCCAGCCGGGTTCGCGGGATGCCATCGGAACTTCGCTTGCAGCCACTGCCATTTCGGTTTCGATCATGACCGTGCTGGGCGTGCCCCTGGGTTACGTGCTTGCCCGAGCCGCTCTGCCTTTCAAGAGCCTGTGGATTGGCCTGATTTTCCTGCCGATGGTAGTACCGGATCTGGCGGGAGGGATCCTCCTATTACAGATGTACGGACCTTACGGGATGATCGGCCACACGCTAGACGCCCGCAACATCGAGTTGACCAACAACCTTGCAGGCATCGTTCTGGCACAGCTGTTCGTGGCAGCGCCGTTCGTAATCGTCTCTTCGATGGTGGGATTTGCCGGCGTGGACCGGGAACTGGAGCAGGCGGCGGCTACCTTGGGCGACACGCGCTGGCAGATTTTCCGCGATGTCTCTCTGCCGCTCGCCAAGCCAAGTATTGCGGCTGGCGTTACCCTGGCTATGATCCGAGCCTTGGGGGAATTTGGAGCGACCCTCATCATGGCTTACAATCCACACTCCCTGCCGGTCTACATGTGGGTTAAATTCGAATCGGATGGGCTGGCAGGCGCGATGCCGACCGCGTTCTGCCTGGTCATGCTGGCTGCGGCCGCGGTGGCCCTGTCGCTGCTTATTGGCCGGCTAGGAGGACGGACGGACCTGGTCACGTCGCTCACCGACCTCAGAGGAATCTCAGAATGAGTTCCCCGGCGGGGCTGTTTCGCCGGCTGGGCTTGGCGAGCGATGAAGGCTTGGCTTCCAATGAGGCGCAGAACCCAGCGAGAACAGGGCTGGACGTTCGCGTGGTGAAGAGTTATGCGGGCAAGGGAAGCGCGGCTTTCACTCTCGAAGCGAATTTTCAGGTATCGGCGGGATTTACGGTTCTGGTCGGTCCTTCGGGAACGGGAAAAAGCACGCTGCTGCGGTGTATCGCCGGTTTGAGTGACCCTGACCAAGGGCGCATCGCGGTCAGTGACCGCGTGCTCTTCGATTCAGAACAGCGCTTGAGTATCGAGCCGGCGCAACGCCGGGTGGCTTTTGTCTTCCAGCGTCTCGCGCTGTTTCCCCATTTAACCGTAGAGGAAAATGTGGGATACGGGTTACGACAACTGCCGGCAAATCAGCGCGAACCGCGGATCAGCGGCATTCTGGAGTCGTTTCAGATTGCACACTTGCGTAAGCATCTGCCCGACGCGATTTCCGGAGGCGAAAGGCAAAGGGTCGCATTGGCACGGTCATTGGTCACCGAGCCGTCGTTGCTTCTTCTGGACGAGCCGCTTTCATCCCTCGATGTGGGCACCAAGGCAGGTATCGTAGAGGACCTGCGCAAGTGGAACGAACTCCACCGGGTTCCTATTCTCTATGCTACCCACAGTCATGAAGAGATGTTCGCGTTGGGAGAGCAAGTGATTGTTTTCGATCCCGGGGGCGTAATGACGGATGGCTTGCCCCTCGATGTTGTCTCCACGCCTCGCCGTGATTCCCCGGCGTCTTCTGCCGATTTTGAAAACCTGATGGACGTCACCGTGGTGGGCCCGAGGCCAGCGAACGGAACCATGGTTTGCCGCCTAGGCGCAAATCAGATTCAGATCGAAGTCCCTCCGGCCTACACGCCTCCAGGCTCTGAAATTCAGCTCAGCATTTTATCCAGCGAGATATTTCTGGCTTCCGCTCAGCCCCAACTGATCGGCTCCTGGAACATAATCCCTGGCACAGTGAGCGAACTCAACCGCACTGGAGTCTTTGTCGATGCCGTGGTTGACTGCGGGATTAAGCTTCGAGTCCGTGTAAGCGCGGATTCCTGGGAAGCTCTGCAAGCCAGCCGCGACCTCTGGGTGATGATCCATCCTTTCTCCTGCCACTTCGTGCGTATCAAGCGTCTGCGTCCCTTGCAGCGTCTTGTAGTATTCGTTTGCGGCGGCAATACCAGCCGCTCCCCGATTGCCCAGGCCATCTGTAATTCCGAGATCGCAAAGCGGCTCCGCATTCCGCCGGCTGCCTTCAAAATGTTTCCGGTACGCGCCGTAAGTGCGGGACTGAGCGCGATGCCGGGAACGCCTGTGACCGAGGAGGCTCAGAGAGCCTTGCAAGCGATTGGAATCCCGCCATCGAGTCACCGCTCGCAAAATCTGACGGCGGAACTTGTAAGCGAGGCCGAAGCCATCTTCTGCATGACCGAGAAACAGCGTCAACAAACCGCGGCGATGTTTCCTCTCGCCGCCGCGAAAATTCACTGCCTGCTGCCGGGGGTTGACCTGGAAGATCCAAGCAGCGGCGGTCCGGACGTATTCCTTAAGCTGGCCAAGCAGCTACAGGAGTTGGTCGGACTGCGCCTGGCGGAGTTTGGGTTGCCCAGGATGGGCTAAGGGTGGGCTGAAGAGGAGCGGCATGGGTCGCCGCGCAGCGTTGGGAGGCAGGAGCGCCTAAAGAGTTCAGGCTAAACCGGCGGCATAGAGCTTACTGCACCGTCTCGTGAAGCGTAGCTGTGTTCGTGCCGGGAACTGTGGCTGTGATAATGATCCCGCCGGCTTTGGATCCCGTGGTGTAGTTCACGGTGGCTTGTCCATGAATGGTGGTTACCGGGTTCGCAGAGAACATTCCCCCGGCGCCGTTATCCGAGAAGGTTACGCCGACTCCCGACACCGAGTTGCCGTATTGATCGCTGAGGAGAACGACCAGAGGCTTCGGCAGTGGGGTCTTAGGCGGCGCAGATTGACCGCTCCCCGAGCCGATCTTCAGGGTTGTCGGAGCGCCGGCCACTGACGTCTCCCCGAAGTTGACCTTAAGCGTCGAGTAGGTGGCGGAGAGGCTCAGCACCTTTGCTACTGTAGGAAGAGTATAGAAGACAGACGCAGTACCGCTGGCCCCAGTCAACACGGGATTCGCGGAGAAGGTTCCACCAGCGCCATTGTCGGTAAATTGTACCGGGACGCCCGACACCAGATTGCCGTAGGCATCCTCAAGGCGCGCCACCGCAGGCGCCGCCAGTTGCGTAGCCACGGTGCCGCTTTGCCCCCCGCCGGAGAGTAATCCGATGCTTGCCGGCGCACCCGCGACCGCCGTCACCGTAAGAGTAGCGGAAGCGTAAGTCGAAGCCGTAGCGGTAATAGAGACGCTTTCCGCCTTCTTCGGCAAGGTGTAGCTGGTGCTGGCCGTGCCGGCACTATTCGTCGTCGCGGTTGGATTGCTGAATGTGCCGCCTGCACCGCCGTCGCTGAAAGACACCACCACGCCCGGAACCGGAGCTCGCAAACTGTTGAGCGCCTGCATTTGCAGTTGCTGCGGCAAAGTGGTTGCAACGGTTCCACTCTGACCACCACCGCCCGCGCTTGCCAAGGCTGGAAGCAGCCCGTAGGCAACCAACTTGGTTTGGGTTCCGATGTAAACTCTCCCGTTGGCGACGATCGGGGTGGCGAAGTGTGCGGTCGCTCCTAGAGTGTCGCGGCTGGCCACCTGGGATGAGTTGTACAGGGATATCAGAGTTGTAGCGTTATTCGCCAGCAATAAGGGATTTGCGGGGTTACTGACCATCCAGAGTATGCCGTTGTTGTTTCCGTTGGCAGAAATTACGGGTACACCTCCGGAAGTCGTGCTCTTTGAGAGTGCCGTCGGCGACATCGAGAGCATCCCATTGGTCAGGCTGAATTCCTTTAAGTAGTCGGCGTTGCCGGCAAAATATACGCTGCTCTTCCAATACGCCGGCGTGCTGTAGAAAGGACCGACAGCATCCGGAAGCGACTGCACGATTTGGTCGTTGTTCAGCGCGTTATACATCCCCAGGTTAGCCTGGTTCAACACATAGATTGTTCCGGTCTTTCCTGCCGCGACCAGCAAATTGGGATACGGCCCGGGCTGCGAGAGCAGGACCAGCGGCCCGCCCGACCCGAGATCGAGATCTTTGGCGGCCATGTTGGCCTGGTCGTAAGGCGTGAAGTAATCATCCACGCTCAATGTGCCGGACGAATAGCTCGTTCTGAGAACACTGTCGCCAAGGTCGGGGCCCCCGGTTGAAAAATCGAAGGTGCCATTGGCCGTGGAGAAAAAGACATTTCCGTTGCCATCACTGGCTGGTCCGCCACCACTCTGCCAAATCGAAGCTCCGTAGGACTCGTCGGGATCGGTGTTCATGACGGCCAGTTGTTGCAGCGTCCCGGAGGCGATAGCGGAATCGAAAGCAAACAGCCATCCCTGCGCACTGAAGTCGCAGCCATTCGATCCGAACCCAATATAGAGGACGTCGTTTTCGAGCAACAGCGCGGCTCTTTGCATCACTTCGCGCGGCTGGAAGGTTACGGTGTTGCCATCGGGAGCGATGATGGAAGCATTGATGACCAGCGGTCCGCCGAATTGTTCCAATCCGGTTGCGATGTTGAGCGCGTGCAGGCGGAAGACGTAATTTGTGGTGCTGCCAGAAACCTCCATGGTCTTTGCCACCAGATAAATCGTTCCGGTTGCAGCGGAGATGACGGGAGTACCCATGATGCCGGTTTGCGTGAATCCCGTTGATGGGCAGCCTTGCTGGGCAATGGGTACAGTTGTAACGCCGGCGCTTGAGTTGATGAGACTCACCTGCCACAAGGGCGCACTGCTCAGGTTGTCGGCGTCGAGGGCGTAGACGCTGTCGTTTTGGGTCACTACATACACCACGTTGTGCACAGAAGCGTCGATCGTAATTTTCGGCATGTAGAGCGGCTGCGCCACAATAAAGCCGTCGACGTTGTACGAAAACAGTTTGCCAAATTGCGCGGAATTCACATTAGCTGGGGTAAGCAAGGTTTCTGCGTCGTAAAGTCCACTGCGCGTGTAGTCCGCGTGATAGGTCGGAACCGGAACCTGGCTGAAGAGGAGCGGGCACAGGGCAAGGGATACCAGTACCAACGCTGCAAGGGCTGCGCCCAGAGAAAGCACACGACCATTCATGCCCGGACAATCAACGATCCGACAATCAAGGCCCGGATTGTGAGCTTGATCGTCGCGGCAAACCGAATCGCCGCGATCAGGAGACACTTGTGACATAGCTCGAGGACCTTTCAAAGCAGGAGAATATACCTGGGGACAAGACGCTGTCTGGGGGGACAGAAAACTAAATTCTTACTGAATGCCAACCGCTTGTCGATAGCTCGAAAGGGCCAGTGCGGCGCTGCAATCCATGGCAGCGCATCTGCGGCGGTTGCGCCCGAGGGTCTCAGTTGGCGCCGCAGCTGCTCAGCGGGGGCAGCTCGGCGATTGCGGTGTACCAATAGGGTTCTGTCGTGCGGTTGACCGGCAAGTATTCGCCGACCACCCAAACCGTGCAAGAATCGCTGGGATCGAGAACAGCGCCGTACCAGTCGCCCCAGCGGTAGTTTGCCGAGTCTGTGTCCTCGGCATCGCCATCCGTGCTTGGACTGGCGATATAGCCGTAGCTTTGCAGTATCGAAGTGCCCGCGGTCAAATAAACTCCGTCCAGCCCGGGATGCTCGTTCGATCCGGCGCCCGATACATTCACAATTCCCTGCAGATTCCCAACCTGGTCGCGCGCCACACTGGGCAGAGAAACATATGCATTGGAATCGAGAGGATCCGTGACCGGATAATCGGCGGCCACCTTGATCGCAGGAGGAACAGCACTATTCCAATGCAGAATGCGGAGATCGGCTTCGGTTTGGCTCAGAGTCGTGCCGGGGTTGATCTGGATGGTGTGGGCCGAAGTCCAAATCCCACCCTTCCCACCGTTCGAAGTGTAGTGAAACAACTGCTGCATGCGATCGCCCACGGAATCGATGTAGATTCCAGTCATGGCGGTGGAGGGCTGCGGAATGCAAACCGTATCGTAGTAGCTGCCAGCGGTAAAGCAGGCCAATTGATCGCCACCAGTTTGGGTCGAGGGAAGATTCCAACCAGTCACATAAGTGGGTATGGGAGTGCTGGCAGTCCAGTTAATGGTCCACCGCTCGACTCCCTGGGTAGCACTGGGGTTGGTCAGATAGCCATGATTGTGGGCTGGTTCGATCATGTAGGTGAACATCTCTCCGTCGGTCGCAATGGGCGGAGTCGTATCCGAATTATTCGCCGGCATCCAGCTGCGGCGTTGATTGAAGGCGCTCAGCGTGTGCGCGACCGTACAGGCTGGTGCGTGCGATTTATTGACCCAGGGATTGCCAGTACTGGCGCGAAGGCCGGCTAAATCCACCGCGCAGACCAGGACTCCGTTGATGTTGTAGTCATTGTTGACATCCTGCAGATCATAGGTGATCCACATCGCCTGAGTCTTAGCCGCTGGGTAAGGAGGCGTCGTGGTTTGTGATGCCTGCCACAATCCGGCCTGAGGATAGTCCGGATAATAAAAATTCCCCTGCGCATTCGTAGGGATCACCGTGTCCAAGTCAAATTCCATAGCGAACCAGCCGAAGGCTGGACTGGTCGAGCTAACGTCTTCGACGTTGCTGATCGCTACGCACAAGTACTCATGACCGTTGATGGTTGAGGCGACTCGCTTCTGCATGATCCAGCGGTCATACACATTGTCGTGCAGGATCTGGGCGTTGGGACTGTCGGTCGTGGGGCAGTTCGGAGTATTCCCGTTATTATTGCCGTTCTGGCTCCAAGCCGTGGAGTCGGCTTTGGGATTCGTGTTGCCCATGAAGGTTACTGCCTTGAAGGCGTTGGGACCGCTCTTGTACCAGCACTGGTAAGCGCTGTTGACGTGCTCGCAGAATTCGATCGTTCCGACGGCGATGGTGGGGTCAGGGGCGGCCGACGCTCCTATGTGTTCCTGGACGGTGTTCAGACCCTCCGCGACAATCATGCTGCCGCTCTGGGCGAAACCCACGGACGTGAAGATAAGAATCGATAGTGCCGT
>Ga0302325_10021784_pt1 | contig 13413 bp, 7 predicted proteins | sample Palsa_T0_2_FD_201948 | JGI IMG/M metagenome (GOLD analysis project Ga0302325, IMG submission 201948) | Peat permafrost microbial communities from Stordalen Mire near Abisko, Sweden - Palsa_T0_2 | ecosystem: Environmental > Terrestrial > Soil > Palsa > Peat permafrost | place: Sweden: Abisko... | reverse complement strand
TGTGCCAATGGCAATTTCGCAAGCGCTGTTGGTGCAACCGGCCGGCAGCTCCACCACCCGGTTGTTGCTGGAATCCGCCACGTACACATTGCCCGCACCGTCGACCATGATGCCGTAGGGGAAGTAAAATCCGCCATCCAGCGTACGCTGGCAGCTGCTGGCGGCACAGCCCTGTGGTACCTCGACCACCGTATTCGTGCCCACGTCTGTGACGTACAGGGTTCCCGCCCCATCGATAGCCACTGCTTGCGGACTGTTAAATCCGGTGCCCACGATCTTCAGCGTGCCGTCGTCGAATAATTCGTACACTGCCGGCGCCACACCTTCGCCGGGGCGCTCGCCGTTGGGAAAAAACACGTCGCCATACCCATCGATCGCCACGCCACCCCAACCAATATTGGGATTCTGGTCACCGACCAGCTGAGCCGGAGGGGTTCCGTCATACGAAATCTGCGGCCCGATCGCCACTCCCTGGATAAGGGTCGTCGTCACCACGTTCCCGCTCCCATCGGTGATCTGGACTGCGCCGGGACGCAGCCCGGGGAGTTTGGGCGCGAATATCACCTGCACCACACAGGTCGAGCCGGCTGACATACTGCCTTTGCAGGTGCTGCTAACCGGGGTGAAATCGCCGCCGAACGCGCCCAGGGTCAGTACGCTGGGTGTGCCCAATGTTCCGCTCCCGGTTATCTTATAGTTCAACGTTATGGTTTTGCTGCAGGGCGCCGGCGCGGTCCTGGCCCCCTGGCAAATATTGACATTGCCGAAGTTGACCGGCGAGCCGGTGTAGGTAACTACTTGCCCGCGCAGCAAACTCGCGGTCGAGAACAGAACGCCCACCCAAAGCAAGCAAAGGAACGCAAACCGAGTCAGTTTTTTCATCAGACAGTCTCAACCCAACACACAAACGGTATCGGGCGGGACGAAGCGGGAGATCAGGTGGTGTCCGGTTATGGGGCAGGCCGCCTTTTCCGGCGACAGCGCGATGTCTAATTGCTGCCGGGTGGGACCACACCATTCATCCGCAGATACTCCACCAATTGCCCGTAGTGATCGTAGCCGTGTGCGACGGCAAAGGCGGCTGTGGTGGCCGGTGTGTGGAATCCGTCGAGTCCTTCAATGCCGATAAAGGCATTCTGCGGCGTGATCGTCATGATCTGGGCGTGACCATAGGCAAAGCTTTGCTTGAGAGCTGCCAGAATTTCGTCTTTCGTTTTCAGATCGCGCACCGTCTTCGATGCCGCCGGTGGTGTTGTTCCGCTCACCTGGCTGTAGAAGTGGTAATTGGCGCCTGCAATGTGCGTGAGCTGCGCGGCAAAGGTGCGTACGGTTCCAAACTTGGCCGGGCTGCCAGGAGCAAAGGTTTCCACCGTCGGCGCGAAGCTGTACTTTTCCGCCGGCATCGCTTGTGCCACACCCAGCACTTCGGTCTCAAGCTGGGTCAGCATGACATCCAGTGCCTTGGCTGGCTCCATTGGCTTGCCCGCATCCGAAGCGGTGTAGGTGTCTTTGTAATCTCTTGCCTGTCCTGATGCGCTTGCTACCGCTATGGTGAGCAAACCGATGGCCGACCAATTCGAAACTCGCATGTTTTCTCCCTGCCACGGAATGGTCCGTTGCAAAACGCTCAGTCTATGAACCACAACCTCCCGATTCTACTGCTTGCAGGGCATTGTTCGCGCCTTCTGTTCATGGGCACGGTCGGGTCGAGGACTTCGCCGGCCACGGTTGGTGTTTCTCGCAAACCATGTCGAAGCCAAGGCGAACTCTCGTTCGAACCTCACCGCTCTTCTGTTTTTTCCAAAGTGTCAGATCCGTCCACGCGGCTCATACGGCGCACCGATTCAGCACCTGTCGGAGAGTTCGATGGCTTGATAAACCAGTTGGCGCATGAGGTATCGGTAGTGAAGTCGTAACTCGGGAGATTGAGACATGAAGATCGCGATCAGTTTCTCGGCAGGATCGATCCAAAAATAGGTACCAAAAGCTCCTGCCCAGAAGTAATCGCCAATAGAGCCGGGAAGTGGGTTGACGCCCGAATGAGTTCGGAGAGCGAATCCCAAACCAAAGCTTTGTCCCATGTCGCGCGTCGGAGCCACCGCTTCGAAGAGGATGGGGGTGTAGCTGTCCCAGGTGATTCCAGCAGGAAGGTGGTCCGATATCATCAGGCGAATCGTTGCGGGGCTCAGAATCTGAGCGTTTGGCGATCGGCCGTGATCCAAAAGCATCTGACAAAAGTGCAGGTAATCGCCCGCGGTCGAGTAAAGGCCGCCTCGCCCGATTGCCATGGCCACGCCACTGTATGGTCCGTCATCGGAACTCTTGTGCCGGATTGCGAATGAACTTGCGGCTGCGCCATGCGGATGGCCTGTTCCGGAGTCGTCACAAAGCCGGTTTCGCGCATCCGAGAGGTATAAAAAGTTCTTCCCGAAGGAACTCGTCCAAGCTTTGCCCGCTGACTACCTCGATGACGCGCCCGAGCACATCGGTGGCCATGCTGTAATCCCAAACTTCGCCCGGTTGGTGCGCGAGCGGAATGGTTGCCAGCTTACTCACCATCTCCGCATTTGTGTTGCGAAAGTCGAACACGGCCGCCTGATTGTAAGCAGACTTCACGAGTGAATTTCCGAACAAACCATACGTGAGCCCGGCGGTATGACGTAAGAGGTCATGGACTGTCATGGGGCGAACCTGCGGAACAGTCCGCAATGTCTGCGCGCCTGGCTCATCCGCGCTCACTTTCGTATCGGCGAACTCCGGCAGGACCGAGGCGACGGTCTCGGGGAGAAACAGTTGGCCGCGCTCCGCCAAAATCATCGCCGCAACAGAGGTGACGGGCTTGGTCATGGAAGCGATGCGGAACAGATCGTCTCGCTCCATGCTGACATTGGCCTCGCGATCGCGATATCCGAAGGCGCGCCACCAAACCAGCTTGCCGTTCCGCGCAAGGAGAACCACGGCTCCCGGGATTTTTTGTGCATCCACGTCCGCGTTCAGGCGTCCGAAATGCGCGACAGACGACCCGGATCGAAGCCCGCCTCCTCAGGATCTGTCTCTTCAAACTGGGTCATCGGTTGCGCCTTCCTTGCCGGTTTCTGACCCGCCGAATACCTCATCCAACATCGCAACAATCATAGATTGGCTGCGGTCACGAGGCTGAGAACGACCAAGAAGCACGAGATCAAAGTCGAGACCGCTGCAGAAATCTCATTTAATGCGGTTGCGGACAATTCTCTCACGCTGGCGATCGTTGGGAGGATTACCGGCAAACCGGAACTAATCCGCAACTGACGGTAACAGGGCAACTCACTCATTGAGCTGTACCTGATCTCTGCCGTAGCCCAAGTGGCCGACAAGCCGACATTAAGTTCATGTGACTCGAGTTCCATTGTCGGTGAGTGCTTCGGCGATTTTTCGACAGCTGAGACGCTCACGAGGGTGGGGCAGCGCCCATCTCGAACCGGATCATTCCTGCCGTAGTGCGGTTGTCGGATCGACACCGCTTGCGCGCAAGGCGGGAATAAAGCCAGCCAATCCCGCAGCCACAGTAAGAACGATTGCCGAGCCAATGAACGTCAATGGATCGCGCGCGCTCAATCCATAGATTTGGCTCCGGATCAGATCGGCGAGTGCCAGCGCAAGCGCGATACCGGCAGCCAGGCCGGCGCCGATGAGAAGGAATACTTCGCGCATGACCATCACAATGACGTTGCTGCGCAATGCCCCGAGCGCCATGCGGATACCAATTTCGCGGGTCCTCCGCATCACAGCGTAGGCCATGACGCCGTAAAGCCCGATGACGGCGATAAGGGTGGCAAGTCCGCCGAAAACCGCAGAAAGGCTGGCGACCAGTCGCTCGGTCCGCAGCGAGAATCCAATCTGTTCGTTCATGGTTTCGAGGCCAACAACCGGAACATGCGGGTCGAACTGCCGCATGCGTTCGCGAAGTTCATCCTCGATCTGGCGCGGATCGGCCTGCGTGCGCAGATAGACGTTCATGAAACGGAAATGGGTGCCTTCGAAGTACGGGAAGTAGGCCTGCGGTGGTGGCGTCTCCCGCAGATCTCTATATTTCCTGTCCGGGATCACCCCGATTACTTCAGTGTCGGGGCTGACTGGCTCCATGTCGTCCACCAGCCCGAAGCGCTGCCCGATCGGATTTCGACCCGGGAAATATTCCCTGGCAAAGGTCTCATTGATCACAGCGTATTGGGCCGGCCCAACGTCCTGCGCGGTAAAGGCACGCCCGGCGACGATAGGAATACCGAGCGTAGCAAAGTAGTCCGGGCCGACCTCGCTGAGAACCGGCTGTTCCTCGATCGGCGCTCCTTCGAAATCCTTGCCCAGAACTGCGTTCTGCCATGCATAGCCCTTCAGAAGCGGCATGGAGGAGAATCCAACCGAAGTAACACCGGGCATGGTTTGCAGGTTGACGTTCAGCCGTTCATAGAACGATTTGGTTTCTTCGTCGGAGTATCCGTTGAGCGAAGGGTCGATTGTGAATGCAAGAAGATGATCGGTGGGGAACCCCGGCCCCAGGCTCTCGAGGTTGCGCAAAGTACGAACGAAAAGGCCTGCACCGACCAGCAGCAGGAGCGACAACGCTACCTGAATGCCGACCAGCATCCGGCGAAGAGAAATGCCGCCGGCTGAGAGCGCGCCTGACCTGTCTTTGAGCGAGAGCGTAATTTCAGTGCGCGAGCTGCGAACGGCGGGCAGGAGTCCGAAGACCAATGAGGTCAGGAGCATGACTCCCATAACGAAGGCCAGCACGCGTCCATCTGGAATGGGGGAGACAACAAACTCAGCATCCGCAGGCAGATAGATGCGCAGAAGAATGCGATCTGCCAAAAAGGCCAGCGCCAGTCCCAGGACTGCTCCCGCGCCCGCCAGAAGCAGACTTTCCAACAGCAACTGGCGAACAATGCGCGCCCTGCCGGCGCCGATGGCGAGGCGAACAGCGAATTCCCGCTCTCGCGCTGTGGCACGCGCCAGCAGCAGATTGGCCAGGTTGGCGGAGGCAAGAAGAAGTACCGCCGCGGTGAGCGCGACCAGGAGCCACAGCGGCTTTCGCATGTACTCGCGGAGCCCGTTCTCAGAGCCAGGCAAAAGTTCAACGCGATTACGGAGAAACAGTTGCCGATCCGCAACCGTCGTGGATCTCGTGAATTCAGGCTGCTGAACCTCCATTTGGAGAATGCTATGCATGAGCGGCTGCAGCGAAAGTTGCGCCTGCTCGAGGCTGACGCCGGGCTTGAGGCGCCCGTACGCGGTGACCCAGCTCAGCCGGCGGCGCCGGTCCTTGAGGCCGTCCGAGTGAGGCGTCATCTCCGTCTTCATCATGATGGGGACGAACACCTTCGCAGGGACTCCCAGTTCCACGCCGTCAAAGCCGGGTTGCGCGACTCCGATAACGGTCATCGCTTGACTGTTGAGGGTGATCGTCCGGCCGACGACGGTACGGTCGCCGTCGAAGTAGCTCCGCCAGAAGCTGTAGCTGAGCACCACGACCGGCCGGCTATCGGGAACCGCGTCGTCTTCCGGAGCGATGGTGCGGCCCAATGCCGCCCCCACGCCCAGTATCGGGAAGTATGAGCCGGAGACCAGCTCCGCGGGGATTTGCGCCACTCGATCGCCGTGGCCGATGGTTACGGTGGCTGGGAACCGGCTGAACATCCCGGAGAAGACTTGATTGTTGTCGCGCAAATCTTCAAACATCGGCCAGGAAATGGTGTTTGCGCCGTAACTGTTACCGTAATGGTTGCCGGTCTCGCGGACGATCACGAGCCGCTCAGGATGACTGACGGGCAAGAGCCGCAGAACAACCTGATCCAGCAGGCTGAACATCGCCGTGTTTGCGCCGATACCAATCGCCAGCGTCGCCATCGCAACCAGGGTGAACGCAGGATTCTTCGCGAGCGTTCGAACACCGTATTGAACATCCTGCACGAGCCTGTCCAACCAGACTCCCGCGCGAACATCGCGAACGTGCTGTATAACCTGGTGTTCCCCTCCCATCTCACGACGGGCATCGCGATGCGCCTCTTCGGGGTCCGCCCCGGCCTGCACCTTCTCGGCCGATACCAGTTCCACATAGGCCTGGAGTTCCTCATCGAGGTCGCGATCAAGTTGTTTTCTGTGGAACACATTGTTCCAAAGTGCGCGGAGTCGACTGATCACAAAGCCTCCTACGTGGTGCGCAAGGCAGTCGCCATGGCAAGGGATATTCGTTCCCACCGCTCCGACTCGGTGTGCAGCTGCTTTTTGCCGGCTTTGGTCAACGAATAGAATTTCGCGCGCCGGTTGGTTTCCGATTCGCCCCAGAAGGATGTGAGCCAGCCGGCCTGTTCCATGCGGTGCAGGGCGGGAAACAAGGATCCGGCTTTGACGTCGAATGCTCCGCCAGTGATTTGCGCGATTCTGCGCGATACACCCATCCCATGCAGTTGCTGGAGAGTAAGAGCCTTCAGGATGAGGAGATCGAGTGTGCCTTGCAGGAGATCGGATTGAGGGGCAGGCATGAATTCTCCTATTGAATGTCTATAAGACGGTAGCACCGGCCTTATAGACAGTCAATAGGAGCCGCCGATTTTGCGGCGGAACCCCGCACAGGGGCGCATGCCCGATTTTGTTTCTATTCGGAGTCACATAATGACAACAGGCCAACGCACCCATCCAGTACTGTTTTTAGGAAAGCAGGACAGACGGAAATGATTCTACTGCTTGCAAGGTATTTGCCCGTGCTTACTCCTGGCGCAGCAATGCCAGCAGATCGGCTCCTAATGCACGTTGGGCCGGAATCCAGGTGGCGAGCAGCCCCAGAAGCAGCATAGCCATGACAACGCCGGCCAGTACCAGTGGATCTCGCGGGGTTGCCTGGTAGACAATCGAAGACAGCACCCTGGTCGCCGCAATACCCAGAAACAGACCCACGGTAGAACCGAAAGCCAGCATACGCCAAGCTCTTCCCAGTGCGGCGCGCAAAACTTCTTCACGCTGCGCACCCAGTGCGATGCGAATTCCCAGTTCCCGCATTCGTTTGCTCACCGAGTAAGAGGCCATGCCGAAGATTCCCGTGATCGCCAGCATTGCACCCAACCCTCCCAGCACACCCAGGGATATCGAGGCAACGCGTGAGGCGAATAAAGCGCTGTCCATCTCTTTGTCCCACGTCCTGATCGAGAATGGCAGCCCCGGGTCCACGTTTCGCAGGCTTCGCTGGATAGCGGCCATGAGTTCCTGCGGATTGCGGTTCGAGCGCACGATCAGCCAGGTTGAACTCGAGGGCGATTGCAGAATCGGCAGGAACGCCGCCGGCTGTTGCTCTTCAGTCAGCATTCTGTATCGTCCGTTCTCCACAATGCCCACCACTTGTATGCGGGTTCCATCGATCACCTTATAGAATCTGTCTACCGCTCGCGCCTCCGAGCCAAAGACTCTGCGTGCAAACTCGCGGTTGACGACGGCCACGCGGGGCGCCTGCTTATCATCATGCAGGGTGAAGGTTCTCCCCGCCAGCAAGGCCGTGCCGGCCGCGCGAAAGTATCCCGCAGATATATTTTGCGTATAGGTGCTTGCAACCGCATTCGAGGGGCGAAAATCGGTCGTACCCTCTTGAAAGACAGCCACGTTGCTGAAATTCTGCCCGCCGAGCGGGAGCATGTCCGAAGCTGCCGCGGCCGTCACCCCTGGAATCCCGTCCATGGCTTCGATCAGCTTCTTCTGCATGACAGGGACCTGGCGGCCGCTGTACCCGGCCATGTCCACATCGGTCTCTACCAGCATGGCGTTTTGGGTGACAAAGCCGAAGTTACTGTGCAGCGAACGCAGCAAGCCCCGTACCGCCACCAGCGACGACGTCACCAACACAGCACACACCGCTATCTGCAAAACAACCAACAGGTCGCGGAGGTTGAACTGCCTTCCGACCCCGTCGACAGAGCCGGCCTTGACGGTCTGCCAGGGATCAGTCCGCAGCACCTGCCTTAGCGGCACAATCCCAAAAAGTAGTCCGCTCAGCAGCGCCAGCAGCACGGCAAAGGCAAACACCTTCGTGTCGGGGTTGACCGGCACGTTCGCAGGGAAGCTGGATATGGGCTGCCACACGCTCAGCCACCGAAGCAATACAACCGCCCCCAACAATCCTGCGGCGCCTCCTATCAGTGAAACCAGCATCGCCTCTGTCAGCAACTGGCGCAGAATGCGTTTGCGGCTCGATCCTAAGGCAAGCCGAAGGGCAATTTCTCGGGACCGGTCCGCGGCTCGTGCAGCCGCGAGATTGCCCAGGTTCGCGCATGCCGCCAGCAGGATCAGTGCAGCCAGCAGCATCATCCCGGAGAGGAACGCCCGCACCGGGCGACCAAGGAAGTCCCCCATCAGCCCTGGGCGCGCCAGCGAAAACGAGATCTTGTCATTGTCTTTCGGGTAGTTCTTGGCCAGGTATGCGGCGACCGAACTGAGATCCGCCTCGGCCTGCATTCTGGTTGCTCCAGGTTTGAGACGCCCCACCACGGATAAATGCCTTACCCCGCGTGCATCGAGATCGTTTCCGCCCCCCACCTGCTCCTGGTTCACAAGCGGCACCCAGAAGTCCGGCGTGAAGAACAGTTCAGTGCCGCGGAACTTTGGCGGGGCCACGCCCAGAACTGTAAAGGGATGCTCATTGACTTCGACCCTTCGCCCGACAACGCCACGATCCCCCTGGAAGTGGCTGCTCCAATACGCATAGCTGAGAACAAGATAGGGGCTGCTGTTCGCTCCGTGCTCGTCCGATGCATGGAAGAACCGGCCGACATAAGGTCGAAGCCCCAACATGTCGAAGTAGTTTCCGCTCGCTTCATACAACCACGCCGTAGAGGCCTTGCCGCCAGTGTTCAGACCTGCGCGCGAGAAAGTGTAGGCGATGACCCCATCAAGGCTGCGGTTCCGATCGCGCAGATCCAGATAATCGGGATATGACTGCATTGGAGACGGATCGTTTTGGCCGCGCTGGATGGTATATAACCTCTGTGATTCGGGTACATTCAGCGGACGCAGAATCAGTCCGTTGAGCACACTAAAGACGACTGCATTGGCACTGATTCCCAGCGCCAGCGTAATGACGGCGGTCGCCGTGAAACCGGGGGATTTGCGCAGCATGCGGAGGCCGAAGTGTACGTCCTGCAGGAGAGATTCGAGAAACTGTCCGCCGCGCGCTTCGTGGGTCTCTTCCCTGTACCGCTCATAACCGCCGAACTCCACGCGTGCGCGGCGTTCGGCCTCTGCTCGAGAAAGGCCGGAGCGTTCGAGGTCGTCGGCACAATGCTCGATGTGCGAGCGCAATTCTTCCTCCATCTCGGCATTGATCCGGGACCGTCGGAAAAGAGTGGAAGCAAACGAGCAAAGCGAGGTAAAGAGGCTCATATCTCCTCCGGTTGTGCGGCGAGCGCAGAGGGCATGGCTTTCAGGACAAACAGAGTGCCGGGGAGAAGCTGTGCGTGGCCGGTCAAGATGCCCCCTAAGCTGATTAGGAGACTAATCGATCCTCTCCTAATCTGTCAAGGAGAGAGCGCGGCTAAATTGGGCGCGGGGGAGATAAGGGGGAGCATACCTATCCCTTCAAAGTTGCCGGAATAGGTATCCTGTCCCTTTATCTCCCTTTATCTCCACCGAAGCGTGGACAGCATTTTGCCGCACAGGGCGTGTCATTGGTTCTGCGCATCCAAGGGAGCCCGGCGGCGAACCACCAACAAAGTCGCATCGTCGGACGCTGGATGAGAGCCTCGGAATTGACCGAGGTCGTGGAGCACAGAGTCAGCCATGGCGCATGCGTCGTGCTCGAACCGCTCTCGGAGTAAGCGGGCCAACCTGTCCTCCTGGTAGTCTTCGCCCGCAGCATTTTCGGCTTCTGTAATGCCATCGGAGTAGAGGACGATACTTTCGCCATCGGCTGGAGCGTACTGCGCCACTGCGTATTCGGCGGCCGGGAACAGGCCCAGCGGTAGTCCGCTCGAAGCCACGCGCTCAGTGGCATGACTGAAAAGCAGGAACGGCGGGCAATGTCCGGCGTTGCAAACCTCAACTCCGGTTGCGGTGGCGCGCCCGCACACCAGGGTTGCGTAGTGGGCCGGCCCGGTGCTCTCGCAGAACAAGCGGTTTGCGCGCAAGACGACTTCCGCCAACGACAAATGCATCGACAGCAAACTGCGAAAGATCGCGCTCAGGTGCATCATCAGCAACGATGCCGCCACCCCTTTGCCGGCCACATCGCCCACGGCAAAAAAGAGGGACTGAGCAGGACGCGATGGATCCCCGAGGGGGATCACTTCGCAGTAGTCCCCTCCAACCGCGCCAAGCGGCTCGTAGCGATGTTGTGTTTCCCAGTTTCCCAGCACGAGACCTCTGGGCGGCAAAAGCTGGAATTGAATTTGCGTTGCCAGATCGAGGTCTTTCTGGTGGTGCGCCCGTTCGGCATCGTTGAGGTGATCGAGACAGAATCTGCATAGAGGATTGCTTTCCAGCCGGTCTTTTTCTATCGAATCGTTACAGGTCTCGCACAGGCCATATTTTCCAGCATCGATCTTTTTTAGAGCGGCATCCACCTCGGCGATAAGGTTATTGAGATAGCCAGGGGAAACAGATCCCGCAGCAGCCTGCAGGCGGGTCCGACGTTCGAGAAGCTGAGGCCGGATGCTGTAAGCGGTCGTCGCCATTGAGAGAATCCACCAACTAGAGATCGTAGCAGTTCTCGTTTTAGATGCTGCAGGGCAGCGTCTGGCTGCGAAATCTATTGCTGTCAGCTACGCAAAAGGTACGGCGTTGCGGTGCCGCAAAGGGCCGGGCAGGCGCGACGAAAGCGCTTGAACGCGGTGAACACAGCCGGATACGCGAGATTCCTCCTCGCGTAGATCTGCCCAGGAATGCACTCGAAGGCAGGGGCTAAAGCCCTCATCGGCCTGGACCATCTGCGGCGCGGCTGAAGCCGTGCCCTTCGTGCAGAGTCTGTCGTTGCGATAGACAAATCGCCCTGCGGACCATCGCCATAAATCCTCAGCGCGGCCAGCGGAGCGAATAAACCTGACCTACACCCGTCCGGCTCATGATGGCCGGCTGCCCGTCCGGCGTCAGGCTCATGAAGGAATCAAGCGCTTGCGGATCGTTCACGCCCTCCAATCCGCTTAATTGCTTCCATTCGCCCTCGGGCACCGTGAGCTGATAGATTCCGTTTTTCCCTTGTATCAATCCCATGTAGATCGACTTGCTATCGCTAGCCCAGGTCCAGTACCCCCAGGGCACATCGAAGGTGTGCAGGTCTTTCCAGGTTTTCGTCTCTGCCCAATACAACACCATACGTGATGGGTTCTGCGCCATCGCCACCATGTACTTCCCATCAGGAGACCAGGACGGTACAAAATATTTATCGGCCCCGGGCATGTCCGATATCCGGCGCGTCGTTACATCGATCACATGGATCTTGAATGGCTTGTCCGGATCAGGATAATTATTAAATGCAATCGCTGTACCGTCAGGAAGCCAGCTCGGCGCCACGCCGTCCGCACCATCGGGCGTTAGTTTCTGCGGGGCGCCGCCGGCCGCGGAGACCAGGTATACGTTGTGCCAATCTGAGTACACCAGCCACTTCCCGTCCGGCGACCATTGCTGCATCACTGCGTAGGAACTGGTTAGCTGGACTCGCTCGCTTCCATCGAGCCGGCTCTTCCATAAGTACCGGCTGGGGTATTCCGAGTAGGCCATCCATTGCCGATCCGGCGAGATCACGAACTCCAGCATGGACAGGTCATCGAGATAGGGCAGCAGCTTGTTACTGTGAGGATCATAGACCCGCATGGCGCCCTCATCCGTCTTTCCCAGCACAAACAGGCCTTCGCTGTCGCGCATCGGAGTTGCCGCGAGAATGGGCAACTGGTTGCCGGTAATGCGTACGGCGGTGGGTTTCCTCCAGAAGGCAAACCACGGTGGCGCTGCCAGCTCATATAGGTTGAGCCGGTCTTCGCGGTCGGACGAAAATACGAAATGGCGCCCGTCGGGTGTCCACTGGCCGGAATACTGACTGGCATTCGCCGGCCAGTCGAGCCGCAATGGCTGTGCATTCTTTCCATCGGCGCTCACATTCCACAGCCGGCGGGTGCCGGGCGCGATTTCTATCGTCGCGCTCAGCTGGCGGCCGTCCGGCGAAACGCTCAACGCCTCCAGGCCACCCGGCGCATCCCAGATCTTGCTCAAATTTCTTCCATCCTCATCGATCCTGTACAGTGTGCTCTGATCGGTGAATAGGACGGCGCGCCCGTCGGGTGACCATCGCGCGCGGCGAGCCAGATGATCGGTCAATTTGCGCGGTTGGCCTCCCAACACCGATGCTGTCCATAACGTTCCCCGGCCAAGGTTGTCGCCTGGCTCGGGCTTCAATCCCAATGCCTGCGAGCCGTCCGGCAGAATATCCATCAGGAAGATACTCGGACCCAGGATGTGTAGAGGAACCACTGGACCGCCACTGGCCGCCATCTCCGAAGGGATTCCCCGGCTGTTCAGATAAATCCTCGCTCCATCGGTAAAGAGCGGCCCTTCTTTGGGCTCCGCGGAAAAGGTCAGCTGTGTCGAATCAAGCTGGGCAGGGCTCGGGGATCTTGTGGCCTTCATCGCATATGCCAGGACCATCACGGCGACGACTGCGGCCGCGAAGTACCACAGCATCTTCTTCTTTCGCGCCGGCAGTCGAGAAAACGCCGCCAGATGGACTGTTCCTTCGCGGCCCGAGGCTAGATGCTGGAAAGCGCGGATTCGCCTGTCGGGGTCTGACGAGAGGAAGCTCTCCACGGCCTCGATCAGCGCCGCAGGAGCGCGCGCAGAACGCAACGCCGGCGATGGGGCAACCGCCAGGCCTCCCGATGCAACCGGGCATTCGCCGGTCAGCACCTGGTGCAACACAACTCCCAGCGCGAAGAGATCGGTAGCCTTGGTCGGCCGTTCCCCGCGAAGCATTTCGGGAGCCATGTACCCTGGTGTGCCGGCGATCACGCCGGATCCGAACAGGGTGTTCTCGGCCTCGTGAGGACGCGCAAGTCCGAAGTCCATGATGCTGACGTGTGGTCCGGAACTGTCCGTTTCGAGCATGACGTTATTCGGCTTCAGATCGCGATGAATAATGCCGCCGGTATGTAGAGCCGCCACACCCGCGAGCAACTGGTTACAGACGTTCACCGCCTCGCCGGGTTCGAGCTTGCCCGCTTCCTCGAAGCGGGCGTATAGAGTCTGCCCCTGCAGCAGTCGCATGCTCAGGAACAAAAAAGCAGGCGCGGGCTGGTCACAGCGAAAAATTTCATAAATGGGACAAAGGTTGGAGTGAACCACCTTGCGCGCGAGAAGGACCTCCTGCTGAAAGCGGGCAGAGGCCGTGGCATCGGCTGCGATCTCCGG
>Ga0302325_10021781_pt1 | contig 13414 bp, 12 predicted proteins | sample Palsa_T0_2_FD_201948 | JGI IMG/M metagenome (GOLD analysis project Ga0302325, IMG submission 201948) | Peat permafrost microbial communities from Stordalen Mire near Abisko, Sweden - Palsa_T0_2 | ecosystem: Environmental > Terrestrial > Soil > Palsa > Peat permafrost | place: Sweden: Abisko... | reverse complement strand
TGCCGCATATGCCTCCGGCGAGCGAAACCAGAATGGCTTCGGTGAAAAGCTGCCGCAGGATGTACTGGCGCTTCGATCCAAGAGCCATGCGCAGGGCAAACTCGCGCGAGCGATCCGCGGCCCGCGCCGCAAACAGGCTGCCCAAATTAGCGCACGCGGCCAGCAGGATGAGGCCTGCCAGCAGCATCAGTCCGGCCATGAAGGCCCGCGCCGGCCGCCCCAGCGTATCACCGACCAGCCCCGGGCGGGCGAGGGAGAACTTTAGTATTTCATCCTCCTTGGGATTCAATTTCGCCATTGAGGCGCCAATGATATTCAGGTCGGATGCCGCTGCGGCCGGCGTCACCCCTGCTTTTAAATGGCCGGCCACCCAGGTGAAATGGTCGCCGCGCTCGTCCAGCGGATCCCATCCGCCAATCTGCGGCATGTCCACGAGGGGCACCCAGAGGTCAGGCGCGAAGAAGAGTTCGGTGCCGCGGAAGCCGGGCGGCGCGATTCCCACAACGGTGTAGGGATGCTTGTTGATTTGAGCGGTGCGGCCTACCGTGGACGGATCGCCATTGAAGTGGCTGTGCCAATAGGCATAGCTGAGGACGATGTAGGGTACGCTGTTCTTTCCGTGCTCGTCGGAGGCATGGATAAACCGGCCAAGATAAGGCTGCACGCCGAGCGAGTCAAAATAATTGCCGCTCACCATGTACGGCCAGACGACGGAGGGATTCCCGCTGCCGGTATCGAGCCCAACTGCCCCGGGAATGTCATACGACATCAGGGACTCGAAACTGTGGTTGCGGTCGCGCAGGTCGCGGTAATCGGGATACGACTGCGAGGGAGTGTTTCCTTGACTGTAAGCGCGCTGCAACATGAACAGGCTATCGGAGTGGGGCACATTCAGCGGGCGCAGCACCAGCGCGTTCAGCACGCTGAACACGATGGCATTGGCGCCAATGGCGAGCGCCAGCGTGAGCACCGCGGTCACGGCGAATCCAGGCGCCTTGCGCAACTGACGTAGGGCTAGTCGTAAATCGGAGTTCATGGTTCCCTCCTTTGTGACGCCTCAGAAGACACGCCTCATGTTTTGCCCGCGCGCACGAGCCGGCTGCCAGCTATACGCACGGTCGAAAGCCGCGGTTCCATTCGATTTCTGGCCCGGTTTCTCACTTTTTTGGTGAACGGACGATGGGCTGCGGAGAAAGGCGGTACCTCTCACAGGAAAGCAATACCTCAAGGGATAAAGAGTTTGCGTGAGAACTGGATTTCAGGAACTTTCCCTTCCACGAATTCGGGTGCCCCATATCTCGCAATTACTGCGGCCTGATAAAGGATTGCGAACTAATCCCCTGCGTTGTTGTACCAACGCAGCACGCGGAGAGCGCGCAGTGTGTTCCAGCGGCTTGCCCTGGCGACATCGGTCTCCATCTGCAATGGAATACTTTCGGGATGAAGAAGGTTGAGCGGCCAGCGGCCATTCTGATGGCGGCGCTCAATCACGACTTCGATCGCTTCACCGACGCGGCTGTCGGGCTTGATGCCTGCGTTGCGCAGATAATCGAGCCCGCGCAAGACGTCGTAGTGCCAAAACGTCGGGAACGAGAAACGCAGCCAGCGTTTGTCGATGACTTTGCCGGTTCGAAGCGAGCGGAACATGCGGCGCTCGAGCAGATAGTTTTCGGCCCTCTTACGGGCCCTGGTTATGGCCGCCGATTTGCGCCCTGCACGTTCGTATGCGAGTAGGCCTTCGAGCACACAAATGGTGGTATGGAACGAAGAGCGGCGGCTTGTAGGGGCTTCGCAGTTCCAGCCGCCATCTTCGAGCTGCTCGCCGAGGAGCTGATTGGCGAGTGCGTCGTTCGGTTCCTTGAAATACGCACCGAGACCGAGGATTCTGCCGTTGATGCAGGGCTCCGTTTCACCGTGCAGGTAAGGCCGATTGTTGAGCGGCTTAAACACGAGCCGCTTGTCGACGCGGTCGATCATGCGGCGAGCCTGGTGGCTGGTGGGGTCGAGACCGAAGTCCTGCAAGACGACGAGACTGTAGAGGGTAATAAGGTCCCACTTCGGGCCGTCGCCCCAGTAGCCGGCCGGAGATTGGCGGGCGAGAAGTTGAGCTCCCCAGCCTTCGGTTGCGACGCGCGATCGCTCGGCTGCAATCGCGCTGGCGGGTTCACTGGTGAGGTCCCTCATGACCTGCCAACGGATGGAAGGATCGGAATCGAGGAGCCACTTGATGTGCGCGGGCCGGGGTGCGTACTCGTGGCGCATTGGATTTTTATAGCACGTGTTTGGGGTAGTGTTGAAGAGCGGGCGCGCACGCGGATCAGCCGGAGCTATCGACCGCAATTGGAACAATGGCTGGGGCAATCGCTGTAAGCGAGGGCGTCACCGCCGCGAGGAATCGTTGCTTCCAACGGTCATGGGGGCCGTTCTCGATCCGCCCCCAAATCAAGAAGGCAGAAAACCAGCATCAGCCACTCTTTATGCGTGGTTGCGATGACTTGGCATCCTGATCCGCGGTTTGCTGAACGCTCGCCGTGGTCGTCCCTTGATCTTTGCGACGAACACTGGCCGACATCTGGGGACCGACGCTTCGCATTATTCGGTTGCGATAGGTTGCCAAAGCTCGACGCGGTTTCCTTCCGGGTCGGTGATCCAGCCAAACTTTCCGAAGTCATAGCTTTCGCGTTTTGGGTCGACCGTGACGCCTTCGTCTGTCAAACGGTCCAGTACTCCATCCAGGTCGTCCACCTGGAGGTTGATCATTGCTTTTTGTGCCGGAGGGAAGTATGCATTGTCTTGCTTGAAAACGGCGAAGACGATTTGGGCGTGTTGCGTCGGGACAGGAAACGCGAATGATCCCTCGGACTGCACCAGACCGAGATGCCGCTCGTACCATTGATAAAGAGCTTTTGGATCATCCGCTCGCAAAAATATACCGCCAAAGCCAGTGATTGAAGGCATGCAGTCTCCTATGAGAAGTGTTTGTCCAGGGCTTACGCCCGGAGGAATTGATTGACGGCGAGTGCGCGGCCAAAGGGAGTGGAGCCGCCGCATTCGGTGTCGCGGTAATGCTTGACCCAGACAAAGACGATCAGGAAGCTGAGCACCATGATGGTGTAGCCGAACACCATGACCCAGCGCGCGTTCGTGTGATGCTCGAATGGCACTTTGACTGCCACCAAGATGGCCAGGGCGAGACCGCTCAGCAAACCATTTTCCAGACATCCTTTTTCATCGTCACTCTCTTGTGCACGGTACTCCTCGGAGCGCCGCGGATGTCCTCACCCTGCACGATCGGCCGGTCGCGCCGCGTCATCCTTTCGGATGATTTTAGAGGAAATCGCAGAATTCGTGCGAAAGGAGGATGCGTTTATGGGAGCAGGCCCCGTTCCCTGCTGCGCTGGAACCTCGGTGCGGCGGCGCCGCCGAGACGCTCGCGGGCGATGTCGGCGGTGAAATTCGGTGTGCGGGCGGCAGGGACAGCGATTTCGACGATGCGCTCGTGCGGAGCGAGGAGCCTGGTGCCGAACCAGATCCCGGCATCGGCAAACCACTGGTCTTCGTTCGAGGGTATAACGGGCTCCGCAAACGCCATTGCGTATCACTGGCCTTGCATTTGGCCGAGGGTGAGGAGTTTCGATATCGACGGTAAGGCTGTACTGACACAGCAGGGAGTCAAAGAAGGCAGATAGGCGCGGTTCGGCTTCGCGTGGCTGCTCCATTCACCCCTAAAGAGTTCCTTCCCGGCCTAATCTACCCTCATAACTCTTATTACTTTTCAGCAAAGCTGCCCAGCAAAACTTTTCGGACTCGAGGGTAACTTCAGCAATCGTATTGCTCTTCACAAATAAGCACATCTTTTTTTTGCGGAGCACCCTTTTGGCACCATCGTTGTTATCTTATCTGACTTATCCTCCATCTCAATTCATCAGCCCGAAGATCCGGAATGCCTTTTTCAGCTGGTTGTTCTGGAACATTCTGGCGGGGTGGTCTGTGCGCCTGATTGTCGTGGCGTTCGCTTACAAAGGCTTTCTCGTCCCGGACCGGGATCATTGGGAGTTCGGTTATGAGATAGGGCGGGTGGCGCGTTCCCTGGCCATGGGACGTGGGTACGCAAATCCCTACTGGGCCGATACCGGTCCTACTGCCCTGCTCACGCCCGTTTACCCGTATATGCTGGCGGGGGTTTTTGCAATGTTCGGGGTGTATACGAGGGCGTCGGCGCTGGTATTCCTGGCCGTCAATACTTTCTTCTCGGCCATTACTTCCGTGCCCATTTTTCTGATCGCGCGCAAAACCTCGGATCTGCTAACAGCCAAAATTGCAGCGTGGGTGTGGGCCTTGTTCCCATATGCCATCGCTCTCTCCGCCACGACGATGTGGTACCACTCCTTCGTGGCGTTGCTGCTTGCCGTAATTTTTCTCCTGGTTCTCTCGCTTCGCTCTTCAGATCGCCTGACCGCATGGGGTGGTCTCGGGCTTCTACTTGGCTTCGCGTCGTTAACCAACCCTGTCATGGCAGGGATCACACCGTTCCTCGGCGGTTGGCTTTGCCTCCAACTCAGGCGACAGCACAAACGCGCTTTCGCAGCAGCCAGCGTCGGCGTGATGGCAATGGTGATGACAGTTCTGCCCTGGGTGGTACGTAATCGGCTGGTGCTGCACCAGCCGGTCATCTTTAAAGACGGCTTCTGGTTGGAGGTCTGCGTGGGCAATGTGAACAACAGCCTGCACTGGTGGGACGGAACCGAACATCCCTCAGGGAGTGCTCTCGAAAGCGCGCAGTACCAGCGCCTGGGGGAGTTAGGCTATATGGGCACCAAGCGCCGCCTCGCGATCCTTTACATCAAAACGCATCCGGGACAATATGCTTTGCGATCGCTGCGCCACGTGGGCCTCATGTGGACCGGTTTTTGGAGCTTTGACCCTGATTATTTGCGGCAGGAGCCTTTCGACCCTGAAAATATCCTCCTTCTGAGTACGCTTTCCATGCTTTCGCTCTCAGGCCTTCACCACCTGATGTGTAGGGGTCAGCGGGCAACGGCGGTGCTCTATCTACTGGTCCTGCTTTCCTTCCCAATTCCTTATTACCTGAGTCATCTCGATCCTGGCTTTCGTCATCCTGTTGATCCTCTTCTGGTGATTCTCGCTTCCTTTGCCGCCAGGCAATTCATGCTGAAGAACCGTGCGTCTGCTGCCGCGAGAGAAGAAGTTGCAGAACTTGCGTTGCGCTAAAACCAACTACGAGAACGTCATCCACCCGGGAGAGCCTTGATAAAGCTTACGGAACAGTATTGGTTCATTATGTCGAGGAAGTTCGCCCTGTTGGCATTTCCTGCTTTTGCTCTGCTTTCGAATACTTCAGCCCAGCTCGTGACGGGGGGGACGCAGATGGAAAGAAAATCGAGCTCAGTGTCTGGGGTTATCACGGATCAGCAGGGCAATCCAATTCAAGGGGCGACCCTCTCCTTGAAACAACTTACAGTAGGCAGCGCGAACACGGCCGTCCCAGATGAAGAAGGATCCTTCATCATTTCTGCGGCCCCGGGTTCATTCGACCTGCAAATCAGTGCGCCTGGATTCGCCGCAAAGACGGTTCACGGCGAACTGGGCGACAATCAACAGCTCGATCTGGGCAGGATGGCACTCAGGATTGAAACTGCAACCGCGGAGGTGACAGTGACTGTGACGGAGGAGCAATTAGCCGAAGAGCAGGTTAAAGTGGAAGAGACGCAAAGGATATTGGGCGTGGTTCCAAACTTCCTGGTTACTTATGATCCCAAGGCGGTTCGTCTGCATGCCAGGCAAAAGTATGAACTTGCTTTGAGAACACTGATTGACCCGGAAACGATCGGCGTGGATTTGGCGTCGGCCGGGTTTCAGCAGGCGGCGGGTGGCCTTAAAAGGTACGGGACCGGCCCGGACGGATTCGCAAAACGTTTTGCTGCATCTTACGGGACGGGTTCCATGGATACGATACTCGGAAGCGCCGTGCTTCCATCACTGTTGAAGCAAGATCCCAGATACTTTTACAAAGGCGCCGGTACTGTCAAGCAGAGGGCGCTGTATGCCATCGGTATGTCCGTTATGTGCAAAGGGGATAACGGACACTGGCAATACAACTACTCCGGTCTCCTCGGTGGTTTGGCAGCCGGCGGCATCTCGAACCTCTACATCCCTCCGGCTAACAGGAATGGTTTCGGGCTAACCTTTGAGAACACTTTGATTGGGGTTGGCTCTTCGGCAATATCAAACCTCTTTCAGGAGTTTCTCATTCGCAAAGTTACGCGGAGTGCGAAGCACCAACCCTGAAGACAATGGGGACGTTTGGCGCCCATTCTCGTTATCGACTGGAGACGGTCGCGCTATCTTCCTGCCTCTGGCCGGCATTGCGGGCAATCACCGCAGTCAACTCCTCGCGGCGGATCGGCTTGGAAATATAGTCATCCATACCGGCCGCCAGGCATCTTTCTCGGTCCCCGGCCATGGCGTGCGCTGTCATAGCGACAATAGGGACTCGAATACCGGTGCTTTCCTGCTGGCGGCGAATGAATTGGGTTGCCTGTTTGCCATCCATTTCCGGCATTTGCACATCCATCAAGACCAAGTCGAAGGGTTGCCTCCCAAAAACTTCCACCGCCTCCCGTCCGTTTTGTGCAACGGTAACGGTGTGCTTATTCATTTCCAACATCCCGATGGCAACCCTTTGATTAAATACGTTGTCTTCGGCCAACAGGATGCGCAGGGGAAAAACGGCGGTGGGGGACGTTATCACCGCGCCACCAGGTTCCTCAGCCGGTGCGGCGACCTCCCCCATGATTTTCAGTAGCAAATGGAGTAAGTCGTCGCGTGCAACCGGTTTAAGCGCATACTCCGAGATATGCAACTCCCGGCATTGGCTGGCAGCTTCCACCTGTTCGGCTGACGACAGCATGAGTGCCTTTCCAACTTTGAGTTCCTTTGCCTCCCGGATGTGTCTCAGCAGATCAAAACCGTCCATGTGCGGCATATGGCCATCCACGATGATCAGCGGGTAAGACACATCGGTATTGACGTTTTTATAGAGAAGCGCCAGCGCCTCTGGTCCGCTCGCGGCCAGGTCAACAGTCACCCCCCATGTGGTCAGCATTCTTTCGAGAATGCGGCGATTGGTGAGGTTATCATCTACCACCAGAACGCGTAAGCCGCGCAGGGCCTCGGCGCTAACCGACGGTTCCTTCCCGATGACCTCGGTCGTAGGAGCAAATTGCGAGGTGAAGCAAAAGGAACTACCCACCCCCACCTCACTGTCCACCCAAATCCGTCCATGCATGAGTTCCACTAGGCGGCTGGAGATGCTCAATCCCAATCCAGTTCCCCCGTATACACGTGTCGTGGAGGAATCGGCTTGTTCGAAGGCCGCAAATATTGTGACCAGCTTGTCTGCCGGAATGCCGATTCCACTATCCTGCACCGTAAAGCGAAGAACCAGGCCGTCGGCGAGCGGCTCTCTGGCAACGCTCACCACGACTTCTCCGCGCTCCGTGAACTTGATCGCATTCCCGGTCAGGTTCACGAGAATCTGGCGAAGCCTTCCGGGATCTCCCACCATCAATTTTGGGATGTCGGCGGCCACCTCAAACGCCAACTCCAAACCTTTTTGGTGAGCGCGGAGTGACAGGCCTTTCATACAATCGGCTACCATCTTGTGCAGATCAAAAGGGTGGGAATCCAGCGCCAGCTTGCCAGCTTCAATCTTGGAGAAATCCAGGATGTCATTTATCAGCGAGAGCAAACCGTCGGCGCAAGATTTGACTACCGACAGATAGTCGCGCTGGGTGGCCGAGAGGTCCGTTTCCAGTGCCAGCTCGGTCATGCCAAGGATGCCATTCATCGGCGTCCGAATTTCATGGCTCATGTTGGCCAGAAACTCACTTTTGGCGCGGTTGGCAGCCTCGGCGGCTTCTTGAGCTTCCTTGCGGGCGGTGATGTCGATCATCACCCCGAAGAGTTCGCATTCCCCTTCGGTTCCGGCGACCGTGCGGACACACGTCCTCAGCCAGAGGACGTCTCCAGTGGCCGCAGTCATTCTGTGTTCAAACTGCTGCGGTTGGCCGTTCAGAGCAGCCTGGGCACAACAGAATTCCGCCTTCTCGCGATCATCGGCGAGAAGGTGATCTGTCCAGAATGACGGTTGGGTCAGCCATGCTCCGATGGGGTAGCCGAGGAGATTTACTGCTTCCGAGTTGACAAATGTGAATGTTGAAGTGCGCAGATTGCGTCGCCACAATACGACCTGGGCAGACTCGACCAGCTGTCGATATTGCTGTTCGCTCGAATCCAACCTCAGCGTTTGCTCTCCGAACCGGCGGTCGATCAGGGCCGTCAACAGAGTCATGCCGAGTACGAATAGAGTCACCAACGTGATGCTGCTAAGCCCAAGCGAAGAGATGTTAACGGTGTGGGTCAAGTCTGCATCGGTGCATGCGGGAAGAAAGGTGACTGCAGCCATGCCTGTGTAGTGCATCACAGGGATGGCCGCCCCCATTAGGAGGGCGCTGCCGATCTTTTTCTCGATACGTTTCCCTTGCTCCTCGCGGAGCGTAAAAGAAAGCCACAAGGCTACCAGGGAAATAAGCACCGCGAATACAATCGAAAGCATTACCAAAGGAACGGAATAGCTGCGAACAGCCGGCAACCGCATGGCGGCCATCCCAATGTAGTGCATGGCGGCCACTCCACCCCCCATAGCCAGACTGCCGAGAGCCAGATGGACCGGCGTCATGCGTCGCCGGCTTACCACAAAGAGAGCCGTGCCGGAAGCCAGAATGGCGCACAGCAGAGACCCGGCGACCGTCGGCAGATCGTAGCCAACGGCAACCGGAAGACTGCAGGCAAGCATACCGATGTAGTGCATCGCCCATATGCCCATCCCCATGGCACATGCTCCGCCGCTCAGCCACGCGATACGGATGTGGCCACGCGCAGCCGTCACTCGGCCGGCAAGGTCGAGCGCCGCGTAGGACGCCAGGATCGATATGGCGACCGACAAAGCTACCAGATAGTAGTTGTAGGACATCGCCATGGCTGAGTGATTGAAATTCATTCCCGTCGTATCGACATGCGTGCTTTCCTGATATCTGCACCGGCCGCACGGTCCCTCGTTTGCGACGATTCGGCAACAGGTGCCAACTGTCCGGCAAACCTCTGGGGTGGCCGCCACCCGCTTCAGAACATCGACGCCTACAGGTGGTGCGTGGCAACTGACTCGGGACGATAGCCCAGCACTATCCCGCTACCGACAGGGGTCTATCTATTTCCAAAAGCCTCGTAGTCTCTTTCATCGGCACCTAGCCGCTGGGCAAGAGGTTGCGCTGGTCATGGAACGGCATAGTGCATGGTTGCGATACCGAGTCCCATGAGCAGTCCGCCCACGCCAATGCGCAGTGGCCCATTTCATTCCGGCTCACGACGAACAGCGCAACGGCCGATGCGAGTATAGCCGCCAGTAAGGACAACAAGACCGTGGGCCAATGGCAGAAAATAGTGACCGGAAGACTATAAGCGAGCATTCCGATGGAGTGCATTGACCATATGCCAAGGGAGCAATGGCAGGGCCTGCCGCGATTGCCGGAGAGGCTTTCTGACGCGAAATTGAACATAGCTCAACTCCGTTATTCGCGGGCCGATGCAACGGGCAGAGCTTTCGGGCCAGCGGGGGGGTACTGGATCGATCGGAACCAATCTGATTTCGGCGCGGTGGGGCAGTTACTGAACAAATCGGGAATATCCGATGACATCCGCTCCGTGAGGAACTTAACTTGTGGAGTCGGTATTATGGCCCGCGACCTAAGCTGCATAAAATTAACACCTCTAAGCCCTTCGTGCTCCAGCTGCTTTTGCTCTGCCCTTGACAGTCGATAACACTAACGGAGTTTGTCGGTCCGCCTGATTCTGAATGTCCTGAGGCTCATATGAATATCATCGGTTCGGCAGTACCGCCTCATATTGCAATGGCAAATAGTTTTTTCATTGCCGTGTTTTGCTGGCTGCTGTTGTTCTCGCTTGGCATGGCGCCCTGGTACGGAACATTGACACTTGCTTTACTGGTGGGGATTCCCGCGGCCGTCCTGCCCATCCTATTGATCATGAAGGCGCCGGGTGCGATATTCAGCAGGATGATGGTGGCCGCCGCGTTGATGGTCTTTTGCGGTTTGAACATTGATCAGGCCCACGGCATGACCGAACTGCATTTTGGAGTATTCGTCTTGCTGTCGTTGCTGCTCATTTATCAGGACTGGCGCGTCATCGTCGGTGCGGCGGTGGTCATCGCAGGGCACCACCTCTTGTTCAACTATCTGCAGGCGGCCCATTATCGGGTTTGGGTCTTTACCGCGCCTAATTTCCCGATGGTCCTCGTCCACGCCGCCTATGTGATCGTGGAATCTGCGGCTCTAAGCTATCTCGCCATAACTTTGAACAAGAACACATTGGAGACCGCAAGCAATCGAGCCGATCTGCAGGAAAACTTTAGTTCAATGCGTTCCTTCATCACGCAAGCCGAATCAGGCATAGGGGGAATGAACGCCGCGTCCGGAGAACTGGCCACATCGTCTCGAGCGATAGCCGACGGAGCAGTGAACCAGGCCTCGAGCCTGGAGCATACCGCGGCGAGCCTGGAGCAGATCACTGCCACCGTCCGGCAGAGCGCAGACATGGCCGGCGGTGCCAGGCGGCTGGCATCGTCGAGCGAAGAGGCAGCCGAACAGGCCGGGCAGGTGGTATCCCAGGCGATCACCGCCATGGGCGAGATCAATGCCGCTTCGGCAAAGATTTCCGAAATCATCTCGACCATCAACGAAATCGCTTTCCAGACCAATCTGCTGGCCGTGAATGCTGCCGTGGAAGCTGCGCGCGCCGGAGAAGACGGTCGTGGGTTCGCCGTGGTCGCTAGCGAGGTCCGAACGCTGGCGCAGCGAACCAGCGAAGCCTCCAAGGAAATCAAGAGTCTTATTCAGGACTCGATGACGAAGCTGGAGAATGGAACCCAACTGGTCGATCGTTCCGGCCAGGCACTTGCCAACATCGTGAGGTCGGTCAAGGAAATGGGTCAAATGGTGGGTCAAATTGCTACAGCGTCTGCGGAGCAGAGCGCCGGCGTAGAACAGGTGAACATCGCAATGGCGCAAATAGACCGAGTCACGCAGACCAATTCCGCCCAAACTGCAAGGCTTGCCGAGACATTGCAGACGCTCTCGCAGCAATCAGGCGGCCTAATGCTTCTTGTCAGATCCTTCAACACCAGTGCGGCAAGCGCGTAGTCGCGCTCCCGCTTACTTGCATTGCGAACTTGACTGAAGCACGGTCTTGCGGGAGGCGTGGCCCCGCACTGCGGCGAAGTCTCTGCCAGGCTGCGTTTTGTAACGCAAAACGGACCGTCCCCTAATATCCCACGCTGAATGTTTGAGACCTGTCGCCGATAAACTCGGCAGCGCTGTGATCTGAGTGGCCGCGCTTCTGATGAAGGTCCTCGCGTGGCCTGCGGCCCAGTGGATTGGCGCAGGAAACGGCGGCGGTTTCGACGAGAATTCGGAGAATGGGTTTGAAGCGAAAACACACGGAAAACAGGAATCCTACGAAATCTGCAACAGAAACAGTCATCAATGTTACTCGCGGCGGGGACTGGCTGCCGCCGGAAGAGTTCCGCACCATCGCGCTCTCGGCTGCGGCCGCGGAGAACGGCCTGACTGTCAATCTTCAGGCTGTCGACCACCTGGATGCGAGCGCACTCCAGATACTGTTGGCGCTGGCTGCGGAACGGAAGAAGCACGGCAAAGGATTGCGTCTGGCAAACGCCTCCGCGGCCTTATCCCGCTGGTTCGAGTACGCGGGAGGGCGGGAGAATCTCGCTCCTCAACCTGAGGTCTGAATGACGGTGCCTGAGACCCTCCATGAAAAGCTGGGCCGAAGCGCGGCGGAGATCGCGTCCAATGGAACCCCCGTGACTGCAGGGCACCCGGACGTCGAAGCGGAACTTGCCCGATACTTGCCGCAACTGGGTAGGATGGGCGAGCAACTGAAACAGACTTCCAAACAGATCGAGGAATCAGTGGTGGGGGTCTGCGATAGCTTTCAGGGAATCGCAGCGCGGGCGCGGGCCACGGTGGCGCGAGCGACCGGCTTTATTGGAAACCAAGGGCAATCGGCTTCAGGGAAACAATCCTTCGAGGGCTTGATCGATACTTGCAGCAGCACCCTGGTCAGGATCATGAACACGACGGTCGAGGCGGGTGATATCTCTCGCCGCGCTATCGAGCGCATCGAGGATATGAACACGGCTTCGCAGCAGATCAGCGACGCTTTAAGCCAGTTGGACCAGATTACGAACAGCAATCGAATGTTGGCATTCAATGCGCGCATCGAAGCAGCGCATGCAGGAAGCGCAGGGATGGGCTTCGCCGTGGTCGCGGTGGAGTTGGCCGCCGCGACCGTGAAGTCGCGGTCGGTTACCGGTCAGGTAGGTGAGCTTGCCGTCAACCTGCGTGCCCTCGCCGAATCGACCCTGCAGGACCTGCGGCGCATGAACGAAAGGGATAGCGAACGAATAGAGCAATCTCGCCAGGAGGTGGACGCGTCGCTGCGCGATCTCCAGGCCGCGCATAGCGAGATGGTCGAAATGCTGAACGGTATTACGGCGGAGGGGGCGCTGTTGGCGACCGATATCGGGTCGGCAGTGCGCGGGCTTCAATTCCAGGATCGCATCAGCCAGCGCATCGGTCATGTGATTGCGGATCTGGACGCACTCTCGACGCGTCTCGAAATGCACGTTGGTAACGTGGCCCCCGGCGCAGCCCCAGCCGATGAGGGCTTCAGTGCGTACACCATGCAGGAAGAGCGTGAAGTCGCCGGGCTCGGCGAAGCGGAAGCTGCGGCTGGAGATGTGGAGTTGTTTTGATTGGGCCAGGGACCAGGGGCCCGCGGTCTTGAGGAGTTGAAAGTTGAAAAAAGTCCTGATTGTCGACGATTCGGTTTCTATGCGGCAGATGGTCGGTTTCACCTTGCGTGAAGGCGGCTTCGAAGTGATCGAAGCCGAGCACGGCCAGGATGCGCTCGACAAGCTGAAAGGCGCCACCGTCGACCTGGTCATCACGGACTTGAATATGCCGGTCATGGACGGCATTACCCTCATTCAAAATCTGCGCTCGCAGCCGGCCATGAAAACCAAGCCGATCCTGATGCTGACCACCGAAGGCCTGGCGGGAAAGAAGGAACAGGGCAAGGCAGCCGGCGCCACAGGCTGGATCGTCAAGCCTTTCGATCCGGAAAAGTTGCTGCAGACCGTGGCCAAGGTGTTGCCCTAAAGCGTTTCAGAGAGGAAGGGGGCGGAGCAGCCGTACTCTACGCAGGCCTTCCGTGAAAGAACAGGCGTCCCCGGCAC
>Ga0302325_10021780_pt1 | contig 13414 bp, 19 predicted proteins | sample Palsa_T0_2_FD_201948 | JGI IMG/M metagenome (GOLD analysis project Ga0302325, IMG submission 201948) | Peat permafrost microbial communities from Stordalen Mire near Abisko, Sweden - Palsa_T0_2 | ecosystem: Environmental > Terrestrial > Soil > Palsa > Peat permafrost | place: Sweden: Abisko... | reverse complement strand
GACAGTTAAACAGCCTCGACTTCTCCACTGTTTGGCCAACCTCGCCACTCCACTGTCCTATTGTGCAAAACTCGGACTCAATTTTCATGAAGTTTCGCGGGCCGTAGGCCCTTGTAGACAGTTAAGAAGATTGGATTGCTCGACGGTGGCACACCCTTGGCCACCGACCTCGGATTCAGCTTGACAGCTATATGAGTATATATATACTATTATAAATGGAAGGTCGAGTTAAGCCGGTTGTCTGGGTTGGATCGTCACGGAAGGATCTGCGAGCCTTTCCCCGGGAGGTTCGTGCCGAAATCGGTCAGACGCTCTATGCCGCCCAGATGGGCGAGACCGATCCGGCAGCGAAACCCCTTACAAGTTTCGGAGGGACGCGGGTGATGGAAATCGTTGACCGCCACGACACGAATACGTACCGCGCGGTCTACACGGCACAGTTCGCAGGCGTTATTTACGTGCTGCACGTCTTCCAGAAAAAATCGAAGCGCGGCATCGCCACGCCGCAAAAGGACATTGAACTCATCCGCAGCCGGCTGGCAGATGCCGGACGGCTGCACAAGGAAAGGCAGAACTGAAATGGCTACGAAGAAAAGAAGCAGAATCCCTCACGAGAAGAGCAGCGGCAACGTCTTCGCCGACCTCGGCCTGCCCAATCCCGAACAGGAGCAGCTCAAGGCGCGCCTGACCCTGCAAATCTACCGTATCATCAAGGCCCGCAAATTCACGCAGGCGCAGGCTGGTAGCATCATCGGCATTGCCCAGCCGCAGGTATCGCTGCTAATGCGCAACCGTTCCGGCAATTTCTCCGTCGAGCGCCTGATGACCTTCCTCACCGCCCTCGGCCAGGACGTTGAAATTACGGTCAGACCCACGCGCAAAGAGCATGGCGCAATGTCTGTCACACTCGCCTGAACGGGCTTAAGCAACCACTGTCATAACCTCGTCACTACAATGTACCCATGTTCGTGCAGGCCGGGTTTTTTCACTTCGTCGAGCTCCACAGCGATCCCCTTGGTGCCCTCGACGCTGAAATTCGGGCGGTGAATACAGCGAATTCACTCATCGTTCTCCCGGAAGCATTCAATCTTGGAAGGCCGTATGGAAGTAGGCCGGAGGAGCGATGCGCGTTCGAAAGAGACTGGTTCATCTCGAAGCTTCAGGAGCGATCCAGGGAACACCGCATTACCTTTGTGTCCGGAATACTCGACAACCCGGTGGCCGGAGAACGATCACGCAATTCTGCGTACCTGATTGACCGTGACGATTGCCGGCTTATCTGTCACAAGCACACCAACGACGGCACGGGACACTATGCGCCTTGCACCGCCGCCTGCGACATCGAGAATCCGATGGATTCCTATGGGACCTGCATCATGGCGATTATCTGCAAAGACATTGAGGAGCATCGTTGCGATCTATTGACCGCGTCAACCGAGGCTTCCTCCGCCAAGCAATGCTTTATCTGCATACCGGCGGCGATGAGCTATTCGGGCTGGATTTACCACAGCGATCCCGGCGAACACATAAACTTCGGACCGTTGCGACCGAAAGGCAATACGAGGATCATCCTTGCGAATTCGCTGCCCACAGGCCCATGCTTCCTATGGCAAGGGGCAAAAAAACAAGGCACGCCTCAATTTCGGAGATTGCTTCTCATATGCCCTGGCGAAGGCGACCGGCTCCCCGCTGCTGTTCAAGGGACGGGATTTCTCCGAGACCGATATTCGCTCAGTCCTCTAAGCAGGGAACAACAGTCTTAGCACGCCGCGCCGCTCGTTGTCGTTGATTCCAGCTGATTGCGAATGTCCAGTATGATCGCGAACTTACATCAACTCTCCATCAGTCGATAATGAAGACGGAGGCATCGTGGCTCATCACACTTATAGCCATCAAGAAATCGAGCTGCTTGCGTACCATTCGTGGGAGGTCCGCGGTCGCCCTCTTGGCTCGCCTGAAGTGGATTGGTTCAACGCTGAACAGGAACTGGCCGCCCGCGAACCGGAAGATGTCCTGTCGAAAGTGGCGCGCGAGGTCGGATCAGCCCTGGGCAGCGCGGTCGCCCTGCTGAGCGATCTCGACCCGATGAAGGGCGAGTCGTCGTAGGAATTCCGCCGGCGAAGCGATTGGGTTCGCGCTCGGGAGACAGAGCTTTCCGGCCGCTGACATCGCCTTTGGTTTGCGTCTATATAACCGACAAAACGAGGAGAACATCATGGAAGATAAACTTGCAGCGCCCCCCATCGTCGATCGCAGCGCCTTCGAGGCGGAGCTTGACGCCTTGCGCATACGGGAGAAAGCTCACACCAGAGAAGGCGACGCTCTTGCCGCCGCGCGCCGAAGACTGCCGATGGTCGAGGTGCCTGCGTCCACGCCTCTCATCGACGAACATGGCCCGGTCACGCTATTGGACGCGTTCGAAGGACGCCGCCTGCTCATTGCCTATTACTTCATGTGGCACACCGGCAAACCCGCGCCGGAGCAGTGCGAGGGCTGCACCTGGGTGACATCGCAGGTGCGCGAACTCTCATATATCCATGCCCGCGATGCCACCTACGCCGTGTTTTGCCAGGGCCCGTACGACGAGAGCAGGCGATATCGCGACTTCATGGGCTGGGAGATGCCTTGGTATTCAGCCGTCGGCTCTCTTGAGACTCTTCTGGTGGGACGACGGGTGGGCAGGATGCATCTTGTTTGCTACCTGCGGCAAGAATCCAAAGTGTTCGAGACTTACTGGACGACCAGCCGCGGAGCCGAATACATGGATAACAGCTATCGCCTGCTCGACCTGACCGTCTACGGGCGGCAGGAGAGGTTCGAGGACTCGCCGGCCGGCTGGCCGAAGCCGCCAGAAGGCACGGATACGATGCGTGCCGATGGACGTCCCCTTGCCCAATGGCCGCGCCTGAAGGCAGGATATTCGGACGACCTGGGAACAAACACGCGCTGAACGGCGCCTGCCAATACTGCGACGTCGTGGCCGGAGCCGGATTCCGGACCGACATTCGAGCGTCATGCACCGCAACCTTGTAATCCCGGCGCGATCTGCTAAGATCCAAAATTCTCGATACCTGGAAGGCAGCACTAGCTCGAACTCTTCGCAAACTGTCGCCGGAATTTGGCAATGTCGTCATGGGAGGGAGGCCAGTCCGTGTCGCATGTATTGCAGTGGAACACCAGCGCCCCGGATTTTAGGGCTTTCTCGAATTCTTCCTGACTGAATGCAACTGTCTGGTCGTGATCGTTCGGACATACAATCTCGAACTCGATGCGGTCGCTCATAAGCCTCCAGGCGCGCGGGCAGCGCCCACGATTTTTAGCGCTTCACGCCTGCTCCTACCTGTAATGATCATATGTGCGCAACCTTGAACGGGGCGGTAGTGCGCTAAGAGTCGGTTGATCCTTTACGAGGGCTTTCATTCAGAAGTTTTTTTTTGCAGGCGTCGCCTCGCTAAATGGTCCCAATATTTATCCTGAGCGTCTTTCTCCTGTTGCACGAGCTTAGCCTGATCGTCGAAGAGGCGGCTGATGGTGGGATTATAAACCTCGGACCGTAGTGCGGCGGCTGCCTGATGAGCTTTAACAAAATCATCTTCGAGGTCTTTCGAAGACTCTGGATTGAAAACCATAGTTGGAACCTAGGGAGTCCTTTTACAGTGGTGTTTGAGGTCATTCTCAAGGCACCAATGGGTTCGTTTTTCCTTGTCTTCGTAGACGAAAAAATAGATGCGCGGATCGTCCCCTTCAGAAGTTTCAGGCAAGCCCTCGGGGCTGAGCACCGTCAAGTTTGATCCCACCGCTATTGTGTCCGCCCACCGATGGTCGGTGAGCACGCGGGCCACGAACTGACCACCCCTTACGATCCAGGTTGAACCTTTGGCTATCATGTCGATATTGAAAGTAGCGCTGAGCGATAGCGGACCCCGGCTCTGGCCCCATGCGAGAGACGATAGTTGCCACGGGCGCGTACAGCAGCCCGCAATGGCTATTCAATTACTATAATGCGTCCTCTCCCAGAGGAAAGAAGTTCAATATTGCTCATCTCGGAAAACCTCTACTGGGCCACGTCCCCACCAACACACCCTGACACCGTGAATCCTGCGCCTGAACGATTCACAGCCCGCCTCTTGCACGTCCCGCCACTGCACCCCTAGCGTCAACACAGGTTGTCCCGATCATGGGGCAACCTGATCCAGAACGTATCTGCACGTCGATAGTGGAACGCTCCAACCTCAGCACGCGCATGGCGACGCGACGCTTCACGCGGCTCACGAATGGCTTTAGCAAGAAGTGGGAGAACCGCTGGGCCGCCGTTGTGCTCTGGTATTGCTGGTATAACTTTGGGCGCGTTCACAAGTCGCTCCGCTGCACGCCTGCGATGGAAGCTGGTATTTCCGATCACGTTTGGAGTGTGCGGGAATTGCTGGAAGCGGCATGAGCGAGTTTGGAAATTTCCCGTTGTGGCCCAGGCCACCGTCACCGCGACCGGCCCAAAATGGGGCCGTGCCAAGGAGGGTGTGGACAGTCTCCGACCTACTGGCGTAGGATTAGGCGAGAGAGATTTAGAGACTTCCAGTCGGACTGCCACCGCTCCGGGTACGGCAAATACTCGGTACGGCGTCAAATGCGGTCTGATCGGAGTGTACCTTGCAAATCGCGGAGTGTCAATGCGACGTCTTCACCGGAGCTGCGCCAGCCACAGTGCAAACGGATTTTAAGCGACGCGTCGAAAGAAACACTGTCCTTAGGCCAAAAGACGCGTTGTCGCCACTGTTTGAGGCCGTAATGAACGCAGTGGACGCAATTCAGGAGGCTGCCGAAACAAACGGAAAAATCACCATAGAGATCCTGCGCGGCCAACCTAAACAGCAGCAACTACTTGGTCTGCCGATCCGCTCTTTTATAATCCGAGACAACGGCGTGGGAGTCACGGAAGACAACTATCACGCGTTTGAAACAGACAGTACTGGGCACAAGAAAGACATCGGGGGTAAGGGCGTAGGGCGGTTCCTTTGGCTGAAGGCCTTTGATCACGCCGAGGTAACTAGCGTTTTTATAGGGGACCATCAGAAACCAGTTCGCAGAACATTCAAGCTCTGCCTAAGCGAACGCGGCATTGAAGATCATGCCGTGGTCGAAATCGACCACGGCCAGCGTGGAACGGAAGTGCGCCTCTGCGACTACAAGGAAGAATTCCAGAAGGAGGTGCCCGCCAGCAGCGAGGTCATTTGCAAACGCCTCGTCGAGTATTTCCTTCAGTATTTTGTGCTGGGCACAATGCCGCCAATCTCCGTACGCGACCATGGTGGAGACGAGGACTATGACCATGACGTATGGGCGATGTTTTCCAATAACGTGGAGAAGGCGCGGGCAAAACAAGAATCGTTTGAATTGTCTGGCCATCTGATAACGGTCGATCATTTCCTCGTCAGCCATTCGTTCCAAAACGCGCACAGACTATACTTTTGCGCGGATAAGAAGATGGTTACCTCTAAGCCGTTGATCGGGCGGATATCAAATCTACCCCCCACATCCCTGCGAACCCCCGACGGCGCGGCGTTGATGTACGCAGGGTACGTCTCTGGGGATTACTTAGACCGAGCCAATAACATGGAGCGTACATCAATTAACCTTCCAGATGAAGACTCCAATCAAGGACCGGGGTGGGACACTTTATTGGACAGGACGGTAAAAACGTCGAGCGCCTTCCTGGAGCCTTACACGAAGCCAATAAAGGACGTCAAGGACGAAAGAATCAGGCGCTTTACTCAAACTCGTTCCCCCCAGTTCCGACCCGTCGTTAAACACAGACCGGATCTAATCGACACCATCCCGCCAAATGTGACGGAAGATAAACTTGACCAAGAGTTGTATCGTGTCGCCCAGATCTACGACTCTGATCTGAGAAGCCGCGCAGCCGAACTGTTAGCGCAGTCGCCTGGCCCAGAAGAATGGGAAAGGTTCAGGGACCACTACGGCCAGTTCCTTGAGGAATGGAACGAATCCGGAGTTGCAAAACTAGCTAAGCACGTCGTTCATAGGAAGGCTACAATTGATTTCTTTAAGGCGATCATCCGCAAAATTCCAGAGACCGGAAAGTATCATTTGGAGGATGCAATTCACGGATTGATATTCCCGCTGCACAATACGTCCGACGATCTAGCGCCGGATAAAATGAACCTTTGGATGATCGATGAAAAGCTCTCGTATCACTACTACCTAGCGTCTAATCTCACCTTCAAGCAACAGGCTCCCGTATCAATTTCGGGAGGCAAGAAACCTGACATTACGATCTACAACAACCAATCTGCCTTAGTAAACGAAGAGCAGCCGTTTTCATCGGTGACCCTACTTGAATTCAAGCGCCCGCTGCGCAACGACTACACTGAAGAAGAAAACCCAATTGTTCAAATCTTCGAATACGCGGACAAGCTCAGATCTGGAAGGGCTCTCGATAGAAACGAGCGACCGATTAGCATCCGCCCGCATACGCCGATCTACGCTTACGTTCTTTGCGACCCGGCCCCTTCGCTGGAAAAATACGCCAGATATCACGGGCTGGTGCCTACCCCCGATGGATCAGGATACTTCGGATACAACGGGCAGGTTGAGGTATGGGTGGAGGTCATCACATTCGACAAGCTCATTCAGGATGCCGAGAAGCGCAACATGGCCCTTTTCGACCAACTGAATATCCCCCGTTAGATCAGGGACACGCTTTTAGCGCACTACCAAGGACTCCCTAGGTTCCAGTTATAATCGTTGAAAATGACATTGGAGCAAGCTCTCCGCATACAGCGTGAACTTCTGCTTGGTTCCGATTGCGTGCAAAACGGCGAGCCGTTTCTGACATACGGAATATGGGTGCTGCCCTTTTCGCGTGCCGGGGCTGCATCAGAAGTTTTCCTCATCGATACGAACATTGCGTCCGAGGCCGATTACGAGAAAGCCAAAGAAGAGGCAACGGACAAACTTAAGCAGGCGATAGCTGGATTGAAGACCACCTAGCTGCGCTTGAGACGGCGTGACAGGCTGTACTGGGGAAAGCTCTAGCTAGCGCAACTCACTACTTGCAGGTAACCTTAGGCGGGCTGGAATGTGGCTGGAAGGCCAGTATTGTGAGACCCTAGGGACGCGCGCGAATCTGGCGGCCTCGGTTCCAATCGTGTTTCGGCCTAACGAAGCCATACGCGCGTGCTTAAGGCCGCAAGAATCGAACGGCGGCGCAAAACGCGCCCCACACACATTTAGCGGACTACCCATCACGTGGTGCTGATCCCGCTGCTAGTCTAGGAGGCAGTCCGGGGACTCGCCCGCCGGTTTTGTTTACGCAGGCCCTTCTTTCGCGCAGTCAGAGCCTTATTGGCGTATATCCTCGGGGGCCGCCCCTTGTTGCAAAGTGCCAGAAGTTGCACTGCCATATCGAGCAAACTGGGCAAATCCCGCGGCCTCTCTCGATAAAGCCCCCCCATTTCTCGAAGCAGCGCCTTGGTCTCGGGCACGGCCAAAGTGCTGACTACCAAAACTCTGATGTGCGAAAGCGCAGGCTCATCTTTTATTGCCGCCAAGACAGCCAACGCATCGTGTTTCGGCAAGTTCAAATCCAGGACGATGACACATGGCTCTGGCTGACGAAGACCCGACCGGTGATCGGCGACAAAACGAAGAGCCGCCTCTCCATCCTGCAGGACGGAGAGTTCGTATGGTTCTCCGCATTCGGTCAAAGCCCCGCGCAGGTCCTGGACTTCGCCATGGTTGTCGTCAATGATGAGAATCTGAGCTGGATTTTCGGCAGTTGTGTCCATTAAAATCTCTGCTGCATGTCCGGTACCATTTCCCCGGTCACCCGCGCTTGATGGCCGTGCGGGAAGATCGTAGGAGGCGCGTGTTTAGGCGCAGATCCGACACAAGCCGCGCAAGGTTTCGCGACCTGGCCCACCGCCCGAACCGGCGGGAGCCAGTACAGCAGTTGTGTGTCGAGCTTACCCGGCCATCGAAAACGCCACTGCCGGGGCGGCTGAAGCTTAAACGGCAGACTGGCGCTGCGCACAGACTTAGCCAAACCGACCATTTGCAAAAACCGGATCGCCAACCAGCTCATGTCGAGTTCATACCACGCGAGTCCATGTCGGGCGGACGTAGGATAGGCGTGATGATTGTTGTGCCAGCCCTCTCCGAAACTCAACAGGGCCACGAACCAGTTGTTTCGTGAGCCGTCGCGAGTAGCAAACCGCCGGCGCCCCCAACAGTGAGTCAGAGAATTGACCATCCACGTGGCATGCAGCCCCATCGTAACGCGGAAGAACATCCCCCACAGAAGAAATGGCAGGCCACCCAAAACCAGCAGCAGGACACTCAAAACAACCAACGGCAAATAGTTATACTTCGAAAGCCAAACCAAGAACCGATCCTTGCAGATGTCTGGTGCGTACCGGGCACACTCATCGATGTTGCAGTGGGTCGCGTCGCCGACCAGCATCCAACCGATATGACTCCACCATTTGCCATCGCGTGGTGTGTGCGGGTCGCCGTCGTTGTCTGAGAACTGATGATGGACGCGGTGCGCCGCAACCCAAAACATGGGACCGCCTTGCAGCGCAAGCGTCCCGCAGGTCGCTAAGAGATACTCGATCCACTTCGGCGGTTTGTAGGAACGATGGGTCAGCAGGCGATGATATCCCATTCCTATGCCCAAGCTCAAAGAAACCCAGTACAGAACCAGTGCGGCAAAGAATGCGGGCCAGCTGAAGAAAAAAAGGGAAGCGATTGCCCCAACATGACAGAGGGTGAAAACCGACACCGATATCGAGTTGATGCCCTCTCGTTTAACGAAGGGCCGAGCGTTAGTGGCCATCCACTCCTCTTTGATGAGAATAGGTCCGCACCTGACATGTTGTAATGTCGGCGACTGTCAGCTCCGCAAGATTAGAGGAAGACATTCTGCTAGTCCGCGTCGTCGAATCCGCGACCAAACTCCCAGACGCAGCAACTGCCTTCAGGCCGCGCTAGGACGCCTGAAGAAGTGCATCACCAAAGAAATGACCGCGAATATCAACAGAAGGTGAATTAGACCGCCGGCAACGTGGAATGCAAAAAACCCCAGCACCCACATCACAAGCAAAATTGCAAATAGCGTTAGAAACATTGGAATCTCCTTCGTATATTTGACGAGCCAACCTGGAGTCGTTGGCCACCGCGCAGAACGGCCTTCTCGTTTCGTCTGCTCTGGTGGCCCTCATTTATCGATGCTTGATTTCATTTCCCTAAACGGGTCAAATGACCAGAGGGGTGTCACCGGCGTAAACGAGAATATCCCCAGCCTCCGCCACCGAGCAGGAACAGCACCAAGAGCACAATCAATATCGTCGACATTTGTTTACCTCTTCTCTGTCTAGAGGATGCAGATTGGGGGCCAAACTGAGTTTGCGAGTCGCACAAAGCAGAAGCTGGAGATCTCCGGAAGTTAATGCAGCCCGCGTCCTCTTGAGGAAAGAGTGCTACAGGGCAGGCGACCGGCTGCTCCCAAAGGGGGCTATATGTGCTCTGGGAGAGTTCTCATGCGTGACAATATAGGGTCAAATGACCGTGGACGGTCACGCGGGCACCATCGGCGGAGGAGTCGATGAGGCGGAAGCGCTCCCGTTACGAAGACACATCAGATTATCCGTACGCCTGGTTCATTCACACCTGATTACCAGTACCGCCGGCTCACATCCTGGATGATGCCAGGATCGCTGCCAGCGTGCCTCAGTCAGGGGCAGTTGCGTTCCGCTCGCGATCACGGAACTTAGGTACGGTCAGAATGAAGTCCGCTCTCTATTCCGACCGAGTCGGCGGTTGTTTCTCAAGTTGTGTCCTTCCGCCTGCAGACTGGGCCTACACATGCGTGGGATACAGCATTATGCGTCTCTTCCAGATCACAAGAGCTAACCTGCTTACGTTCGCTCTGTTGCTGCCGTCCTGGGTAGGCCCGGTCTACGCCCAATCGACGGACCCGCAGGCGAAACCTGACAATACGGCTGTCAACAAGCGCGATCAGAGTCCGGGCGAAGCAACCGCGGACCAGCAAAAGATGAATGCCGCCGATCGCGCTTTGACGGCGAAGATCCGCAAGGCGGTCATGGCTGACAAGAGTCTCTCCACCTATGCCCATAACGTCAAAATCATCAGTCAAAACGGAACCGTGACGTTAAAAGGCCCGGTGCGTTCTGACGATGAAGTGAAGTCGATCATGGCAAAGGCTACCGAAGAGGCCGGCAGCCCGGACAAGATCGTTAACCAAATGTCGGTGAAGCCATAAGGCCTCACCCGAAGTACCACGTTCGTTCATAGTCAAAAGGAGATAAACATCATGGCAAACAAAAAGACCGCAGTATTTGGTATCTACCACAACGCCGATCAGGCGGAACGGGTCGTCGAGCGCCTCCGGGAGGAACGTTTCTCCAATGACGACATTTCGGTTCTCCTCCAAGACAACCAGGGATCAAAGGACTTTGCCCACGAGAAGAATACGAAAGCGCCGGAAGGCACCACGACCGGCGTTACGGCCGGCGGCGTGATCGGTGGCGCTCTGGGCTTGCTGGCCGGGATCGGCGCTCTTGCGATTCCGGGGGTCGGTCCGTTTATCGCGGCGGGGCCGATCATGGGCGCTCTGGCCGGGCTCGGGGTCGGCGGAGCCGTCGGCGGTTTGATTGGCGCGCTCGTCGGGATGGGCATTCCCGAGTACGAAGCCAAGCGCTACGAAGGACACATCAAGGCGGGCGGCGTTCTGCTTTCCGTTCATTGCGACACGTCGGATGAGATCACGCGGGCGAAAGACGTGCTGAAGCACACGGGCGCCCAGGATATTTCGTCGTCCGGCGAAGCCAGCGCCGACCACGTGGCGACCGGGGCGCACCGCTAAGAGCTTGTTTTGGGCCAGGCGGCGGAGGATCGAACTGCCGCGTCTGACGGTCTGGCAGTCATTCAGTCACCACATTTTTGAGGGAATGAAACAGGGTACGAAGGACGAGTTGGAAGGCAAGCTTCACGAGGCTAAAGGAAAAGTAAAAGAGAAGGCCGGCCAGGTTGAAGAGGTCCTCGAAAAATAGGTGATGCGACCTTTTTGGGAGTGCAGAACGGCGTCCGATACGTTCTTTTTTCCGCACGCTGAGAGGCCCTTTTTCAAGAGCCCATTTCTGATGTAAAGACAGAAAACAGAAAAATGGAGAATATGCGAACGCTTCAAGAATTACTGGTTTCAGAGTTACAAGATCTTCTACATGCAGAGGGTCAGCTCCTGAAAGCGCTTCCCAAGATGGCGAAGGCCGCGCACGACCCAAAGCTCAAGACTGCTTTCGAAGCGCATCTCAAAGAGACCGAAGGCCAGGTCGAAAGGTTAAATCAGGCCTTTGGGCTGCTGGATGCCAAAATCAAAGCTAAGCCTTGCAAAGCGATGCTTGGGCTAGTCGCCGAGGGAGGGGAGACGATCACGGAGGGAAAAGAGAAGAGCAATGACATCGCGGATTTGGCGTTGATTGTCGCGGCCCAAAAGGTTGAGCATTACGAAATCTCTGGCTACGGATCCGCACGGGCGATAGCTGAACAAATCGGCGGTGCAAAGGTCGCCAAACTTCTCAGTCAGACGGAAACCGAAGAAGAGAAAGCCGACAAGCTTCTGACGGGAATCGCGAAACGCCTCATGGAACACGCCGGTCAGCGTGTCAAGCAAGGGCACGCGTAACAACAGCCTCGCTAAGCTCTGATGTTCCTGCCGAGTTCCTTCGGCCGCCGAAGAGGCTCGCTGATGTTCAGCACCGACCCAATCTGATCGGCGACACAGGTGCAGCCGGAAACAAACTTCTCGATCCACAATGTCAATGTGATGATGGCACTTCGCCCACCCACCCGGCGCGTGTTACCCTGAAGGGCCCTAGGACGGCCGCTCACCGAGGCATGATATGGATAACGATACGGCGAATCTGCTGAAGACGGTTTGTGCCGCGGGACGTGCGCGGCCCGGCATTCAATGACAGTTCAAACGAACGGCTGGAGCAGCTTCAAGACGCCGGGCTGCTTGACCTCATCAGTACGCCAAGCGAAGATCCGAACAGTCCCGCACCTCGGTGTTTTTATCGACCAACGAAAACAGGCAGAGCGATGTGCCGGGAGTTGACCGATAAAGACGCCAAAGAGGAGCAATCTCGCGCCGCCTACGCGTTAACCTAGTGACAGCGTAGTCTGCATGGCTATCGCGTTAGATCGGGATGTTTCGTCCGCCAGAATGCTCCGTGTTGCTCTGACCAGCGGATCGATCAGATCAGGCACGCCACCGGTTTGACGCCCACCGAATATCTACAGCATCTGCGGATAGAAAAAGCCCGGGAGGCACTTGAGCTCTCAACGCAGGCGATCTCTGAAATTGCCTGGCTGGTAGGCTACGAGGATGAGGGCGCATTTCGGAAGGTTTTCCGGCGAATCACCGGCCTCGCGCCGGGACACTACCGCAGACGCTTGAGCATTGGCGCAGAAGCGCCTTCCTTTCCGCCCCGGTCCTGATTCAACGAGCTTCGGAGGTCAGATTTGCAGCTTTGTCGGCTTGCCCCAGGAATTGTACTCGTATCCGCTGCGCAGAAGCTTTTCGAGACTGGAGGCTCCGGCCCTGTCGGCCAGGTTCATGCCGAACAGGATTTGCTGCAGCACATCGCCGACGAGGGCGTCACGCTGCTGCTTGAGGGTGTCGGTGGTCGCCGGCACGGCGAATGAGAATCCGTCATCCAGCTCCGAAGACGGGCCGCGGAAAATGCCAAAGCCGTCGTCCGAATACAACCACGGTATGCCGAGAATGCCGTTGATAGCGACGTTGACCGTCAGTGGCCCTTGATAGCCGCAGCGCGCAATCACCTGTTTTGCGTGCTCGGCGAAGACCAGGAGATAGCCGATGAACCGATAAAGGTGGATGCCCGTGATCGAGTCCTGTTGCAGACCCATGGTTTGCTTCGCTCCGATCTCGATTTCAAGCTCGGTGCCGTAGTAAACCAACCCCCAGATGTTCGCTTCGATGATGCCTCTCCGGTTTCGCGCATCTTCCGGCGTGATCCGCAGCGTGCTTTCATGCTGGGAGATGCAGCGGGAGCTGCCATAGGGAAACTCGGTCTGTCGCCAGCGGATATGGAGATTCTGCATTATGCTCGCGAGTTCCTCATGCCCGCAAACCGGGCGCGCCGGAAAACGCGGACCGAAGCAGAGTTCGACGCGCGGCGGCAGCGATCCGGCGGTGGGTTTCGGCGGGTCTCCGCCGCCCTCCTCCGTCCGCCGGGCGAGCAAGGTCTCGAAGCGGCGCTGCGAGCGCGCGATCAGCCCTGACCGCCGTTCGTTTACGAGCCTTCGGCGGTCCAGCAGGTGCCTGATTTCGTTTTCGGTGGCGAGTTGCGGT
>Ga0302325_10021777_pt1 | contig 13415 bp, 13 predicted proteins | sample Palsa_T0_2_FD_201948 | JGI IMG/M metagenome (GOLD analysis project Ga0302325, IMG submission 201948) | Peat permafrost microbial communities from Stordalen Mire near Abisko, Sweden - Palsa_T0_2 | ecosystem: Environmental > Terrestrial > Soil > Palsa > Peat permafrost | place: Sweden: Abisko... | reverse complement strand
GACAACGGGAATCATGACCAGGCCATGCTCCTGGGCGTTGCGAGCGTCCATGGGATATTCGCACTCGGTGACTTTGACGGGAACCAGCGGCGGATCGCTGGCCTGATGCGCGTACGGCAGCGCAACTGTGTTGCCGGAAGGCGTGAGCTGGGCCTGGTCACCCGCTGGGAGCGGTTCAAGCAGCGTGACGTCGACCTCGGTGGCGAGACGGTTGTAGGGTTTGACTTCGACCTTGTTGGCCACGGAACGGCTGCCCAGCGGCTTGAAGTCTGAGTAGGCGGTGATGGTGGTCGAGGTGGTGGTGTAGCGCAGAGTGGAATCCTTGACGTCAAAACACAAGCGCGGAAACAACACATCGGGGTCGATGGCTCCAGCGGCCTGGCTGGGGTTGGCAGCTAAAACGCAGTCCAGGACCAGGCCCGCAAACGTGCCTTCCTGGAGGGACGTCTCAACCGTTGGCTTGTAATTGACGGCCTGGTAAACAGGATCGATGAGCGGCACCGCAACCTGCTGATCGAGGTGGGCGATGTCCAGCTTGCCGTCTTTGGCCTTCACGAGCTTGGCGTGGCCGGTGCTCCATTCGCCGGCAAAGAGCTTTTTTTCGGTGTAGACGCGATGCCAGGTGTAGGGACCTGTGTACCACTCTTCCAATACGCCCGACTCGGTGGCTTTGCCCTTGGCGGGATCGTAGAGCGTGTAATTGGCCTTGAGATGCCAGGCTGGAATGTCAGCGCCGGTCAGCCCTGAGGCTTTCACGCCTTTGTCGAGAACAGCATGGGCATCGCCGGATTGGGCGCGGGCAGCCGCACCAGCCGCGAGGACGCACGCAACGGCTAGGCCGGCAACAATCTGAGCAACAGTAAGGGAATTGCGGGAAGAACAGTGCATCATGAAGGGCTCCTCTTTTAGCCAGAGAAGTTTACAACAATTGAGCAGCTGCGGGAGCGGGTCTGCATCGGGAGAACAATCGATTTACCGCATGTTGTATTCGAAGCGGAAGCGCAGTTCCAGGTAGGGACCGTGGAACTCGCGGGGCAGCGGTGGGTAGTCGGCGCCGACGAGCGCTCCCCAGGCTGCGCGGTCGAGGGCAGTGTCGCCGGAGCTGCCGGTGAGCTGCATGGCATGGGCCTGAAGGCGGCCATTTGGGAGGATGGTGAAAATAATCTCGCACTGGCCGCGCTTGAGGATAGGCGGATTCACCTCTTCCGGGATGAGCGGATCCCAGGTGCGGTAGGTTTCGCGAATCACTTTTTGCAGATAGGGACCAAAATCGACGCCCTGCGTGTCCGAGAGCACTTGCAGGCCGCCGTCCGCGCCGGAGTGCTGCGAGAGCGATCCGCCGGCGATGCCGCCACTCTGGCCGTGCTCCGAGTCGCGCATCGCCTGGCGAAGCTGGTCAGCGGGGTTCTGTGAGCCGAGATTGAAGTTGGGGCGAGCTGGAACAGGAGCCGGACGCGGCGCATCCAGGGGAATCTGCGGACTGGGCGTGGGGGTTGCCACGGACGGAGGCGCTACGGCCGCCTGCTGCTGAGGCTGCGGCGTCTGAACGGGCGGCGGAGGCGGAGCCGCCTGTTCCGGCTTCGGCTGCGGAGCAGGTGGCGCGGGCTTGGCCTTTTCAAGAGCCTTCAACGCGTCGAGGGTCTTCTTGTCGATCTGGGTCTCGTTGGGCTTGAGCTTGGGCGCAGCTTTATGGATTTGCTTGAGCGCGTCGGGAAGTTCGTCGAGGTAGGTCAGATCCTTGCGCTTTTTGATGGCGTCGAAGGGGTCAACGAGCTGGGGCTGATGAAAGACGTAGCGAGGAATCCAGGTCAGCCCTGAGAACAGCAGAATATGGGCAATAATGGAGATCCAGATGCCCTCGCGGATGCGCTGCCAGCGGCGCTCGTCCTCGTATTGCGAGATTTTTTCGAGGAGCTCGTGGGAGTCGTAGTCGACGTAGCGAGAGGTGGAGTAGCCCAGTTTGGAGGCTCGCTCCGACGCTCTGGTGGATTCGGCGGAGGGTTCCGGGCCCATTTCTTCGACGGCGACGGGGGCCGAATCGGATGGACGCCTGTCGGGCTGGGGATTCTGCGGGTTTGTGGGCGTTTCGCTGGCTGGCATCAGGCAATCATCGTACTGAGAAAATAGGCGCTAGGAAACTGGCGCTAAACATGGACGGCGGACTGGGCCGGCGAATTGGGCCAGCGAGGCATCGTTCGTGCCCTGGCGCCTTTCGCTTGGAACTGCACTTATTCTCTCATTCTCCTGAAACCAAGGCCAGACCATAGTCCAGGGCCGTAGTCTCTCAAATGGGAGACGGCGGCTTAGAATAGGGGCTGCTCCCAGAACTCGCAGGGGTCTTGCAGGCGAAGCCAGCCGGTAGACGATCCCGGTGAGCTTCTTTTTCAGTTAGACGCATCCAACGAACCGGAAGTTACCCTACGATTTTAGAAGGCAAGGCGTGAAGCATTTCTTCACCAGTTGGATGGCCAAGTTGGCTGTCTTTTCTCATCTTTTGCTGGCCAAGCTCGGATTTTTGGGCATTGGCGTCATTGCGCTGATCGATTCCTCATCGCTGCCGGTGCCGATGGACCTGCTGATCGGCGGCGCGGTTTGGGAACATAAAGGCCAATTCTGGATCTACTGCCTCACCGGTGCGGTGGGGTCGGCGATTGGCGGGCTGGCGCCATACTGGTTGGGCCGCGCAGGCGGGGAGCTTTTTCTGCTCAAGCGGGTAAACCGCGAGCGCTTCGAGGCCATGCGGGCACGTTTTGAGCGGCAGGAGTTTCTCGCGGTGCTGGTACCCAGCATGTTGCCTCCGCCGACGCCTTGGAAGGCGTTTGTTTTTGCCGCCGGGGTGTTTGAGATGCGTGTGCTGTCGTTCATGCTCGCGGTCTTCGTGGGCAGGACGGTGCGCTGGCTGGTGCTGTCGCTGCTGGTTCTGAAGTTGGGGCCTGGCGCGGTGACGCTAGTGGAGGAAGTGGTGCGCGGACACCTGGTCGCCTTCCTGAGCGGGCTGGTTCTGGTGTTTGCCGCTATCGGGGTGTGGGCGGTGGCCAAGCGGCGCAAGAACGGCGAGCCGGTAGTCTAAGGCGAATTCAGGTCAGCAGAATCTGAACCGTGCTGCCTTCGTGCAGTTCGTTTGCATCTTCGGGAATTACAACCAGGCAGTTGGAGCGGGCGAAAGCGGCCAGATCGCCTGATCCCTGCCAGTGAACGAGCCGGACTTCCGGCCCGCGAACTGTGTGAGCCTCTTGTTCAAGTTCTGTTTCAAGTCCTGTTTCCCGTCCCGTTCCGAGGGTGAATTCGCAACTTGCCGGTAAGAAGCGGGTAAGGCCGGGTTTGCCGCGCCATTCGCCAGCCAATCGTGCCTGGCCGAATCGAGGATTGGGGCTTGAGTCTTCTCCAAGCGCAGCCAGCAGCGGGGCGGCGAAGAGATGAAACGTGACCGCGCTTGAGATCGGGTTGCCGGGCAGCGCGAAGAACGGCAGCGCCGGTTGAGCTGCAATGCCTTGACCTCTTGGGCCGGCTGGACCAGCTGGCCGCGGCAGTTGGCCGAAGACCACAGGCTTGCCGGGCTGGATGGCCACTCCGCCGAAGAAGAAGCGGGCTCCCAGCCGCGCCAGCGCATCTTCCACCAGATCGAAGCGGCCAGCGGAGATGCCGCCGGTTACCAGCAGCAGGTCGCTATCGAAGGCTCCTGGAAGCGCAGCATCCAAATCAGCTTCCCGGTCGGCCACGGCGGGCAGGATCTGCGGAATTCCTCCGGCAGCCGCGACCAGGGCCGCGAGCATGGGAGCGTTAGAGTTGCGAATCTGGCTTGGGCCAGGGGTGGTGGAGATGGAGACCAGCTCGTCGCCGGTTGAAAGAATAGCCACTCTGGGCTGCGGGACGACGGCCAGTTCGCTGTAGCCGCATTGCGCGGCAAGAGCGATCTGGGCTGGCGTCATTCGCACGCCTGGGGGGACGAGCAGGTCGCCGGCGCGCGCTTCCGAGCCTGCGGGGACGAAATTTTCGCCAGGCTCAAGGGTTCGCGGAGCCGGGAGCCGGATGAAATTCGAATTATGGTCGGCGTGCTCGACCATGAAAACGGCGTCCGCTCCCTTCGGAACGGGCGCGCCGGTCATGATCTCCCAAACTTCGCCGGCGCCGACCTCTCCATGAGAAGCCTGGCCGGCCTGGATTCTACCGGCGAGGAAGAGAAACTGGTGCGAGTTGGCCTCAGCAGCGCGGCAGGCGAAGCCATCGCGGGTAGCTCGATCGAACGGCGGCTGATCGCGGTCGGCGCGGATCGGCGCTGCGAGTACACGGCCCGCCGAGGCAGCGAGAGGAACGATCTCAGGAGGCTTCGGCGGAATAGGCGATCGCGGACTCGATGCCGGGCTCGATTCTGAAACCGTAGATTCGTGCGGGATTTCGTTGCCCTCGGCGCGAGCTGCGATGAAGCGGTGGACCTGTTCAGCGGCCTCGAAATAACTCAGCAACGGTGACGCCATGATTCTGATTGTAGCGGGAGCGCGCTGCACGCAAACGGGGCTGCGTCTCCTGAGAAACGCAGCCCCGATGGTGTATGAACGGCAAGCGGTGGTTAATTCTTGGCCTTGAACTTGGAATTGACCTTGGTTTGAGTTTCGTCGAGGATCGCCTTGGACTCGGCGGCGTAGGGGCCGGTTGGCGCCAGTTCCAGATACTTCTTGTATGCTTCGGTGCAGCCGGGAGGCACGACATAAGCGCCGGTCTTGGCATCTACCGTGATTTTGCCGGCCAGGGATTGGCCCTTCAGGTAGTAGGGCAGCGGGTTCTTGGGGTCGGCTGCGATTGCCTTGTCCGCGGCGGCACTCTGCGCATCGGCGTTGCCGACGTTGAAGTACACGACGGCCTCGTTGGTCAGGTACGTCGCGGCCTTGCTTGGGTTGGTCTTGGCAGCCAAATCGTACTGCGCCGCCGCGTCATCGGCCTTGTTGCTGCGGGCATAGACCTCGCCCAGAGCCGCCTGCGCGCCGCCGATCAGCTCCGGATTGGGCTTCTTGGCAGCGGAGGCCAATTCGACCGTCTTCTTGAGGCTGGCGGTGGCGTCATCCCACTTCTTCAGGCCGACCTGGGCCAGACCGAGCTCATACCAGAGGAGTTCGCCTGTAGGCATCGCGGCGGTGTCCTTGAGCATGATGGTTTCGGCTTCCTCGTATTTCTTGTCATGGTTGTCGGTACGGGCCTCGTTAAGGTCCGCGTTCAGGTTTTTGATCACCGAATTGGTCTTCATGATGTCGGCGTTCTTCTTCTTGAACTCGTCGACCTGCTTGCGCTGATCCGGTGTCAACTTGTCGAGGTACTCTTTGCGGGACAGGTCATCGTCCTGCGCCAAGTCCTGTCCGGCAACGATCTTGATACCGTCGATCGAATCGACAATTTTGCCTGGGGCCGTGTCAGGCAAACGCAGAATCAGGGTGTAGGTGCCAGGCGCGATGCCATCGCCGGTGAAGTCTCCCGTGGCTGAAACAGGGAAGTTGTACTTCAGGGTTTTCCCCTCGTCTGTCGAGAGGCTGACTGTTCCAACTGATTTGGGAACGCCGGTGGGATCGGTGACTCGGCCGTGAATCTTGCCTGTGGGTTCCTGCGCACTCGTAATTGCGACCGGGAGCAGCACCGCTGCGGTGAGGGATAGTAAAAATCTGAGCTTCATTTTCTTCTCCTTGGAAGTCTAGGGACGGAATCGAGGACGGCTGCCCGGGTCTTGCAATGCGTGAGATCAGTTTGCCCCTGCATTTTCCGTTACATGAGAAACCGAAACATACGGGATCGGATCGGTTACTCCGGCTGCTGCAAATGCTCGCAGGCGCAGGACACAACTTTCACACGCGCCGCAGGCTTGCTGCTCTTCCCTGTAGCAGGACCACGTTAAATCCAAAGGCGCATTGGATTCAAGGCCAAGGCGAACAATATCGGCCTTGCTCTTCGTAATCAGCGGCGTCAGCACCCGAATTCCGCCTTCGCCGGCACCTGCCCGCGTACCGGTATCGATGAGTTGCTGGAAGGCTTCGTAGTACGCAGGCCGGCAGTCGGGATAGCCGGAACTGTCCTGCTCCACAGCCCCGATGTAGATGCGCGTCGCGCCCAGCACCTCAGCCCAGCTGACCGCTGCGGAGAGAAAATGGGCGTTGCGGAAGGGCACGTAGGTGACCGGAATGGCCTCACCGCCCGCGCCCGCGGGTGTATGGCCAAAATCCGGAGCGGCGTCGGGTACGTCGATGCTTGAGTCTGTGAGCGCGGAACCGCCGATGTGGCGGAACAGATCGATGCGCAGATTGAGAAAATCTTTCAGGCCAAGCGCTACCGCGGCGGTTCGCGCGGCGGTGAGTTCGCGTGCCTCGGTGCGCTGGCCATAGCTGAAGTGCAGCCCGTAGGCGTCACTGTCGCGAACGGCGATGGCGGCAGTGACACAGCTATCCATGCCGCCGGAAAGGCAGACGACCGAGCGGGGACGCGATGGGGCTCCGTTACTCACACATGTCTATGGTACCGCCTCTACAATGGAGCTATGCCCACGACGATTCGCAATGCGGTTCCAGCCGATGTGCCGCTGATTCTGGAGTTCATTCGCGCGCTCGCGGCCTTTGAGCGCGAGCCGGATGCGGTTACCGCGACCGAAGCCGATCTGCTGCGCGATGGCTTTGGCCCGGAGCCTTACTACCACTGCCTGATCGCGGAAGATGACGGCAAACCTGCTGGATTCGCGTTCTATTTCTTCAACTACTCCACTTGGACAGGTCGTCCAGGGCTGTATCTCGAAGATGTGTTTGTCAATCCCGAATTTCGCGGACGGGGCATCGGCAAGGCGCTGCTGGCGCGCGTGGCGGCGATTGCGATCGAAAAGGACTGTCCCCGGCTGCAATGGGAAGTTCTGGACTGGAACACGTCTGCCGTCGATTTCTACACCGCGTTGGGAGCCAGCTTTCTGGATGAATGGCGCAATGTGCGCATCACAGGCGATGCTCTGGCGCGGCTGGCGGCGCTGAATACGGCGGATGTGGAGGCGAAGGCTTGAGCAGTCCGACTCGCAGTCCAGTCCGCAAGATTCGAGTGATTGGCGGCGGCTTGGCCGGGCCTGAGGCTGCGCTGACGGCCGCCAGCCTGGGCTGCGAAGTCGAGCTCTACGAGATGCGTCGCGAAGTGGATGGAAAGCCGATTCTGACGCCGGCTCACCAGACCACCGAATTTGGCGAACTGGTCTGCTCCAACTCGCTCAAAAGCGAGTCGCCGAACACGGCTCCGTGGCTGCTGAAGCAGGAGATGCGCCGCGCAGGATCACGGCTGATCGCGCTCGCCGATGCGACGGCGGTTCCGGCAGGTCACGCGCTGGCGGTCGATCGCGTCGAATTTTCGCGGCTGATCGCCGAGGCCATCGCCGCCGAGCCTCGCATCACGGTGATTCGCGAGGAAGTGAAGACCCTCGATTTTGGCGACGACTCGCTGACCATCGTCGCCTCAGGTCCACTGACTTCGGACGCCTTGAGCAGCGACATTGCGCGGCTCACCGGCGCCGGGCATCTGGCTTTCTACGACTCAATCTCGCCCATCGTCGATGCCGAGACGATCGACATGGACCGCGTCTACTTCGCCGCACGCTGGGACAAAGGGACGGCGGATTACATCAACTGCCCTATGACCCGCGAGGAATACGAGACATTTCTCAAAGCATTGACGACGGCCGAGGCGGCTGAAGCCAAGGAATGGGAAAAAGCCGAGTACTTCGAAGGCTGTTTGCCCATCGAGATCCTCGCCCGGCGCGGGCCGGATACGCTGCGTTTCGGTCCGATGAAGCCGGTAGGTCTGCGCGATCCGCGCACCGGCAAGACGCCCTGGGCGGTGGTGCAACTGCGCAAGGAGAATCTGCGCGCCGACAGCTACAACCTGGTCGGCTTTCAAAATCACCTGAAATATGGCGAGCAGGCCAAAGTCCTGCGGCTGATTCCGGGGCTCGAAAACGCGAAATTCCTGCGCTACGGGCAAATCCATCGCAATACCTACATCTGCTCGCCAAAGTTGTTGGACGACCGACTCCGTTTGCGCGAAGATGCATCTATCTTCTTTGCCGGGCAAATCTCCGGCGTGGAGGGGTACACCGAATCGATCGCGTCTGGCCTGCTCGCGGGCTTGTATGCCGCGGCAGTAGCCCACCGCGAAGAGCCGGAAGCTGTGCCACGCCAGACCGCGCTGGGTTCGCTGGTGAACTACATCACGCAGGCTGATCCAAAGCATTTTCAGCCGGCGAATATTACCTTCGATCTACTGGTTCCACTCGATGAAGAGACACGGCGTAAAGTAAGGGACAAGAAGGAACGGCATAGGATGGTGTGCGAACGGGCTCTGGAGGCTTTTGACGGCTGGTGGGCAGATTCCCCGGCCGGAAGAAAGTTTTCCCGCGCCGGTGTCTAAGAAGCTAAGGAGGCGACTTGGCGATCGGGACGATGGATTCCGCGGAAGTGTTATCCAACCCCATCGTGGCCTTTGCCCTGAGAGCGGCCCTGGGCTCGTACATCGTCTACATGGCGCGCGGCTTCTATTCTGACCCATTCGGCTACTTCCGCAAGTGGATGCCGCGCATGCCGGAGTATCCTTGGATGCGCCAGGCGATTCGCGGATCGGCCTGCTTTTGCGTCTGGGGCGGCTGCTTCATCGTCGCTGCTGCTATAGCTACGCAGATTTTCGGGCTTCACGGCTGGCCGTTGGCCTTCGCGCTGGTCGGGCTGGCCGCCATCACGACTTACTTCCTGCTTCCAAAAGATGAAACTCCGATGCTTGAAGACGACACCATGCGGCGAATGAAATAACCGCCTCGATTTCGCGGGCTCCTTCGCCTTTCACGGTAACCGGCTGCGAGCGAATCGCACCTGTGTTACGCTTTTCGCCATAAGCGATGATTAACTATTCCGCAGTCGAAGCCATCAGCCCGGCCATCGAAAGGACGAAGCAGTTCCTCTTCCACCCGTTCCGCTGGGGCAGATTATTCAAGCTGACGCTGGTGGCATTGCTGACGGATGGGGGGCTGTCCAGTTGCAATTTCAACTGGCACCTTCCTTCCGGGAACTCGCCCAGCTCGACTTCTCCGCTGCTCAGGCCGATACCAATTCCGCATTTGCATGGGCCGGCGTTGCTGTTGCTGGTGGGCTTCATCGCCGTAGTTGTGTTCATCATAGTTCCAGTGACCATTCTCATCAGCTATCTTCTGATTCGCCTGCGCTTCAGCTTTTTCGATTGCGTACTGCAGCGGCAAGACCAGATTGCTCCCGCGTGGGGTCGCTACCATCGCCAGACAATGCGCTTCCTGGGGCTGAGCGTGTGCATCGGTCTGGCGTTCTGGATCATTCTGATTCCGATTGGGTATGAAATTTATCAACACTTCAAGCCGTTGTTTCAATCCATCAGTTCCGGTATTCGACCGACCTTTTTTGAACTCATTCCACTGATCGCGGTGATCGGCGCGGTATTCCTGGTGCTGGCGCTGTTGGCCGTTCTGGTGGATACGGCTCTCGGTCATTTCGTACTTCCACGCATGGCGCTCGAAGATGCATCCATCGAAGACGCAGTCAGCGATGTTTGGAGCGATATTCTGGCTGAGCCCTGGCAGTTTTTGCTCTTCATGATTCTGCGATTCCTCGTGACTTTTGTGGCCAGCATAATCGCCATGGTCGCATTGGCTGTTTCGCTTGTCATTGTGATTGCGCTTGGCGCTATTGTGGTGCTGCTCCTCAAGATCGCATCCACTACTATGGCTGTCCTTTTCGGCGTGCCCGCGGCGGTCCTGGTGCTGGGTTTATTTTTCTTTGCATTCATCTGCGTGAGCGGAGCCATCGGCACCTTCCGGCGCAACTACTCCCTGCTCTTTTACGGCAGCCGATATCAACTGCTCGGCGACATCATTCAACCGCCGCCTCAGCTTCCGCCATGGGAGCCTGGATTCACTTCCGACCCGGTTAAGGGTGTCTAATCGTGGCCCCGCTTCGCCGCAGCGTGATCGTCTCGATCCTCTTCACGCTCTTCGGCGGCCCGGGCTTCATTCTGGTCTATCTACCCTATTGGATTACGCGCTTTCGCGTTCCCGTCGGACAGCCGCTGTGGCAAACTCTGGCTGCCGGCGTGCTGATCTTTGCCGGATTAATCCCGCTTCTGGAATCCATCCAACGCTTTATCCGCAAAGGCCGCGGGACGCTGATGCCCGGCGCGCCCACGGAACACCTGATGGTCACCGGTCTGAACCGGTACGTCCGCAACCCGATGTATGTGGGCGTGCTGACCGCAGTCATCGGCGAAACGGTGTTGTTTCACAGCCAATCGATGTTGGAGTATGCGGTTGTGGTGTGGTTCGGCTTCAATCTCTTCATCCTGCTTTATGAAGAGCCTACCCTGTGCCGCCGCTATGGCGCGGAGTACCAGCACTACTGCGAGCAGGTACACCGCTGGTGGCCGACGTTGTCTCGCAACGGTCGAAAGGCGCAGAAGTAGAAATTCGCGCTATTTCTTATCCGCGTTGCGAGCCCGGATCTTGAACCAGATCGGCGTGCCTTCAAAGCCGAAGGCCAGTCGAATCTGATTCTCCAGAAACCGCTGAAAAGCGAAGTGCAGCTGAATCTTGCGATCCGTAAACAGCACAAAAGTCGGCGGCGCAACGGCAGCCTGGGTCATGTAAAAAATGCGAATGCGCTTGGCCATCGGCACCGGCGCGCGCTGGAAGTCGATCTTGTCCAGGAAGCGGTTCATCTGCCCGGTGGTGACGCGCTTGCGGCGCTGCGCGGCTACACGCTTGATCTCCTGCATCACCTTGTTCAGGTTGGTGCCGTCCGATGCGGAGATGAACAGCACCGTCGCGTAGTTGAGATACTTGAGCGCGTGCCGAACCTGCTCCTCGTAAATGGCCCGGTCGGCAGGCGGCTTGCCGTCTGTGCGGGCAGTGGTGAGCAAATCCCACTTGTTGATGAGGATGATCACCGAACGGCCGCTCTCATGCGCGTAGCCGCCGATGTGGGCGTCGTTGGCGGTAACGCCCTCAGTCGCGTCGATCATCAGCAGGGCCACGTCGCAGGACTCCAGATGCCGCCGCGCCATAACGACGGAAAGCTTTTCAGCCATCAGATGCGTCTTGCCCTTGCGCCGAATTCCGGCGGTGTCTATCAGGCGCAGCCGCTGGCCGTCGTACTCGATAACCTCGTCCACAGCGTCCCGCGTTGTACCGGCGATGGGCGAGACAATGGCCCGCGAACTGCCCGTAAGCGCATTGAGCAGCGTCGATTTGCCCACGTTGGGGCGGCCAATGATGGCGACGGATGTTTCGTGCTGCTCAAACTCGCCGTGGGTGCGATGGAGCGGCGAATCGTCGCGGCTGCCTGACCTTGCGCGCTTCTCGTCCTTGCTCGCGTCGGCATCGACTTCCGGGCCGAAGTCTTCAAGATCGGGAACTTCGTCTTCCAGGTCGTCTTCGAGTGCCTCTTCCGGACGGTCTTCCAGATCATCTTCCAGATCATCTTCCAGTTCTGGCCCCATATCCTCTGCGATTTCGTCTTCTGCATCCTCGTCGAAGACGACTGTGTCTTCGATATCGGCTTCATCGGGATCCAGCGGCTCGGCATAGGGGTCGGCATCTTTGCTGATAATGCCGGACGCGGCGGGCGCAGGCAGGCGGTCAAACATGTCGTCGAGCAGGTCTCCGATGCCCAGCCCATGCTCTGAGCTGACCATGTAGACATTCTTGAGGCCCAGTTGGCGGAAGTTTTCCGCCGTCGCGGCCACGGTCGGGTTCTCGACTTTGTTGATGACCAGAAAGACTGGCTTGCCGCCGCGAATGAGCATCCTGGCCAGCGTAAAGTCGGGCGAAGCCAGCTCTGTGCGGGCGTCGACCACCATCAGCAGCAGGTCAGCCTCTTCGAGAGCTACACGGGCCTGGCGGTAGATTTCGCTGGGTATGTAGTCGGCGTCGTCAGGCACGATGCCGCCGGTGTCCACCAGGCGAACGATGCGGCCATCCCACTCGATATCGCCGTAGATGCGGTCGCGCGTGATGCCGGGCTCGTCGCCAACGATCGAGCGCCGCGAGTGCGTGAGCCGGTTAAAAAGGGTGGACTTGCCCACGTTGGGCCGACCCACGATAGCAACTAGCGGCAGATGCGAGCTGGCTGGAGTCGAGGGCACTACGGATTTATGATATTTCGACACGAAAAACTCCAATCGCCGGTCTTTTTAGGCTCTGGCAGGCTGCGGAGCTTAGGGGAATCGACTACCCTTGTCTTCTCTATTGTCTCTTAGTCCCAGATTCGCTGCACACCGTACAGGTCAAATGCAGTGTCGTTGCTCATAATTGGTATGTCCAGGTCCAACGATTGGGCAATCAAAAGCCTGTCAAAGGGATCTTTATGGTGCCGTGGCAAAAGCCCCGAAGCAATCGATTGCGAGGTTGTAACGCCCAGAAAGATGAAGCCGGCAGCGGACTCTTTTCGCTCAAAATCGAACAAAAGCGTCGCCGCCTCCAGCTTCCCGGCGCCGGTTTTGATGGCAATTTCCCAAGGGACGATCACTGAGAGAAAACCGATATGCGAAGTATCAGTCAGCAGATCCAATGACTTCACCGGTAATCGTTTAGGAGAGCTGCGAAACCAGAGGTATGCATGCGTATCGACCAGATATTTCATCGGACAGGTTCGGACAGAGGGGTATTAGCCTCTTCGGCTCTCTTAAGGACTTCATCTTTGGCCGGGTTGTCGAACCCGTATTCGATCATTTGCTCGTCGGTAAGCGGCGCAAAAACACTGTCATCGAAATGAATCAAGCCTTCGTAGCCACCGGCAAGACGTTTGGCTCCAGAAGCAACGGGCTCAATGGGGACTAGTTTCGCTACCGGTTTTTTGCCGCGCATGACAATGACTTCCTGCCCAGCCTCGGCTTCTTTGATCAGGCGGGAGAAATGAGTCTTCGCTTGATGCACGGTGTAATCCATGGACTAAGTATGCTTAGTCCACTATGCAATGTCAAACTGCAAGAGGAGGTATCGACGAATGGATGACCCATACGATCTGGAGAGGTTTGTCGAGGCGCAAAGCCGGGTTTTCGACGTGGTGCGGTCGGAGTTGCGCCAGGGCTCGAAGCGCTCGCACTGGATGTGGTTCATCTTTCCCCAGATACGCGGGCTTGGATCGAGCCCGACGGCGGTTCATTTCGCCATTGCCTCGCGGGAAGAGGCAGCCGCATATCTAAAGCACCCAATTCTCGGGCCAAGTCTGGTCGAATGTACACGGCTGGTGCTGAGCGTGAAGAACAGAACCAGCGAACAGATTTTCGGCGCGATCGACAGCCTCAAGTTCCGCTCTTCCATGACGCTATTTGCGCATGTCACGTTGAAGGAGACGGCGTTTCAGGAGGCTTTACAGAAGTACTTCGACGGGGAAGCGGAC
>Ga0302325_10021776_pt1 | contig 13415 bp, 6 predicted proteins | sample Palsa_T0_2_FD_201948 | JGI IMG/M metagenome (GOLD analysis project Ga0302325, IMG submission 201948) | Peat permafrost microbial communities from Stordalen Mire near Abisko, Sweden - Palsa_T0_2 | ecosystem: Environmental > Terrestrial > Soil > Palsa > Peat permafrost | place: Sweden: Abisko... | reverse complement strand
GCCGCAGAGGACTCCGCTGGTTGGTCGCGGCGGCAGAGCCAGGTTCCGGGAGACGAAGTGCAAGGCAATCGACCCCGAGCCGGACCACTACCAGGCGGCTGTCGTCCAGATCTGGCGCGATCCGCAGCACCTGGCTGCGGCAGAAGTCGCTGATGCAAATCACGAAGCTGGCAGACTCGATCTTCCGCCGCAGGTAGAAGGCCTCCTGATCGAAAAACTCATCCGGACCGTGCAGCGTCAGCGACCACGGAATCTTCCAGGCCAAGGCCGCGAGCATGCCCACGGTAGCCACCGGTCCTCCGAAATGGACATGCAGGTGAGAAAGCGATCGTGTACGCATCCATCGGCCGACCAGCAACGCCTCGCCCAGATAGAACATTGCGAAAGCACGACTCTTCAGATTCCATTCGCCGAGGCGGAGCGCGGCAAGCAGCCCTCGAAAGGCGACATCAGGATGGGAAAGCGCAATCACAAGGATCTGAAACGCGACGGCCGCGAGACCGCCGGATTTCACGTAATAGGTTTGCTCTGCCTCCACAGCCTCATCTGGAGGCAAATCTTTTTTGAGACGATCGCAATTGTTGATGGAAGCCACTTCGACGGTCATTCCTCGCTCCCGCATACCCAGTACCTCTTTCAAGAAAAAGGTGTGCGAGACCGCCGGATACCTGCTCAAGAGGTAACCGATGCGCGGTTCTTGCCTGCCCTCGACGGCAGGTTGATTTTGGGGAGAATTTGGCAACCTGGCTTCAGTATACGGGGAGATGAAGTGGCCGGATTTGGCAGTCACGGAATCTTTATGCCCCTATTGCCGGAGATTCCAGACCTTGCTTGTCACAACCGTGCCGCGGCAGCCTCCGAAAGTCGCCGCCTCCCGTTTGCCGGAGCAAAGCCATACCGGTTGTCAGAAGCCGCCTCTTGCTCAGGCGCGCGCCCAGCTCAGTCCGGGCAACCTTCGCAAGCGTAGTGGATTGCGTCCGTGCCCCGGTCCGCGGGATAAAGCAATTGAAGAAAAAGACGCCGGGAGCCATTCATCCAGATCAGCGTACAAAGCAAACGATCCAATCGACATCAAGACATGTGATCTGAGGCGCCGAGCTAGACCGGCCAGGTAACTTGAAATGGTTACCAAGAACCCTGCCTCCGAGTACCTAAAGGCCACGGCAAAGCCAAAGAAAACGCACACCTTTTCGCCATTGTCCCGCGACGAAAGGGCTTGTAGTTTAAGTGGAGCAGATGAAAGCTCCAGTCTGGAACCAAATGCCGCGATCGAGAGAAACTCGTAAGACTTCAACAAGTTCTAGAACAGCCCTATCAGACTTACGCCGCGGAATGAGTCTCAGCTCTCACGACCAGGCGGCACTGATCCAAGGCATCGGCACTCTTACGACAGTGATGCAGTGGCCAGACAATCAGAACCATATCAATCGTGAACAGATTGCAGAAGATTCGGTTCGAGAACAGGCAGGGCAACATGAGTAACAAATTGCAGCATTCTATAGCAATATTGGGGTTGCCTTTGGCGAATGTGACAGCGGACGAGGCTGTCGAACGGATCGAAGAACTGATCCTTTCCGGTGGTCCGCACCAAGTGGCTACGGCAAATCTCGATTTTTGGCTCAACTCGCTCAACGATGTTCACTTGCACCGCATCATCGCCAGCTGTAGTCTCGTACTGCCGGACGGCATGCCGCTGGTGTGGATTTCCAGGCTACTGGGAAGTCCCCTCAAGGAACGTGTTTCAGGCGTCGATATGGTTCCCCGCTTAGCTGAACTCTCAGCGAAGAAAGGCTACGGCATCTTCCTGTTAGGCGGACGGCCTGGTGTCGCGGAGCAAGCCGGGAAGATGCTTCAAGAGACCTATCCTGGGATGAACCTCGTCGGCCATTATGCTCCCCCGTTGGCGGACTTGGAACGAATGGACCACGGCGATACTCTGGAGCGAATTCGCGCCGCAAAACCGGATATTCTTCTGGTCGCTTTTGGCAACCCAAAGCAGGAAAAGTGGATTAAGATGCACGCACGGCGACTGGGCGTACCTGTTTCAATTGGCATTGGAGGTAGCCTGGATATCCTTATCGGCAAAGTACAGCGTGCTCCTGTGTGGATGCAGCGCAGCGGGCTGGAGTGGCTGGGCCGCTGTATTCAGGAGCCGGCGCGGTTGCTGCCCCGCTACGCACGAAACTTAAGCGGTCTCGCTCTCAGACTGCCCCTTGCATTGATCGCGAATTCTCTTCAGCGTCCTAATCGCGGACCTTCAGCGGTGAACCGCACCAACGACACTGGCATGGTTCATTTGCATATCCAGGGCAATCTTGGAACCGAGACAAATAACGCCATAGACCGAACGGTAACCAATTGTCTTGCGGGTAGCCAACTGTTGGTTGTCCACCTGCAAGATCTGGAATACGCCAGCCCCCAGGGCCTCGGTGCGCTGTTGGACGCAAGACGGCGTATGCTCGCGACGGGATTGTCGCTGACGTTGGCAGGTGTACCGGCCAAAATCAAACTCTTATTCGCGGCATGGTGTCTGGAGCCGCTTTTCGACGAATTCACGCTGGATCGCGAACCCTTTGCTCTCGGAAAGAATGCTAACCGGGCCGCAAGTTTCCGGACTCTGATTGAGAAAGACGCAGACCTAACAGTTAAGAGCGAGATCTGATTGAATCGCTATCGCTGATCGCTTGAAACCATGATGATTCAGGGCACTGAATTTTTGTTTACAGCCCTCCGGGGCGAAGGGAAATTGTAGTTGATCCCGGAGATCGCGGCCGTGCCGGGGCTTGCCTGGCGCGATACCAGTCCGCCCATAATGAGCAGATATGGAAGAATCATCTCTCCATTGAGCAAGTTGTCGAGCGCGACCATCAGGATGAGCGCGACCAAGGTCCGGCGAAGATCTGAATCTTCCCGATCGTTGCCATCGGCAGGAGACCAGACAGAGCGAATGACTGGCAGAAACATTATCGATCCGAATGCAATCAATCCAACCAATCCATACATACCAAAAACAAGTAACCAGAGACTCCACGGCCGCGAGTCTCCGCCCTGCCACCAGTTCCATCGTCCCGATCCGAGGAGCGGGTAGCGCAGCGCAATTGCAATATGGCTCTCATCGCGTGCGATCCGCCATGCGAAAGACTGGCGTCCAATGGATGCCAGGCCGTTCGCGATGGAATGGACCGTGCCATTTCGTTTGGCTACCGCACGCAATGATACAAGGTTAGTCATTCGAAACGTGGCAAAGAAGACGATGCAAAGGACCAAGACAGCAGCCGTTACGCGAAAGACGGAGCGCCGCCTCAACCGCGCCGCCGGAACCAGGAACAAGAGGAGCAGAATGCTGCCGACTGATTGGCAGAGCAGAGTGGTAACGGCCAGGCCGGCTGCCATCCATCTCATAGACAAGCCAGGAATGCGATTCAAGCGCCGGCGCACAAGGAGAGAAACAGCGATAAGGGTGGCTACTGCCATCCAGATGCCCAATTGATTCCCGTCTTCCAGGAGGCCGATGGGACGATAGCCGAAGTAACGCTCTGCGCCGATCCAGCGATAGGGCTGATATCCGTAGAGAAAGGCATACAACTGCGGCCCCACACATATCTCCATAAGACAGATCGGCACATAAGCCACCCCAGCGACGACGTAGGCTTTGGCGGCGAGGAGTTGTGATTCGCGATCTGAGAAGTAGGCGCGGCCGAGTAGCCAGGGCACACCCCAGGAGATGGTCTGGTAGATGGCGCCAAAAAGTCCCTCGCGAAATGTATTCCAATGTGTGGCGGCCGAGATAAGAGGCACACAACACCACACAACCATGGGGATATCGCAAATGCCGAGCCGAATTCTCTTCAAATCTGCGGAATGAAAGAGAAGAATTCCCCCAAGACCTGCTAGTCCTGTAGCCGTGGCCTTGGTCAGGAAATAGTTCGTTGGGAGGCAAACTCCAAGAATCCAGTATGGAAATGCCTCTGTTGTGGGTTTGTAATTTGCCCCTGGCAGAAGCGCCCATCCGCCAAGAAAATTCGCGAGAATTGCAACGCGAACCGGATAACGGCGAAAGAGATAGATGCCCACGGGCATCCAACCTACAAGGACGGCTAGCGGAGATAGAGGCATAATTCCTCGACGGAAACTCCTCCCCCCTCTCCTTCACCAAGATCCGATATCAGAGCCCTGTGAGCAGAGAATGAGGCTAAGATTGACAAAGCCCAAACCGATGATACCAGCTATCTTTTGCGACTTGGGCATCGGCCAGAAGGGGATTTCGTGAGCGCTGCCTTTCCACTGTCCAAGCTACCGCCTCAGGCAACCATCGATGTATGGGTGATTGATCTTGATCGTCCATTGAGTTCCGGCGCAAATCTTGACAACCTCCTGTCGATACAAGAGCGTAACCGTGCGGCCCGCTTCGCTTTTGAACGCGATTCGCTCCGCTTTCGGCTTTGCCGCGCGATGCTGCGGCTTGGATTGGGCTGGTATCTGCAAAGGAGTCCTCGGGACATTGAATTGGCGGCCGGTGCATGGGGTAAGCCATTCCTCACTGATGGTTCCGAGTTGCGTTTCAATGTGACTCATTCTGAGGGGCTGGGACTGATCGCATTTACAACTGTGGGAGAAGTCGGCATTGACGTAGAGTCCCTTGATCGCCCTGTCGACGCTGTGGATATCGCATCGACATACTTCTCCAGGAGTGAATTAGCCATGATTGCCGACGGAACTACGCTGCGGGAACGGGTCAGAAAGTTTCTTTGTCTCTGGACACGAAAAGAGGCGGTATTGAAAGCCGCCGGCTACGGAATCGCATTTGGGCTGGATACAGTCGATGTATCACAAAATCCTGCGAGCGGAGTAAGGCTGAGCGGTACGCAAGGCAAAATCGCTGGAACCCACTGGGCGGTCAGGGATCTGGAGCCGATCAACAACTTTGTTGGAGCGGTCGCAGCCCCGCCGGGAGACTGGTTGACCCAGCAATGGCAGATACGCTATGAGGATGCACTCGATCGGATCGTCGAGAGGTTTCCTGGGACAATATGATCTTGTGGCATCGATCCGCCAACCTAGAAAGCCTCTTCAAACTTCAGTATCACCAGTAATCAATCACATTGAATTGAGCGTAGTTCAGGCGCAGCATCATTCCAGTAATTCAGGAGATGCTGATGCCGATAACATTACGATTCAGAGCCAGCCAGGGATGGTTGTTTTCTCATCCAGCGCAACTACGCAACTGCCATCGGAGGTCCATCAGCGGATAGTTTGCTTAGAAACTTGTCGAAAAACGCTTTGAGGCGAGAATTGGTCAAAAATGAATCGCGCTACAAGGCCCGAGGAGCGATCCGTAGAAGTCCGGTGAGGGCTTGACATCCCCTCTTCGTCTCAGATTTCGGAGCCCAAGAGAGTTTTTCAACAAGTTCTTAGTGGCGCGGACGATGAACGAACATCTACGGGAAGGATCTCGCCCCAGCATGCAAACAGCAGTAGGCGATAGTGACAAGATTCGTGCCCAGCATCTGGAGCGCAAGGCCATCCTTGTCAGGAAAAAGGCGAGGTCGTGAGAAGGTGCGATGAATTCCGTGGCTGCAACTCTTTAGGGTGTTGCATTTGAGGGGGGCGATGTGATCTTATTAGCACAAATAGCACCTCGGTACAGAACCGGCCTTCTCCACAAGAGCCACTCTGTGTGGTGGATTACCTTTCATTCGGTTGCCTTGCGATTTGCGCTTCATGGCCATACGCATGCGATCGATTTGGCTGTAAGTGAAGTTTCGTCTGGGCTGAATAGGTTCAGCATGTACGTCTTGTTTTTGCTATTTCCTGCCTTGTAACAATACCGTTTCAACAATTTGCGAACTTGGATGGATATCCGTTTGGGTGGCCGCTGGGGTCCAGGGCTTTCCGATAGCGCATAGCTGTTGCTACGGAGCGCGTTCAAACGACATTGCATCAGCGCTGTAACCGCGCGCCGCAAAAAGTGACGTGGCGGATCTTAGAGAACTGGCAGAGAGTGATCCCAGATGGTCTTGGACTGGATTCGGTTTTGGCTCGATGCCGCAGCGCGGTCGTATTTTACGCGCTTTGTGGGCACAGCGAATGCTTTGCCCAGGTATCGCTGGATAGCTGCGAAATTGGAGGAAACATTGCTGTTTCAGCGACTTACGAAAAATCTTCATCAAGGCCCGACGACTGGATACGAGGGAGATGAACCAGACAATGCTTTGTCAAAGCCTGAGACGTCAAGGTATCAGTTTGGGCCCCAAAACATGGGCATTCAATGCCTTATGGAAATTCGGGGAGGCTTCGTGAAACGGGCGGCCCGTGGCGAATTGAGAGATTCCGCAAAACATCGACGCGGATGTGAGGAACAGAACAGGGGAGCGGGAAACCATATTTTTTCGGCGCGAAGTACCCCAATCCCGGCACTGCCGTTCGAGCCTATGAGCTTAAGACAGCTGAGGGCCGAGGCAAGGCTTCGATGCCAGAAAGCACGCTACCCCATTCACGAAAAAAGAACGGCGAAGTGTCGAGTCCAACCTATTGCTGTTCAAGCAGATATCCAACGGGCACCATTTACCAACGTATCCGTAACGTTGCCCATGGCACCTCGCCCCACCCGCGATTTTGAATTCGTTTTGAATCAACTCCAAGAAGGCCGGGCGGGGTTGAGCGTCGTAAAATCGCGATCGCAAGGCCGCCTGGTAACCGCATCATTGGTGACCAACTCCAACATTCTCGCCGCTCGCTCACTTAGTTTTGCTCGGCAGACTTTTTTTAGGCCCTCACTAATTCTGCACGTTCCCGTGTCAAAATGCCTGGAAATCCATGGAAATTCAGGTCGTTGGCTGCCGAGTTCAAATACTGGAGCGAAGCAGCAGATAACATGTCAAAACCAAAGTAACCTGTTCTTCGAGAACTACAGTACCAAAATCGCGGTTACTTTAGTATGATCGATTCAGAATCAAAATTACCACCGCAGTTGTACTTCCGCTGCACGTTGCCGATCCAGTAGGTGGGCACAGGCTAGGCGAGCTCTTATGAGCAGAAGCTAATCGCCAAGTCTGCCTCTCAACTGGATCTATGAATCCGCTTAGGAATGCTGTTGCCTTTTCATGCTTTTTTTGACTAAGGGAACCTCCTTCCAAGGACTCGAGGTCCTCAAGAGGCCGTCCATGGTGAGGAGAGTTATATGTGTGCTCCCTTGTTTGTGCAAGTAAATCCCGGATTCGTTCCGTATCCCGCGTGCAAGCGGCTACCCATTCAGGAGAATCGTTCGATGAAGAAATTTCTCATTCACACCCTCGTTATTCTTACCGCAATTTTTGTTTTCCGCACAGCTTCTGTCTCAGCGCAAATAGCTCCGACCAATATTGAGGTGACCGCTTCCCCGAAGCAGTCTTCGGTCGGTCGTATCGGAGTGACGCTGAGTGGAGTGGAGTTGGAAGATGCATTTCAACGTCAGTCGAAGTCACGGGGTTTGAACCCTGCAGTTTTCCGCGAAGAGCTTGTGGGCGCACTTAAGGAACTTCATCCAGGGACGATCCGGATGGAGTTTCCGGATCTGGGCCAGCAACTGGCAGGTGAGCTTTCTATCTCTGGAGCAGCCGTGAACGGAGCATCGGTTTCCAGCAGTCGCTACGGTTTAGGGGAATTTTTGCAACTGTGTGTCGAGGCTGGTTCGGATCCATGGCTTCGAATCCCGTCCGGAACCACTCCTGAGCAGATGCGCGAGCTAGTACAGTATTTGAGCGGTACGGGTTCGGATGCGTGGACTGCGGCACGCGTCGCAGGCGGTCAGTCCGATCCGTGGACGCAGGTTTTTGGGAAGATTCATGTGGAGTTGAGCAACGAGAACGGCAGCGCGGCGGCAGCCTCCGAGTATATGGAAGCTGGGGCCTATGCGGAGCGGGCGAACGCGGACTTTGGCGCGGCGCGGCAAGTGGCAGGGTTTGACGGCAGCAAATTTGATCTGATGCTGAGCGGGGCCGGTGTTTCCGCACAGTGGGCTGCAGCGGCGCTGGCTCAGAGCCGCGAACAGAACTCGGTTGCCATCACAGCGGACCTACCCTGGCGCGCTGCAGGCGCAAAGCAGTCAGAGCTGTTTGGGGCTCTGCTCGCAGAGCCAGAGGCGATGGATTCGACTGGAGGCATCCTATCTCGTGAGGTGACTGGCCTGGCCATGACCACCTCGACCTCGGCCAGCGGCACCAGTGTGAATGTGGCGCGGAGCCAATTGAGCCTGGCGGCAGGAGTATCCGAACAATTAGCGCAATCTTGGGGTGCGAGTCTGGCCCAGGCCGAACATGTGCTGCAAATGATGGCGATGGGTGTTCGGCATCAGAACGGTGCAGTCTTGACCGAGAGCAACCTGCATTGCGTAAGCGCGAGCCAAACGGTCAATTGCCGTGGCGCGCAGCTTCTGACCGCGGCTCTGGCAAACGGGGCGATTGGTAGCACGATGCTGCAGACGGTGCAGACAGGCGCCAATCCGTCATGGTCTCAGATAGTGAGCGGAGAACAGGTGCAGGCGCACGCGCTGCAGTCGTTTGCCTTTACCGAAGGGGGCAAGGTTTCGTTGGTGGTCTTCAATCTGAGTCGTACGTCAGAGTTGCCTCTGACCATGTCCGGTGCGAATGCGCCTGCAGGCGATGTGCAGCTGGCGCAGATAGCGCCCAGAGAGATCACAGCAAGCAACGAGAGCGGAGCGGAATTGCAACCGTCGACTCAGACGCTGAGCGCCTCTGATGTTAGTGGCGGGCTGTCGCTGCCGCCGTTTTCAATGACAGTGCTGAGCTGGGAAGCCGGATCGGGAGTTCAGACGGCGTGGTCTGTGGTATCGGGAACTGCAAAACTGGCGAGCACCACGGAGAAGCTAACAGTTGCCAAGACCTTAACCGCACAATCTGCCGCCTCGGCAAGCACCACCTCCTCACAGACGCCGGTCATCAACTGCCCCTCCGGCTTTGCTTCTTCGGGATCGTGTGGGGTATCGCTAATCGGCGCAGGCGGTCAGCCATTTGGTTTTTACGGCACAACTGGTTCCTGGCCTCCATCGCTATCGGGAACGCAAGCAATCCTTGCTCAAACTGGTGCCAGTCACACTGCTATTAGCCTGAACTACCAGACTCCTGTAGACGTCCAAGCGTTTACCACGACCTTCAGCTTCATCCCGAACGGCCAGTACCTTGCTCTCGTCTTCAACAACAGTAACAATAATCAGTATTTCAACGGGTCCAGCTTTTCGTCTGGGGCGGGCAACGAGGGAGGATTCTATCAGGCATATCAAGCTGCTCCTCCAAACAACGTGTTTGCGATGGAATTCGACGGTTATAACTCTCTAGTTATAAACGGAACAGTATTCACGCATAATTCGGTTCAGCTCTACCAGACCGGGCAGTGTCCACAGAGTTTGTATACAGACGGCTGTGGCGGCACCTATTATGCCAACTATTCGTTGACTAAACTGAGTACCGCTCCTGTTGCGACGAATCTTGCGGTCGCCCCATCGGGGGGCTGTTTACTCCCCCTAGACCCGTTGTGCGTGAACACCACTACCGGAGACACCTACTCTGCAACAGCCACGTATGATGGGTACGTTTTTACGTTGAGTTTCTACGATGTGACGGCTGGAGGTTCATGCCCCGGAGCCAGTTGCTACACCAACACATGGACTGGAGTAAACATCCCCGGCATCGTGGGATCTACAACGGCTTGGGTTGGATTCACCCAAAGCACATCTACACTGGTTCCTACCGCACCTCTTTACGTCAACTCATGGACTTACACTGTAAATACTCCAGCCAGTTCTCATTCGTTCACTCCCACGAATTATGTAGCTAGTGCTTGCACAACGGCTTGCACTCCAAAGCCTCTTTTGGCAGCGCCGTCATTCAGTCCTGAGGCAGGAACCTATACAGGGACGCAAAGCGTGGCTTTATCCAGCAGCGCCAACTCTGTCATTTGCTATGCGGTCGGGGCTGGTTCAACGTTACCTGCAATCCTTCCTCAGCCAAATAACGTTGGCGGGTGCAATTCAGGAACGCTCTACACTGGGCCGGTCTCAGTAGCCTCAACATCGACGATCTACGCATCGGCAGGACCAACGGCTGCGGCCTTGGTGTACCCAAGCACCACAATTGGAATCCCGAGTACCGTGGTCGCTGCGACGTACACATTTGGCGCTGGTCCCTCACAAGCGGCCGCGCCAACGTTCTCGCCCGCAGCAGGAACCTACACCGGTCCGCAGACAGTGACCATCAGCGACTCGACCGCGGGCGCAACCATCTATTACACCACTGACGGAACAACTCCCACGACTTCGTCAACGGTTTACAGCGGTCCGATTATGGTGAGTGCGACCGAGACGGTGGAGGCCATGGCAGTGAGCACAGTGAGTGCAGCTTCAGTCAAGGCTTCGGTCAAGGCTAACGCGGCTGCAACCGGTGGTACGTCCAGCCCGATAGCCGCAGCGGCTTACACCATCGACTCAGTGCTGCCTATGCCGACCTTCAATATAGCGGCCGGAACCTACACTGCCGCGCAGACGATATCCATCAGCGATGCTACGGCGGGCACGACCATTTACTACACCACCAACGGCACCACGCCCACCACCTCCTCCACCAAGTACAGCGGCGCGATCACGGTGAGCGCGACCGAAACCCTGGAAGCCATCGCAGTTGCTTCCGGACACACCAACAGTGCTGCAGCTTCGGCAACTTACACCATTAACACGACAACGACGGCCAACCCAACGGGAGGTACGACCTACATTAACAACCCCAACGGCGGATTCTCCGCCACTGCATTCCATCTGAATGGCGGAGCAACGGTCACATCCGGCAAAGTTGTGCAGTTGACGAATGGCGGTGCGGACGAAGCTCGGTCGGCTTGGTTCTCCTCGCAGTTGCCGGTGCAGAAGTTCACGACGGACTTCACCTTCCAACAGTTGAATGCCACCGCAGACGGCATGACCTTCACCATCCAGGGACAGGGCTCCACCGCTCTCGGCACCGCTGGAGGATCGCTGGGCTACGCGGGCATCACCAAGAGCGTCGCAGTCAAGTTCGACCTTTGGAGCAATGCCGGAGAGGGTACCGACTCCACTGGTCTGTATACCGACGGTGCGCAACCAATGATGCCGGCGGTCGATCTGACTTCCACCAGGATCGTCCTCCGCAGCGGCGACGTGATGCACGCTCATATCGTGTATGACGGAACCAATCTAACCCTGACGCTGACTGACACGGTAACGAATGCGACGGCGACTGAGGTATTCCCTGTGAACATTCCCAGCCTGGTCGGTGGGAATATGGCCTACGTAGGCTTCACCGGAGGTACGGGCGGCGCTACGGCAACGCAAAATGTCTTGTCTTGGACCTATGTGGTCCCGTCAGAGCAAGCCGCCGCCACGCCAACCTACTCAGTAACAGCCGGGACCTACACCACGGCGCAGACAGTCAGCATCAGCGACGCGACTGCTGGAGCGACGATCTACTACACCACCAACGGCACCACGCCAACCACTTCCTCCACCAAGTACACCGGCGCGCTCACCCTGAGCGCGTCGGAAACCCTCGAAGCCATCGCAGTGAAGACGGGTGTCACGAATTACCCTGTCGCCACAGCGACATACACCATCGCTCCTGTATTGCCTGTACCAGCGTTCAGCGTGGCAGCAGGAACCTACACTAGTGCGCTGTCGGTGACCATCAGCGATGTCACTGCCGACACGACCATTTACTACACCACGAATGGGACTACGCCCACGTCTTCGTCAGCGAAGTACACAGAAGCCATCAAGGTCAGCGCAACTGAGAAACTGCAAGCAATCGCCATTGAGACCGGTCACACTAATAGCCCCGTTGCTTCGGTCACATATACCATCGAGACTGCGCTGCCCGCGCCAGCGTTCAGCGTAGCAGCAGGGACCTACACCAGTGCGCTGTCGGTGGCCATCAGCGATGTAACTGCCGGCACAACTATCTACTACACCACGAATGGGACTACGCCCACGACTTCCTCGGCGAAGTACACAGGGGCCATCAAGGTCAGCGCAACTGAGAAGCTGCAAGCAATTGCCATCGAGACCGGTCACACTAATAGCCCTGTTGCTTCGGTCGCATATACCATCGAGACTGCGCTGACCGCGCCTACCTTTTCGCAGGCTGCCGGGATTTACACTGGCTCACAGTCGGTGACCATGAGCGATGCCACGGCCGGCACAACTATCTACTACACCACGAATGGGACTACACCGACGACTTCCTCGGCGAAGTACACAGAAGCCATCAAAGTCAGCGCAACTGAGAAATTGGAAGCCATCGCCGTCGAGACCGGCCACACCGAAAGCCCCGTCGCAGCAGTTGCCTATACCATCACTGCACCAAAAGCAGCCCTTACCGTATTTCCGAGCACTGAATCCACGGTGACTAAGTAACCCATTCAACAGTCTCGGTGTTTAAGCCGATCGGTCGCGTAGCGCAATTGAGCGACTGAAGTGTTTTGGAAAATAGTATAGAGAATAAAGTATCTGAGCTGTCCCTGTATCTCCTGTACCGAGTTCCCTCATTGTTCCGCATAGCCACCAGAGGAGCTTAATCTGGCCATGCTCATGTGTCCTAATTCGATTTGTGGAACCAGTCTATTCAGCGGTAGCGTCCTGTGTTTCCCTCTGGCTCAGATTGAATTGCGCGGGTGAGTATGGGTATCGAGTCCGGCAGGGTTCGTGCTTGCCGGTCATTGGCCGAGGGGTACTTGCTACGTTGCACAACCGATCAGCCACCAGTATCAACGCACTCTTCCGACCGGGGAAGCCCCGGCTCTCTGCATTCCTTGAGGGACCTCGCGCATTATTCGGTCAAATGGACTGTTGATCCGGAAGAGGCGCCTGTGTCCCGCAAGCGTACGCCGAAGCCCTCTTGAATTGAGCGGCGGTGTTGAGGTTTAGGGATAGGGATTGGTCGTGGCTTTGAGGGAATAGACCAGATTACCTTTCTGAGCATGACTGCTGCCCCGGTTGTGGAGGGACTTTGCACCAGTTTGGCGAAGATATAGCCGAGCAGTTGGAACGCATTCCCGCAAGCTTCAAGATCATTCGTCATGTGCGGCCCAAGTTCGCTTGCGCTGGCTGCGAGCGGGTTGTGGAAGCGCCTGCTCCTATGCGGCCCATCGAACGCGGGCTCGCGGGTTCGGCGTTGCTGGCTCATGTGCTGGTGTCGAAGTACGCTGATTATGTTGGCTTCGCGATTATGTGACGTTCGGCCTTGGAACGGGCGTAAACAGAGGGATTTTCGGAGCCGAACGTCACATAACTGCGGGCTAGATTTGAGCAAGGAAGGACATGAGATCGGGGTCGTCGCCCCAGCGTTTTAGCGATTGTTTGCTCTTCACTGCGCACAGGCCAAGAGCTTTGGCTTTCATTT